>Ga0265327_10000600_pt1 | contig 59726 bp, 37 predicted proteins | sample 41621metaG_FD_202089 | JGI IMG/M metagenome (GOLD analysis project Ga0265327, IMG submission 202089) | Rhizosphere microbial communities from Carex aquatilis grown in University of Washington, Seatle, WA, United States - 4-16-21 metaG | ecosystem: Host-associated > Plants > Roots > Rhizosphere...
AAAAACACCGCGAGGTGATTTGGCGACCCCGGCAAAATCATGCAGGCTCATTTGCGTGCCCATGCCGAACATCACCATCTGAATGGCCACCAGCATGACCCACTTGTTGCGCATGTCGCAACCGGCCAGATGCAGCACGCGATCCGGGAACAGCATGGCCAGCGCCACCACCGTGAAAATCCACGCGGTGAATTGATAGCCGCGAAATCGTTTGGAAAAGCGTAACGAAATCGCCAAGCCAGCCAGTAGCAATACGACGATACCTTGCCAGATAGGGTCCATTAGCATGGGCTCAATTGATGGGTACGCGCAGAGGCTACAAGACGGTGGCGAGATAATCCACCGCAATGCCGGGGCTGGCCAGAATGGGCACGTGTTTGTCCTCCGGCGCGAGCGTATCCACCACCCGCGCCATCGAGGCTTGAGCGAGCACAATCACATCCACCTGCTTGGACAAGTCCTTCAGTGCCGCCGCCACCATTGCATCGTGCTTGGCGGCATCGCCGCTCATCAAGGCATCGAAAGCGCCTTCTGCAAGGCGCGAAGTAAGTTTAATCTGCTTTCCCGCCAGCGCGGCGCGGCGTTGAATCAAATCCGCCGTGGGTTCGAGTGTGGTGCGCAACGTGGCAATGACACCGATGCGTTTCCCCATGGCTACCGCCTGGTCAGCCATGGGTTGATCCACGCGCAGCACCGGCACGCCGGCCAATTTGGCACCGGCTTCCACCGCCGGCCCAATGGAGGAGCAGGTAACGAGAATGTAATCCGCACCGGCCAGTTCAGCGGATTCCAGATAGCTGGCCACGCGACGGGAAATTTGTGCCGTCAGGCTGCCGGCGGCTATGATGCCCTTGACCAGGCTGTCGTCCGCAATGTTGAACGTCTCCACGCCGGGCAATTTTTCTTTGCACAATTGGGCAAACACCGGCACCAACGTGGCCGAAGTGTGCACCAGTCCGAGTTTTTTGGGCTTCATGGTTTTTATAAATTTAAATTTTGCCGCGTCTGACGATTTCAAAATAATTCTCCGCCCCCACTTGTCCGCCTTTGAAAACAATTTCGCCCCCAGCCACCGGCGAACCCGGTGCCACAGCCCGGCACAACGGTGCCCCTGGCGTGAGCGGCGCAATCATCTCCAACGCTTCAATTCCGAGTGCGCGCGCTGCGAAGCTGGAAGTATCGCCACCAGCAATGCAAACACGCCGCACCGGGCACTGCTCCAAAGCTGCACGCAAAACCTTGCCAAGCGCCGTACCGAGGACTTGCGCCGTCTTGCCGGGCAAATTTGCGGCCACGCGATGGTCTGCCCCTTTGCGCGTGGTGTGAACGATCACTGAGCGGCCGTTGTGCAGCAGACGGGCTGCGGCAGTCGCGGCCCGTTTGATTTCATCGGCAATGGTTTTGGCCTGACAGAGTTTTGCGGTGTTCAAAGCCACTTCCTTAAAACCATGTTTCAGTGCCCAAGCAATTTGCCCGGCGGTTACCGGCGAACAACTGCCTGAACCAACAAGTAAAGGAGTGGCGACAGGTCGGGTAAATTTTACGGCCCGCGATTGACTGCCCGGTTTCCACTGCGCCGCCAAGGCAGCTTCAACACCTGAAGAACCCACGGTAAAGAGCGGCTGCCGTTCGCTGGCGAAGCCATCAATCAAAAGGCCGATTTGCTTCAAGTCGTCCCCGGAGAGAGCGTCGAACAACACCGCATCCGGTTTGTCCACGAGAATTTTTGCCAACGCAGCCCGCGCAGCCGCTGGCGGTAAAGCAATATTCGTGATGTCGAACAACGCGATTTTCTTTTTGGCCTGTCGGGCCAGGTGCCGCCGCAGATCCGCTTCCATCATGGGCGTGATGGGATGCCGGCTGATGGATGGATGCCGGTCGAGCCGGTAAATAGCCCCGTCGCTGCCGATGCCGTACCGTGCGAAATGCGTGCCAAAAATGGTGTAACGGCCCAAGGATGGCGCGGCGGCAAGAATGGGAATAAATCGAGCAGGAAAGATTTTAGCCGCCATGTCCATCACCCGGCCAATGCTGCCCACGGATGGCGATGAATCAAAAGTGGAACAAACTTTATAGTGAACATGCGGCGCCCGCAGTGCCTTGAGTTTTTGGAAAGCAGGCCGCAATTCTTTTTTCATGGCTGCCGGGCTCATCGAACGCGTCATGCCCGCGACGCCTACCGCTTGCAGACCCGGATATTGGCGCAACTGCGCTTGCGTGGGTGGCTGAATAAACAACGCGGTGCGGATGCCAGCCAGCGTCAATTGTTCCAGCGCATCGGTTGAACCGGTAAAGTCGTCGCCGTAAAATGTGAGGAGCAACCGGCTCATTTTTTGTCTCCGAATTTCTCCAGCGATTTATTCAGCTCCGGATATTTAGCGGCAGCCTGGGCCATGGTCAGTCCTTCCACTGCGACTTCCCACCATTTTTGCAGCGAGCGCACACCCGCCGCCGGGCCATCGGGATGAGCCATAATGCCGCCGCCCGCCATATAGAGCAGGTCCACCGTCTGGGTGCGCCGATACGTCTCGGGTGCCTGCCCGCCCCATTGTCCCGAGGACACCACCGGCAATACCGACATACCACCCAACAACGGCCGGCGACAGGCCTCAATGGAACGGACCACCGAATCATCACTTTCCCAAAATTTATTGGCGATGCCGTTGACGTGCAGTTGGTCCACACCAGCCAAACGCCAGATGACTTGATACGCTGGAAATTCAATGCCAAGCAGTGGATGCCGGTTCAACGCGCCCCAGCCGTTGCGATGTCCGTGAATTGCCAGCGCGCCGAGATCGCAAATTTTCTTCGCACCCGACAAGCCTACGCTATTGAGCGAAATCATGGCGCACGTACCACCAGCGTTCACCACTTTTTCATAATGCCGTTGCATCGCGTCCAGTTCATCGCTGACATTGAACGCGTACATGACTTTTTTGCCCGTGCGGTCTGCCTGGTCATTAATGACGCGCATCACGGCATCCACCCGCTCGTTGAATGGTGAATGCGGCGGGTTGGCCATAAGTTCGTCATCCTTCACAAAATCAATTCCGGCCTCGGCCAGCACCTTGACCAAATCCGCCGTTTGCCGGGGCGTCATGCCAATGCTGGGTTTGATGATGGTGCCGATGAGCGGACGATTCTGCACACCGGTCAATTCCCGGCAACCGGCCACGCCAAATTTCGGCCCGCGAAAATGTTGGGCGAACGAAGCCGGCACTTCGAGGCTCATCAGCTTCAAACCCGAGAACTGCGACAGTTCATACAGGTTGCCCTGAATTGTCGAAACGAGCGTGGGCAGATTCCAACCCATGTTTTCCACTGACCATGACACCACCACTTCCGCGCGCTGATAAGCAACACCGGGCTTGGAAACATTTTTCGGCAATGGGAGGCTTGGTTCATCGACAACTTCCAACGGCGTGATTTTTTCGACGCGCGCCGCAAAACGTTGTTTCAACTCCTCGGTCTCCCCTGGCACGGCCACAAAGGTGCCCGACGATTGTTCGCCCGCCAGCACGGCGGCGGCCTTGGCCACCGGCAGCGGCGTTTCGATGTAATAGGTGGCAAAGATTCGTTCCATGTAAGACGTGATTTGCAGTTATGGTTTGGTCGCCAATACGCAACGAAATCCAGTCACGACGCTGTAGCGTCCGGGCGAGACGTGTTCGCGATAAGACGCCAGCAGGCTGCGCGGGCCGCAATTATTCCAGGCCCCACCGCGCAACACCCGTTGCGGGTGGGCCTCGTCATAAACATCCTGGCACCATTCCAAGGCGTTCCCCGCCAAATCATAAATACCCAGCGCATTCGGCTGGAAACTGCCCACCGGCGACGTGGTCACGAAGCCGTCATTGTAATTCTCGATGTGCGGCCAGTTGGTAAAACAATTCAACGCCGCTTGATCGGCGAAATTGCCCGCGCCCGGCGGCGGCGGAAATTGCGTGCCCCACGGATAAACTCCCGCCAGCTTGCCGCTTTTATCTTTCGGCGACGTGCCGGTTTCACGGCCGCCAATACCCACCGCCACGCTCCATTCATCGTCCGTCGGCAGGCGATACGATTCATTCGCTGAAATCGCACCCGCTTTGCGTTCAACCCCGGTCAGCCATGAACAAAATGCCGAGGCATCGTTCCAACTCACGTTGACGACGGGATATTCCGGGCCAGCCGATACGGGCGTGACGTCGTGATAAAAAGCGTGATTCCAATTCGTGCCATCCAGATGCGGATTGGTCGCAGCGAATGCAGCGAAATCACGCACCCGCGTTTCATAAATGGAAAACTTCACCTGCGTGCCAGGCACCGAAACAAAAATCATTCCAAGACTATTGGTCCAACGACTGGCCGGAACGCATATTTTTTCCGAACGAACACCAGTGTCCGCACAACCGGTCACGACAAGTACGCATAATCCCACGCAGGCAACGACAGCACCAGCCGGTCGCGTTAAGGAACGCGTGCCGACGGGTGCGAGTCTTGTTTGGAGAACCAACGCCATCATTCAGCGGGCAACGGTTTAAGCTCGGCCACCTGTAAAGTCACCGGCCCAATCAATCCGGAATCCAACAGGGCGTCGTCCTTGGTCCAATGATGCCAGGTGGTGAAGGTAAGGCGTCCGGTGGGACTCGGCTTGCCGTCGAGCACCCATTGCGGCCAGGCCGTAAGTTGCTTGCCGCTCCACTCGCGGTCGTTGGGCAATTGTTCATCGCCAATCAAGCGGTTCGGCCACAGGTTGGTGACTTTAACCCGTAAAGCATTGGCACCCGCATGAGCCACGCCCGTGAGATTCACGCGGAACGGCGGCTTCCACAATACGCCGAGCGGCTGGCCGTTCAGCGTTACCTCGGCAAAGTTTTTGACGATGCCCAAGTCGAGCCAGGTTTCCCGTCCGGATGCGAGGTCGTCAGCGGAAATATCCACGGTCTTTTCATAAACTGCGGAACCGGAGAAATATTTCACGCCCGAGTTGGTGTGTTCCGACCACGAAATTAAACGGTCGAGCGTAACACTTTCCGGCGCGCCCCAGTTCGGCGGGAAATTCAATTGCCAGCCGCCGTCCACCGCAGTGGTCGCAGGGATTGCATCAACGGCCACCTTCAAATCCTTCCCGGCTACGGTGTGCAATTCATAATCGCCCGGCGCAAATGCGCGCAGCATCGTTTTACCATCGGTGCCGGCAAAGAGTTCATACGAGGGCGGCGTGCCTGGTGCGCCGCTCGTTTCAGGCAGCGTAAGCATGTCGTTTTCGGGCACGGTGACGGATTTGGCCTGTCCATCCAGCGTGTAATCCACGCGCAATTCCTTGGGCGTAAGATACGCCGGATCGCGCCCAGCCAGTTCATTGGCGACGCGAACATTGATTTCGCCGCCGGTAATGAGCGACGACAGTTTCTCCGTGACATCCGCGTTATTGGCCTTGGCGGGCAACTTGCCATAAAGAGCCTTGGTCACGACAGCAGAGGTCGGCAGTGTCAGCGCGGCACCTTCATTCACGACTTGTGATTGGTCCCGGCCATTCAAGGTATATTCCACGCGCAATTGCTTGGGAATATCGGGTGCGGGATCGTTCCGGGCAAAATCGTTGCTGGCAGGAATTTCCAATGTGCCCTGCCCTACCAGCGACTGGACCTGCGCCGTCACATCGCTCCACGTCGAATGGATGGGCGGGAAATATCCGTAAAGTGCGCGGGTGATTTTCAAATCCGGCAATTGCTTTTTGGCAGCCGACAACGTGGGCGGCTGCACGGAAACCAAATGATCGGCTTGCGGCTTGCTCCGAAATACGACGAACACCGAGCCCGCCGGATCAAATTGTATCGGCACGATGGTACGTCCGTTTTCCTCGCGCCAGACCGGTGCGGTTTGCCTGACGCCAGTTTGGGGATTCCACAACTCAGGCGTGCGACCAGTCACCCGAAAACTGCATTCGGCGGTGTCAAACTGGCGGCGCTGGTTGGAAACAAAATAGATTTCTCCGTCCACCAGTTGCCGGTGGCAATAAATGATTTTGGAATATGCATCCGGGTCTTGAAATTGAAAGTCCGGCGGCAACTTCAATCCGTTGAAAACCTCCGTCAAGGGCTGGCCCCACATTACACGGCCTTTGCCGTATTTGTTTTCGGTGATTTTATCACCATCGCAGTTGCCCCAAAGTTTTTCCGCGAGCGACTTCACCTCGGCATCGCAGCGGGGATAATCTTCCAGGCTCGGTGAAAATTGCGGACGCACGCCAACCACCGTAAGCCCGGCGCGCACAAATTCACCAATGCGGCCCAGCAACCGCGGGGTTATGTTTGCGTCGTCGGGCGGTAGAATGAGCACGGCGTAGCTTGCGCCGCCATCCAAAGTGAGCCGGCCATTCTTTATCGTGGCATGATGCAGCAATACATCTTCGTTGATGGCGTCATATTCGTAACCAGCCGGCAGCGGCGGATTGCCCTCGCGCATTTCGGACGGCGCATTTTCGCCATTGAAATAGGCGGCATCGGCCACGTACCGGCCCTGCTGCAATAAAAACTGGCAGCGAGAAACATAATCAATCCACGCCTTGCCCTGTTCCCACCAGGTTTCGGTGCGGTCAAAATGAAAGCCCCACGGTCCCATTGTCATGCCCGGCCAGCGGTTCGTCCACGGCTGCATGGCATAGCGATGAAAAATAAACCGGTTCAACCCCGTGCAATATTCCATGTCGCCAAGCGTCTTGAGCGAATAAGGATCGTCCTGCCAGCGGCCGGTATGTGCGCCGGGCGAGGCGGTGAAGGATTCCGCGCCCACGAGTTGCTTGCCGTAAATATGCGCCACGGAGGCCGCCAGCTTTACCGACGAATTCCCCTGGCTGCCGCTCCAAAATTCGCCCATCACGATATCGGCAGGCTTGCCGCATTGCAGCGATTCGTACGGCCCCGTGTACGGCTCGATGGAGGCTACGAGGCCATTGCGATGGCAGAGCTCGGCAAAGTGGCCGTAATAATTGTCCGCAAATAAATCGGCGATGGTTCGCCGTACATCCCAATAAAAACGTTCGGTAATCGCCGGGCTTTCCACCACGCGCCCGGTGAATGCCGCCAGATACGGCGCGGGATCATAGCCACGGCGTTTTTTGAATTCGGACCGAAAATTGCCGCTCCAGTTCTGGCCGCCGACCTCGTAACTGTCAATGACACTGCCCACAAATGCCTTGCCCGCGAGCGGCCCGGCATCCTGCACCAGCTTCTGCATGAAGCCAGCCCAATGCGCATCCAGCGCCGCCTGGCTGAACTTATCGCATTCCAAACCGGTGCCTTCCTTGGGTGCGGGATGATTCTCGCGGCCCGACGGCGTGAACCCCACGCGCAAAATCGTCCAGTCGCCGGCGGGAATTTTCCAATTTAACTTTCCATCAGCACCGAGTTTGGCGGTCAAATCCAACGTTTGATCGCGGCGCAGGCCCAGGCCGTCGGCGGCCTGGCTGTCTGAGGACATGGAATTCACAAAGCCGCCGGTGTCACCGTCTTTCGTGTCGAAATTTTCCATGCGCAGCCGCGAACTCAATTCAATGCCCTTCAAGTTAATGGCCTTGGCATCCTTGCCCGCGCTGTTGAAAACCACCCGGTAAAACCGCGCGTTTACGGCATTGTTACCGAGGGAAAAAACCATGGGCCGCGTCGGCTTGTGCGGCAGCGTAAACGTGCCGCAATCTTTGAACGTTGTTCCGTCTTGCGAAAATTGAAACACGCCGTGTGCGCTATTCGGCCCGGTGCCGGGCGTCAACTGGATGATGCGCGCCGTGAAGGGTGCGGGAAACTCAAGCTGCACATATTGCGGATAACCCAGGGACGGCACCGGCAGCGCGATGGTCTTGGAATTCTTTCCGCTGGCCAGCGGGCTGGCGTCCACCTCGGGCGCACTGGCGGCGACCTTGGGACGGACAGCTTTCACGCCTTCGCCATCCAACGTGGGAAAAGCCAGCACGGCGACGTCCCGGTAATAATCCAGTTGCTCGAGCGGTGCCGGCAGCATGCCGGAAAAATTGGTCGGCCCGGTCACGCGAATTTCGCTGGTGACCACCCGCATCATGCCGTTCGAGGCCACGTTCCAGGGACCACCGCTGCTGGACCATCCCGCGCAATTGTGCGCTTCGAGTTGGAGCCCGAGCCGCCCGGCTTCCTGCACGGCGTGGGTAAACATCTCGTGCCATTCCGGGCTGTTGAATGGCACCGGCCCCGGTGGAATGCCGCAGTCCGCGTTAAAAATCTCCGCGCCGCCGAGGCCGATTTGCTTCATGGCCTCGAGGTCAGCGGTGATGCCTTCCTTGGTGACATTGCCGTTCATCCAATGCCACCACGTCTGTGGTTTGGCGGAATCCGGCGGCGATTGAAACCCCGCCTCGAGCGAGTCGGCCGGATACGCCATGGCGGGCACCAGCAACAAGATAGGGGCCAAAACGATAGACCAAAGCGGTGGCCAATTTATGCGGGTTTTCATGGGATAAAGGAGTAGCTGAATTTGCCTGGATTAGTCATGTTAAAAACGCCGAAATATTTTAGATTTCTGCTGGCAACGTGCCAACGGTTGCACATTTGCCCGAAACGCGCAACAATTCCGTATCGCCAGATGTCCGTGCCCATCCATCGGTTAATTGGGAGCTTCGCGCTCGCTCTTGTATTCACAGGAGCTGGCCTCGCCTTTGCCGATCCGCCAGCCGACTGGGAGAACGAACAGGTGTTGCATATCAACACCGAGCCGCCGCGCGCCACGTTTGTGCCATTCGCCACCGTCAACGAGGCGCTCAATGACAGCGAAACCGATTCGCCGTTTTATTTTGCGCTCAATGGCGACTGGAAGTTTCATTGGTCGCCTCAACCGGAAGCGCGCCCAACTGATTTTTTTCATACCAACTTTGACGATTCGACCTGGACCAATATTGCCGTGCCCGCGAACTGGGAAATGAAGGGATACGGCGTGCCCATTTACCTCGGCTCCGGTTATCCGTTCAAAATTGACCCGCCGCGTGTCACCAGCGAGCCGCCGGCCAATTGGACCGCTTATACGCAGCGTGATCCAGCCGGCTCGTATCGCCGGACCTTCGAGCTGCCCGCGAACTGGGCTGGCCGCCGGGTACTGATTCATTTTGACGGCGTGGATAGCGCCTTTTATTTGTGGGTGAACGGTTCACGCGTGGGCTTTAGCAAGGACAGCCGCACACCGGCTGAATTTGACCTGACTGATTGGGTTCATCCCGGTGTCAATCAACTCGCAGTGGAGGTCTATCGCTGGTCCGATGGCAGTTATCTGGAAGACCAGGACATGTGGCGCATGAGCGGCATTTTCCGGCCCGTGTATCTCTATTCCACCGCCGCCGCACGCATTCGCGATTTTACAGTGCGCACCGAGTTGGACGCGAATTATCAGAACGCCGTGCTGCAAATCAAACCCGTACTCGCGGCCAAAGATCTTTCGCTGTCCAACTGGACGGTTTGCGCTGAGCTTTTTGACGCCGATAAAAATCCCGTGGCGTTTGATGCGGACAATCAAACCGCTTCATCCACAACGCTCACGCATGATGCAGAGGAAATTTTAAATCCGGATTATAGCGCGAAAATTCTCGATGCGCGCATGGCGCAACGCGGCGAACCCAAGTTTGCGTGGCTAACCGGTCACGTGAAAAATCCGGCCAAATGGAACGCGGAAACCCCCAATCTCTATACGCTGATCCTGACGCTCAAGGACGCTCAAGGCAACGTGGTGGAAGCTGACCGTTCGCGCATTGGCTTCCGCCAAATTGAACTTCGCAACGGACAATTTCTCGTGAACGGCCAGCCCATCCGCCTGCGGGGCGTGAACCGGCATGAGATTGATCCCGACACCGGCCATGCGTTGACTGAGGCGCGCATGGTAGAAGACATCACCTTGATGAAACGGGCCAACATCAATGCCGTGCGCACGTGCCATTATCCGGATGACCCGCGCTGGTACGAGCTTTGCGACCGCTACGGCCTCTATGTCTTGGACGAAGCGAACATTTGCACGCACGGCACACGCGGTTCACTGGCCAACGACCCGCGCTGGACGGGCGCGTTTCTGGATCGCGCGCAACGCCTGGCCGAACGCGACAAGAACCACCCCAGCGTCATCATTTGGTCCATGGCCAATGAATCTGGTTATGGCCCGAATTTCGCGGCCATTTCGGGCTGGCTGCATGAGTTTGATCCCACGCGGCCGGTTCATTACGAAGGCGCGCAAGGCGAGGAAAAAGACCCGCCAACGGTGGACATCATCGGCCGGTTTTATCCCCGGCTGACCACGCAAACTTACGCCAAGCCGGAGGACCCGTGGAACCTGCGCTGGGACCGGCTATTGGAAATCGCGCAGCGTACCAACGACAATCGTCCCGTGCTGGCCACGGAATACGCCCACGCGATGGGCAATGCCGTGGGCAATTTACAGGATTATTGGAACGAGATTTATTCGAATCCCCGGATGCTGGGTGGCTTTATTTGGGAATGGTGCGACCAGGGCCTGCACAAGACCGGGCCCGACGGCAAAGTTTTCACCACGCTCGGCGGCGACTTTGGCGACATGCTCAACCACGGCGGCTTTTGCATCAAAGGACTCGTCAGCGCCGAACGGGAAGTGTTTCCGAAATATCGGGAGGTTAAAAAAGTTTACCAGCCGGTGATGATGAAGGCCGTGCGTTTAACGCCGGGCAAAGTCATCGTTCAATTCATTAACCACAATTCATTTTTAGATTTGAGCGAGTATGAAGTGTGGTGGACGGCAACCGACCGCAACGGGGAACCAGTTCAGTCCGGTATATTGCCACCGCTGACGTGCGCTCCAGGGAAACAGACTGGAGCAACGATTCCAGTCAAAAAAATTGCGAATGCAAAATCGGGGGGAGAATATTGGCTGCGACTAAGCTTGCGCCTGAGACATGATTCACCTTGGGCGACGGCGCATTTCGAAATAGCCATGGAGCAGTTTCAACTGGATTTAGGCAGACAAAATATCCAGACATTGGTCGTGACTAGAGAAAGTTCTTCGCTGCAATTATCGGAGACCGACAATCATGGCTCGGCAACAATTACCGGCGCACAGTTCTCAGCCTCGTTTAGCCGCGCTGAAGGCACGTTATCTTCGTTGAAATATGATGGTCACGAAATCCTCGCGGCAGGCGCAGCTTCCGGCCCGGTGTTGCAATTATTCCGTGCGCCCACCGATAACGACAAGGGATTTGGCAAATGGCTGGCGCGTGACTGGCGCGATGCGGGACTCACGAATCTGACGCGGCTGGTAAATTCATTCGTCGTGCACCAGGTAAATTCAAACAGCGTCCAAATTGTCACCAGCGCCACCAGCCGTACGATAGAAGGCAGCGTTGAATCGAAGACAGTTTGGACGATTCACGGCGACGGCACTGTGGAAATGGATTCGCAATTTATGCCAGCGGGGAAATTACCGCTGTTGCCGCGAGTGGGTGTCGTTTGCCCATTGGCCAGTGATTTGGAGCAGGTGCGCTGGTATGGCCGTGGTCCATGGGAAAATTATGCTGATCGCAAAGAAAGTGCGTTCGTAGGCGTTTGGTCGAGTTCAGTGAGCGACCAATGCGTTCCCTATGTGCGCCCGCAAGAAAATGGCAACAAGGAAGGCGTGCGCTGGCTGACCTTGACGGATGCGTCCGGCAGGGGCGTGAAAATATCCACGCTGGAAATGCCCTTCTCATTTTCGGCCCTGCATTATACCGCCAACGACCTTGCCACCGCCCGCCATAACGTGGATTTAAAGGCGCGCCCGGAAACTATTTTGTCCCTGGACGCCCGGATGAGCGGCCTCGGCAACAGTAGTTGCGGCCCCGGCGTGCTCGAAAAATATACCGTCCCACCAACGCAAACATATCGCCTGCATGTCTGCTTTCAGCCATACGACCAAAAATGAAAAATTGAGCGTTTTAATTATTTGAAACCCATGACCCGCCCATCCGTTTATCATCTGTCTTTGCCCCACGGCCAGCTTATTGGCCAGCGACTGGGCATCATTGCGCTCATGTTGGTCATGTTTACTGCATTGGCAATCCCGGCGCAGGTAAACGTTGGCGTCAGGCTTGACCCGGAACAGCCGGGACCGGCTATCCCGGCGGACTTTGTTGGCTTGAGCTTCGAGATGCAACGGGTATTGCCAGACACCAACGGCAGTTATTTTTTTAGCCCGGAAAACCGGTCGCTGATTGCCACGTTCAAGACGCTCGGCATCAAAAATCTTCGCGTGGGCGGCAACACCGCCGACCGCCCCACCCTACCGGTGCCGAGCACGGCAGACATGGATCATCTCTTCGCCTTTGCCCAAGCGGCGGACGTTAAAGTGATCTATACGTTGCGCCTCAACCAAGGCGACCCGGCGGCGGCCACGCAACTGGCCAATTACATTTCGCGACACTATGCCCGCCAGCTTGAATGCTTTGTCATCGGGAACGAACCCAATGTTTTCTCCACCAACTTTGACGTTTATTTCAACGAATGGAAACGCTATGCCGCACAAATCACCGCACCGGACAATTCGCCGGCCGCGCGCTTCTGCGGACCGAGCGTTTCGCCGGGGCATGAAAAATGGTCCGCGCAATTTGCCCAAAACCTGGCCGCTGGCGGACAAATTAAATTCATTTCCCAGCACGATTATCCCGGCGGTGACGCCCGCAAAGCGACCAATGCTGAAGCGGCGCGCGACAAAATCCTGTCATCGGCCATGGACGCCCATTACGCGAAGTTTGCGGCCAATTTCATGCCCTCGGTCATTTCCAACTGCCTGACCTGTCGACTGGAGGAGGCCAATAGTTTCTATGATGGCGGCGCACTGGATGTGAGCGATACCTTTGCCTCCGCGCTGTGGGCGCTGAATTATCAATGGTGGTGGGCGGCGCACGGCGTCTGCGGCATCAATTTTCACACCGGCGACAAGGTGGCCGCGCGCGATGAAAACAAGCCGTGTCGTTACGCCACGTTCTGGACCACGACCAACGGCTTTAACATTCATCCTATTGGCTATGCGGAAAAAATGTTCACGCTCGGCAGCCAGGGAACCATCGTCGCGGCCAACCTCATTCCCACCGAAAGCACCAACCTGAACCTCGCCGCGTACGGACTGCGCGGCCACGACGGAAATTTTTACATTACACTTATCAATTTCGGCCATGGCCCGAGCGCCACCAATTATTCCGTGCAACTGGGTGTGAAGTCGGTGGACGGCTACCGCGACGGCGAAGTACTCCGGTTGACAGCCCCCCAGGGCGAGGTCGCGAGCAAATCCGGTGTGACCTTGGGCAGCGCGGAAATCACCGATGACGCGCAATGGTCTGGGCAATGGGAGAAAGTATTTGTGCCAGCGCAAAAACTTCAATTTGCCCTGACCGTGGACGTGCCAGCCGCCAGCGCGGCCTTGGTCAAATTGACACCCAAATAACGCGCCTGGTCATTTTTAAAATGCGGCCATAAGCATTTTACGCAAATAAACTGGCATTTTTATTGAACTCAAAACTCGTCAATTATCATTGGCAGGCTTAATGTTTTGTATCCATCATCCAAATTATGCACCGCACTAAAAAACTCCCCCGCCTGGTGTTAGCCTGCCTCTTTGCCGCGCAAATCGGCCTGCGCGCCGCCAGTATCGGCCAATTGCGCTGCGAGGAACTGGAGAACCCGTCCGGCATTGATGCGACCCAACCGCGCTTGAGCTGGCAGTTGGAATCCAGCCAGCGCGACGTGAAACAAACCGCGTATGAAATCCTGGTGGCGTCCTCGTCAAAGACGTTGTCCCAAAACCACGGCGATCTGTGGGACAGCGGCAAGGTCGTTTCCGATGAATCCATCCTGCAACCTTACAACGGCCAGTCGCTCACTTCACGCGAGGCGTGTTTCTGGAAAGTCCGCGTCTGGGACGCCAACGGCAATGCCTCTGACTGGAGCAAGCCAGCAACGTGGACGATGGGCATCCTCAGCCTGAATGATTGGAATGCCAAATGGATTGGCCTGGATGGCGTGGATGAATCGCTGGCGTTGGCGGGCACCTCATGGATTTGGTCGGGCGATACCAATTCGGCCACCAACTTTTTTCGCCGGGTGATTACCATTCCCGCGAACCGCAAGGTAAAACATGCCGTCTTTGAATACACGGGCGACAGCGAATGCCGTGGTTGGATTGGCAGCTTTGACCTGGGCGCGCGCAATAATTTCAAAACCGTCAAATGGAACGACATCACCACGCGATTGGAATCCGGCAAGACGTATGTGTTCGGCCTGACGGGCCGTCACGGCGAGAAAAGCGAGAACCCGGCGGGCGTCATTGCGAAGTTGACGATTGAATTTACGGATGGCGATGCCTGGGTGATTCCCACCGACGACAAATGGAAATTATCCCCCACGGAGGCAACCGGCTGGACCTCGTCGGATTTTGACGATTCCAAATGGGCCGCCCCCAAAGTGCTCGGCCCGGCGGGCATGCACCCATGGGGCGAGACCCGTGTGCCGGAGAGCCGCCGCCTGCCAGCACGTTATCTGCGCAAGGAATTTGCCGTGCAAAAAACCATTTCGCGCGCCACCGTTTCTTTCTGCGGGCTCGGCCTCTCGGAGTTATATGTGAACGGAAGTAAAATTGGCGACGCCGTGCTTTCGCCCGCTTTCGCACAATACGACAAGCGCGAGTACTACGTGACTTACGATGTGACCGATAATCTGCGACACGGAGCCAACGCGCTGGGCGTGATTCTCGGCAATGGCCGCTTCTACGCCGACCGCAGCAAGGTGTATGCGGGCACGGCTTCGTTTGGCTGGCCCAAGTTATTGTTGAATTTGCGAGTCGAATATTCCGACAGGTCCACACAAGAAATCGTGAGCGATGAATCCTGGAAGCTCACAAGCGACGGCCCCATCCGGGCGAATAACGATTACGACGGTGAAGAGTATGATGCTGGCATGGAGCTCGACGGCTGGAACAAAACCGGCTTTGACGATTCCAAATGGTCGTCCGCCCAAACCGTATCCGCGCCGGGCGGCGAGGTGTCCGCGCAAATGATGGAGCCGATTCGCGTGACGGGAACGCTCAAACCCGTCTCGATAAAAGAAATTAAGCCCGGCGTTTATATTTTTGACCTGGGCCAAAATATCGCCGGCTGGTGCCGGATTCACGTGACCGGGCCAGCCGGCGCGCATGTGACGTTGCGCCATGCGGAAACATTGAAACCGGATGGTTCGCTGTACATGGCCAACCTGCGTGGTGCCGAGGTAACGGATGTCTATACGCTGCGCGGCACGGGCAAGGTGGAAACGTGGGAGCCGCGATTTGTTACGCATGGTTTCCGCTATGTGGAAATGACCGGATTCCCCGGCAAGCCTAACTTAAATTCCCTTGAAGGCCGCGTGGTCAACGATGACCTACCGGTTGCGGGCCAGTTCCTATGTTCGAACGATTTGATCAACCGTATCTATACAAACATTGTTTGGGGCACGCGGGGGAATTATCGTTCGATGCCCACGGATTGTCCGCAACGCGATGAACGGCAGGGCTGGCTGGGCGACCGCTCGGAAGAGTGCAAGGGCGAGTCTTACTTGTTCGACATTGGCCCGCTCTACGCGAAATGGCGGCAGGACATGGCCGACGCGCAGCGCACGAATGGGGTTATTCCCGACGTGGCCCCGGCTTACTGGCCGATTTATTCCGATAACGTCACGTGGCCCAGCAGCGCCATTATCATTCCCAGCGCGCTGGAACGCCAGTTCGGCGACCGTGGCAGCATCGGGAAAAATTACGATAGCGCTTGCCTGTGGATGGAGCACATGCTTACGCAGGCCTCGAACAATATTCTTTCCAAGGACAGCTACGGCGATTGGTGTGTGCCCCCGGAGGAAGCCACGTTGATTCATTCCAAGGACCCGGCGCGCCAGACGGACAAGGCGTTGCTGGCCACGTCCTATTTCTATTATGACCTGCGGTTGATGGAACATTATGCGACGACCCTCGGCAAAACCGCCGATGCCGCGCGCTGGAGCCGGCTCGCAACCGACTTCAAAATCGCGTTCAACGAAAAATTTCTCGACCGCGATAAAGGTCAATATTCCAATGGTACGCAAACGTCAGGCGTATTGCCGCTGGCGTTTGGCCTGGTGCCAGACGATATGAAAGAGAAAATTTTTGCGCATCTGGTCGATAAAATTGAGAATGAAACACACGGGCACATCGGCACTGGTTTGATTGGCGGCCAATATTTGAACCGCGTGCTCTCGGACAATGGCCGCCCGGATTTGTGTTATACCATTGCCGCGCAAAAAGATTATCCAAGCTGGGGCTACATGGTGGAGAATGGTGCCACCACCATTTGGGAACTCTGGAACGGCAACACCGCCGACCCCACGATGAACTCCGGCAATCACGTGATGTTGATTGGCGATTTGGTGGTGTGGTTCTATGAATATCTGGCAGGCATCGCGCCGGATAACACGCAGCCCGGCTTCAAACACATCATCATGCGGCCAATGCCGGTGGGCGATTTGAGCTTTGTAAAAGCTTCGCATCATTCGCCATACGGTTTGATCACCAGCGAATGGCATCGCACTGGAAACAGGTTTGACTGGCAGGTTGAAATTCCCGCCAACACCACAGCCACGGTGTATGTTCCAGCCACCAGCCTGAACGCAGCCCACGCGGTGGGACTCAAGGCCGTGCGCTTTGACAATAACCGGGCGGTTTTTGAAATCGGCAGCGGCAAATACCACTTCATCAGCGAATGAAATTAATCACGCTATTATGCTCGGCCTTGTTGTGCGGCGGCGCAGCCGTGGCCGCCGACCAACCGGAGGCCGTTGTGAAATCGGAATTCATTTTTGAGACCGCGCCGTTTCCGTCATGTCACGCGTCCACCATTGCAGAAACGAAATCGGGGCTGGTGGCGGCGTGGTTTGGCGGCACGGCGGAACGCAACCCGGACGTGTGCATTTATGTTTCACGACAGGAACATGGCCAATGGACTGCGCCCATGGCCGTGGCAGATGGCGTGGGTTTTGCCACGAACCGGTTGCCGACATGGAACCCCGTTTTGTTCCAGCCGAAGACCGGCCCGTTGCTGCTCTTTTACAAAGTCGGCCCCAAACCCGCCGAATGGTGGGGCATGATGGAGACTTCAACTGATGACGGGAAAACGTGGTCTAAACCCGTGCGTCTGCCCGCTGGAATCCTGGGTCCCATCAAAAACAAACCGGTGCAACTCGCCAACGGCGATATTCTCTGCGGCAGCAGCACCGAAGGCGACGGCTGGAAAGTCCATTTTGAGCGCACCAGTGACTTTGGCCAAACCTGGACTGCCACGCCGCCTGTGAACGACGGCAAAAGCATCGGCGCAATTCAGCCGAGCATTTTATTTCTGAAAGATGGAACGCTCGCAGCCGTCGGTCGCACGCATAACGACAAGGTTTTCCAAATTCGCTCACAGGACAACGGCAAGACTTGGAGCGACATGACCTTGACGGAGCTGCCCAATCCGGATTCAGGCACGGATGCGGTGACCTTGCGCGACGGTCGCCAACTACTGGTTTACAATCACAATGTGCGCACGGGGTCCAGCAACAAGGGCCGCAGCCCGTTGAATGTGGCGGTGTCACCCGACGGCCAACAGTGGCAGGCGGCACTGGTATTGGAAAATGATTCCAAGGCACCGAATGGCTTTGCGTACCCGGCGGTCATCCAGACAAGCGATGGGTTGGTACACATTACCTACACATGGGAACGCAAACGTATCAAGCACGTGGTGATTGACCCGGCCAAATTAACGCTGCGCCCCATCGTCAATGGCACATGGCCAGAATGAAATTCAAGCGGCGGCGATGACTTGATTTCTTCGCTGCTCCAGCTCCGCGTGAATTTGAGGCTCAAGGAGTTCGAAGCGCTTATAAAACAAAACGGGAATGATGCTCAACGAGAGGCAGATTGCCGGGAGCCAGATCAAGTTGAATTCGATTCCCTTTAATGACGACGCCGTCTGCTCGACATTGGGCACGTAACCGCAACTGCCCATGATCCATAAGGGAATGGCACCGCCAAGCCCCGCGCCTGCCTTCAGGCAAAATGCCGCGCCGACGGCAGTCAATAACCCCACGGCACGAACACCGGTTTTCCATTCGCCATAATCCACGCTGTCCGATATTACGGAAAACGGCATCGCCATGGCCATGCCGCTGGCCAGAAACCCAAAAGCCCAGCCAGCCATGATAAGCGGGATGGAATGTCCGCAGGCTACGCCGAAATACAGAATGAATTGACCAAGCACCATGCCAGCCAGTCCGATTGCCCAGGCGGTGCGTTTGGAGGTCCACCGGCAAAACCACGGCAGCAAAAATGCCGTGGCCAGCGAAATAAAATCGAGGCTGTAGGCAAGCCAGGTCAGGTCATCGCGATGAAGCACATACTGGAAAAAATATGGCACGGTGGAAACGCGGGCGATAAAACCAATCCAGAAAAGCAAACTGCTGGAGAAGATAATCAGCCACGGCCAGTTGCCTTTGAGTGCTCGAAAGGTACCCAGGATGGGTTGGGATTTTTTTTCGACCGGCACGACTTCCTTTAGATTTCGGAATGCCAGCAGGTAAAACAAAACGGAGCCTACCGCATACATGGGCAACGCCAGCATGAAGCCTTTCCGATCATCGCCGTTGCCCAGCCATTTTACAGCGTGCAGAGCCGTCAGGTTTACCACCAAGACGCCCAGCTTGGACCCGAACATGCGAAAGCACGTCAAGGTCACCCGCTCCTGTGGATTGGCGGTCAATCCGGACAAAATGGATGTCACCGGTGTGTTGATGCCCGTGTACAAAATGTTGCACGCGATATAAGTCCCCGCTGCATACCAAACCCTGGCCGTGTGCCCCAGATCAGGCGTCTGGAAGGTCAACACACCAAACGTGGCAAATGGAACACAGAGCCAGAGAAACCACGGACGGCTTTTGCCCAAACGACTGTGGGTTTTGTCGAAAATAATACCCCATACGGGTGCGTCAATGGCATCAATCCACCGCGCAACAGCAATGATGGAGCCGCAGGTGATCGCCGAGAGTCCGTATATGTCCGTAAAAAACTTGCTTAGATAGCCGCCGATAATAAACGTGAATATCAATTGCCCGGCCACATCGCTCGCCGCATAACTAAACCGCGTGACGTAGGATGTCCTGTCGGTAATGGGCGTCATGATTTGAGTAGATGCGCCAGCTTGTGACGGGCGAGCACGTCCTTGATTTTGATCGGGCGGCCTTTCGCGCACGATTCTGCCATGGCCTGCATGAGCGCCACCGTGACAATGCCTTCTGCCGCATCAGGCTTGGGCGTCTTGCCTGCAGCCAGGCAACGCGCGAAGTATTCGATGTAGTTCTGGTACTCGCCGGCGTGATGCGAGTGGCCGCCAAACCGGAAATAATAATCGTCCTTGTCCTCAAACGTCTCGACGCAGGATTGATTGCCAAGCTTCCACGCGTAGCGCAAATCATAGTAGTCACCCTGGCTCGCGCCGTTGGCACAGCGCAGGACACAGCTCATATTGCTATCGCGCTGCAAGGGTGTTACCGGGCTGTTATACGTGCCGCTGACGCGCGCGGGAATACCCGTTGACGACTTGAAGATGAATTGAAAGGTGTCGTCGTTTTTTAATCCGAGTTCGCGTCCGTTCTTGCTCAAGGTTGAATAGCCCATGACCTCGGTGATGTCCGGCAGGTACCATCGCAACAAATCCACCGGATGACTGAGGCCGCCGTAAAGCCACTTGAAGGCGTCGGTCTTGGCCCAGTCCTTTTTTAAAAACCAGCGGTGATCGGCGTTATAATACGCTTCCACTGTGACAATCTCGCCGAAAGCACCGGTTTCATAATGCGCGCGCTGACGCGTGAACGGCGCAAAGAAGCGGGAACTTTGCCCGACCATCACGGTCTTCTTCGACTTCTTTTGTGCAGCGAGCACTTCGGCCGCCTCGGATAAGTCGTTAAGAAACGGCTTGGTGCAGATGACGTGTTTGCCCGCGCGCAATGCCTGAATGATATGCCGGGCATGGAAATGGTCGGGCGTGTAGATGCCGACAACGTCCACCTGCGGATTGGCCAGCAATTCTTCAAACGACGAAGTAAAATTGTTCAAGCTGAATTCGTGGCAGCGTTCGCGGCCAAGCTGTTCGTTCAAGTCGCAAAGCTGAATGACCTTCCAAAGCTTGCTGTTGAGCGCGCCGGAAATAATGCTGCGCCCTTCACCAAGTCCAAGCACACCGAGTCCGAGTTTTTTCATAAATCAAAACGCTTCGGCGGCACCGCCGTCCACCGGCAACACCACGCCCGTGACAAATTTTGCCGCCGGGCTGCACAGGTAAACCGCAGCCCAGCCGATGTCTTCCGGCTCGCCAAAGCGGTTGAGCGGGGTTCGCCCGAGAATCTTCGCCTTGCGGGCCGGGTCGCCGCTCAGCGCTTTGTCGAGCATGGCCGAGGCAATCCACCCCGGCGCGATGGCGTTCACGCGAATACCGTGTGCGCCCAGTTCCACGGACAAGGTGCGCACCATGCCCACGTAGGCGGATTTGGCCGCTGAATAAGCCACCACCAGCGGAATGCCCATCAACGAAGCCATCGAGGCCGTGAACAAAATCGAGCCCGACTGGCGGGTGACCATCCGGCGGCCCACTTCGCGGGTCAATGCAAACGCACCGAACACATGCGTTTGAATAACGCTGGCAAATTCGGCATCCGTGGTTTCCACCGCCGGTTTCTTCAAATGCACGCCGGCATTATTGACGAGAATCGAGAGTGGTCCGGCCATGGTTTCAGCTTGTTCGACTAGCGCCGGCACTGTTTCGAGTTTGGTAACATCCCCGGCGAGCACAAAGGCATTTTCGCCCAGCGCATGGCGGGCCTGGTTCAATTCCTCCTGGCGTCTGCCCACCAGCACGACTTTGGCACCTGAGGCGATAAAGCATTTTGCCATGCCCAACCCCAGCCCGGTTCCGCCACCGGTAATGAGCGCGGTCTGGCCGCTTAAATCAAAGGCCGGGTTCATTTGAGATTTGTTCATGCGCGACAACCCTCCGTTAATGCAGGCGTATTTTGATGTTTATACATGATGAAATATTCCCGATGATTCAGGCTCTCCGGTTTGCTCAGCTCGCCACTGGCCACGCGGATAATCAACTCTGCCAATTCGCGACCCGCTTGCGCCAGCGACAATTCGCCCGTAAGCACGCGGCCCGCGTCGAAATCCATGTCTTCCGACATCGCCCGGAACGTGGCGCTGTTGCCCGTGATCTTGACCAGCGGCGCAACCGGACTGCCAATGACGCTGCCCCGGCCCGTCACGAACAAAACAATCTGCGAGCCGGCGCTGATTAAATCCATGATGCCTTCGGTATCGTTGGGGTTCGTATATCCAAACTGCATGAAATGATCGTCCGGCACACTATCTAAAATCCACAGGCCCGGCCCACGCGGCGGCTCGGCCACCCGAATGACCCCTTGTATAGGTCGCGTACCGCCCTTGGCAAAGGCGCCCAGGCTCTTTTCCTCAATGGTGGTCAGACCACCCGCAAAATTTCCGGGCGATACCGACCATTGCCGTACGGATTTGCAATAGCCCTCCGCCTTGTCATAGGCGGCGGCGAGTTGCCGCGCCGCTTCCGCATTCGCAGCCCGCGCCAGCAGATGCTCTCGCAAGCCGATCATCTCCACGGTTTCCTCAAACAACGCGCGCCCGCCCGCGTCCACGAGCAAATCAAAAAACGCGCCAACCGTGGGATTACCCGCCAAACCGGAGGTGCCATCGGAACCGCCGCATTCGCAGCCCACGGTCAAATCTGCCAATGTCATCGGCACCCGCGGAGTTTCTGCGTGAATTTTATTTTTGAGGCGGGCAACGATTTCCTTGCCCCGCGTAACGGAAGTTTTGGTCCCACCAATTTGTTGAATGAAAAACCAGTCCGCCGGCCGGCCTGACTGGCGGACGACCTCTGCCAGTTTTTCCGGCTGTGTGTACTCGCATCCCAGGCCCACTGCCAGCACCGCGCCAACGTTTGGATGCCGGGCAAGTGCCAGCATCAATCGTATGGCGTAGGCGTTGTCGTAACAGCCGGGAAAGCCGACCACATGAACGTCTGCTTCGTTGGCGGCGATGGCATGCGCGACATGCTGGGCGCATTCCACCGTGTAAATGACCAGGACTAAATTGCGGATGCCCTTGCGTCCATCGGGACGCAAATAACCAGGCCACGAAGCTGAAAGCGCATCAGACATAGGCAGTCGCGGTGTCTGTCGGCGCGCCCGAATGAAGGTCCAGCGTGCCGGAGCGCTCGTCCAAGTCGCTGGCGAGATTATGGAGGTGAACCCACGCGCCCAGCTTGATTGGCTGGGTTGCATGGCCAATGCGCACGCCAAATTTGATTACCGCTTCACCGTTGGCGAGGTCGCGCAGGGCCACCTTGTGCCCGCGCAGGATTTTTTCAGTAACTATGATTTCCCCGTGCGTCGTGCCGATCAATTCAACCGGTCCAGCGATCAAGTCGTCAATCGCGGTGGCGACATTGTCACGCGGCTGAATTTGAAAGCAACGCGGGCGGCTCATAAAATACCGGATTTCTTAAAAGCGGCAGTGGCAGCTAATTTCCATTCAGGCATAGGCCGGTTATTGCTTGTCCGGCACGGAATTGGTTGCGGTGCCCACCGGATTTGGCTTTGCCGGGTGGAGACCTTGTTTCGAAAGATAATTGTTTATCCTGCCTTTGTATCGCTGAAAGACAGCCGTTTTTTCACCGGCACTGCCGCCATCCATGGCTTCTTCACGCGCCGCCTTGAGCATGGTCAAAATGTCCTGCTTGTTCGTTTCCGAAAGGTCGGGATATTGCGCAACATAACCGGCAAACGTGAACTGAACCTTGCCATAGGTCATCTTGTCTTTAACGGCTTCGATCTGTTCCGGCGTCAGGCTTTCCGCGAGCTTGGTGAGAAAGCCATCATGCAGCAGCTTTAATGAATAATGAATCTCAGCAATCGCGTTGGTATCACCTCTGGAGGCTTTTAGCTTGGCATCGTTTTCATTGTGCCACGCATTCAAGGCCCGATATTGCGCAATGAGTATATCGTGAACGCGGGCCGATTTATCCGGGTCGTTCAAATTCAGCACCTTCAAAATATCTCCCACGCGATTTTCGAGGGTCGCGGTGTATTTCGCCTCTGCGTCAGTAACGGCGGCATTCGTATCGGCAGCTTTCAACCGCAACGACGGGAAAACGAATGCGACCAGCAAAATAAGTATCAGGATTGATTTCATGGGTTGGAATTGGTGGGTGTACCGGCATTTTTTAACAGGCCATCCAGTATTTCCCGTGGCACGACGAAGGCGGTGCCATGTTTGTGCCCGACGGGAAACGAAACTTGATCAGTGACGTCGGTAAATGCCTTAAAGTCGCGGGTTTTTACCGCGCCAAAAATCTTCTCACGATATACGTCGAAATAGACAAGCCAATCGTCGCCAATTTTTAAAGCACAAGGCCCTTCGGTAAATTTCTTGCTGAACGGCTCGGAGGCATCTCCCCATGGCCCCACCGGGGAACTGCCGAAGGCAACCTTCAAATTCAAGCTCAACCGCGAGTTATCTTTGCAAACCAGCACATAGTGGTCTCCATCTTTCAGTATAAATGGGTCAATGACACTAAAGCCGGGATCGTAAAATAATTTAGTCTCGGCAAAGTTCGTAAAATTGCGGGTGGTGGTATAAAACAACCGTTGATTATTATCGTGCTTTTCGAGCTTGTCCGGAAACCGGCCGGGAATGGTGGAGGCCCACGCAATAACGAAGCGCTCGCCCGGTTCATCATAAAAAACTTCCGGTGCCCAAACATTGACCGTCGTTGGCTCATTGGTCATGACCGGCACCAGTTTTTGATCCGACCAATGAATCAAATCTTTTGAACTCGCGCAGCCAAAGCCTTGTTCGCCATGCCAGGCAGCCGTCCAGACCAGATGAAACGTGCCATCCGGGCCGCGCGTGAGGCTGGGATCGCGAAATTGTTTGCTCGTGCCGACATTGGCCTCAAGAAATGTCCCCGGCACATTCGTCCAATGATAACCGTCAAAGCTGTAGAGAAAGCGCAGATATTTTTGATCGGCATCATGAAACGAGGTAAATAGGAAGGCAGAGTCCCCGCTTTGGGCTACCGCCAAAGCCGGTAGCCCAAGCGAAATACACAGAACCAGCCAAAGGCAGGCATGTTTCAAAAGCCGCAAATACATGGATAGGAAACGTTACCACTTCTTTGCTAATTCATAATTCGAAAATTGCCAGAAAAATTTCGAATTATGATAATTACACCCGCCCCCCACTCCAAACCAGTCATGACCCAGCCAATGGGAACCAAACAGTCATTTCGGAGGGCCCGCGATTTTGCCATACGGAATAGGGTATAAATTTTACGTTAACCGGCTTGAAATCGTCGGGGCGAAATTCGCGGTACAATTTACCACTCCAGTTTGCCGGCGTATGCGAAACCGCCTTGCCTTCCAGCACCACCACCCCGCCCAACAGCCGCAGGTCATAGCGGGTCGTCAGTTTGAGGTCTGGCGGGATAAAGACATCGGAAACTTTCACGCCCGGCGGCAAATCCGGAGATTCCAGGCAGTAAACCACCGGCCCCCGCTGAATGGCCACCTGGTTTAAATCCTCTTCAACTAACGGATTCGCCTGCATCAACCGTGCGGGCATGGGTAAATCCAAGTCCACGATGTCGCCGGAATGCCATTGGCGGCGTATCTCGAAATAACTTTCCGGCCGGGGCGAAAAGTCGGCCGGCGAGTCATTGACCCGTACGCTGGCACCGCTAGACCAGCCGGGGATGCGCAATTTCAGGGCCAGCTCTTTGGACCCGCAGTTCAAAATCTTAATTCTTACCCGCCCATTCCACGGGTAATCCGTCTGCTGCTCCAATTTAATTTTGTCGCCATTGGTCAAGGTCGTTTCCAACTGGCTCGCGCCGTATAGGTTCACCCAAAGTGCATCGGCTGATTTGCTATAGGCATAGCCGGCCGACTCGGCAATCGTCCGCACGAGATTGGGCGGGCAACAAAACGAACCCACAAACGACACCCGCGTTCTGGACCAGCGCAAATCCGTTGGCATCGGGTCGGTTACCCGTAATGGATTGGTGTAGAAAAAATTTGTGCCGTCCAGGGCAACCCCCGAGAGCACGCTGTTATAAAATTCCAGTTCCACCACGTCCATGTACTTCGCTCCGCCGGTGGCGAGGAACATTCGCCAGTTCCAAAGCGCGTTGCCGATGTTTGCGCACGTTTCATTGTGGGCGGTGATGTTGGGTAACTGGTAATTGCGCCCGTATGCTTGATGCACCTTGGTGATGCTTCTTTGGTCTCGCGAACCGTCGGGAGCCGCCCCGTCGTACAACGCACCGCAGCCGCCGGTGATGTACATCTTGCTGGTCACAACATTCGTCCAAATTGTGGTGAGCGGACGCCATAGACTGGCATCGCCGGTTTCGAGAAATAAATCGGCCACGCCGGCATACAAATAATTTGCGCGCACGGCATGCCCCTCGGCGTCGTCCTGTTTGGAAAACGGCATCCAATCTTGATTATCTGCGGTTCCATCCCGGACCAGGTCACGCATGGCCACCAATCGTTTGGCCAGCGCCAGATACCGGGGTTCGCCCGTGGCACGATACAGTTCAATCAAGCCCATGTAATGAGATGGGCACACGTTGTTGGCCGCCAGCTCGGGCGTCGGTTTTTTAAATACCTCGTCCAGGCAATCGGCTGCCTTGCGGGCAATGTTCAGAAAATTGGTCTTGCCTGTAACGCGATAATGCACAGAAGCCGCCGTCAACAACTGACCAAGGTTGTATACTTCGAAATTATTGCGGTCCCGAAAGGGAACGAAATTTGAATTCGTAGCCTGTTCGTGCAGTTGCATCCAGGTATCCAGGTAGCCGTTAGTCGCCTGCGATTTGCCGATGACACTGATAATTTCATCCAGCCTGGCGCTGACCTGCCCGTCATTCGTCACCGCAAGCGTGGCAGACATGCCCTCGAGGAACTTGTAGAAATCACCGTCGTTGAACGATGCGCCGCGAGATTTGCCCTGGGTCAACCCGGCCAAAATCTCGAAGTTATAATAGAACTGCGTGTAATTCGTGCCGAGCATCAGACGTTCCATGCTGGGAACCATCTGTGTGCGGCATAATTCAAACCGGTCCGCCCAAAACCCGTGAGTCCAGCGAGCCTCATCCAGGCCGACGGTGCGAACTTGCGCGAATGCACTGGCGGTCGAATCCACCACACCGGGTTCCGTCCTGGCGGAAAACTGGCCGGCTCCTAAAACTGCGACAATGGCGAATAAAAATGTTTTCATTGCTGGCTGGTGCCGCGATGGGCATCGCGTTTGTTGAGTTGGGCTGATTGCGGCACGATTCCTAAAACCACAAAACTGCCTTTCCCGATCAACTCCAGTTTTTTTTCCCCCGCGTCAAAGCGAAACGCATGAATATTGACGTTCGGACTGCTGGAGATTTCCGCCGCATTTTCAAGCACGGCATCCACACCACCGCGTTCGTCTGCCTGCGCGGCAAATTCAAGCTTGGGCACTTGCAGCCAGGCTTTTTGATTGCTGTTGAAGTAACCCACCAAGACTTCCACCGGTTCGGCAACTTCAAACTCCAGCGGCTCCAAGCCGCGTTTGGCGGCATTGTGCGAGAACCGAACGCCCGTCAGGCCGTTGAGTTCGGGGGCGAGACTTTGAATCACAAAATCGCGATCGGTAAACACCTTTGCGCCGGTTTCAACTTTATACGTCTCGGCATTGGTGGAAATCAACTTGAACGACGCAGCCGGCCACGGCTTGATATTATTATCGTCAACTAATTTCACCACGTTGGTGGCTTGCGCAAGTTGCGTAACCTTTACCTGAAAATCGTCCAATTCTTTTTGGTAAACCGGCAGGAGCTGTGACCACAAATAATTTGTGCCGACACCTCTGGCTCCGCCTGATAGCGGAATCTTGCGCTGGGAGGTCTGCATGGAATTGGCATACTGATAGGAATGCTCCGTCAGCGTTACCAACGTCTGATAATTCGTCAAACTTGCTTGGAGATATTGCAGGGCCGTTTGCATATCACTGATGTTTTGGCTGTAACCGTAGCGCAAAATATATTCCGCAGCGCGAGCCTTGCCCGCGTAAGAATTGGCCATGGCGCAAATGCACTGGCAATCATTCAATACGTGCTCAAATTCATCATGATTTTTGGTGACCAACGGCCCGGCTGACTGGGCGTTTTCCACCGCCTGTTGCGAATAGTTATCCACTTCGTTCAAGATGGATTCGGGCGTTTCACCGACATGCGGCTGGTGATTCCATTCTTTCTTCACAAACTCGTCCAACCGTTCGCCCGGTGGTGCCTGGGACAGCCACAAATCTTCGATGGCTCCGTATTTATTGGGGTTCACCAACTGGTCCAGCGTCATGCCCAGCGAAAGCGTCTGCCGGTTGCCTTCAGTGATGCCAAAACGCCGGATTAATCGCGGAGCCACTTCGCCAGCGGCATTATAGGCATTCAATATTTTTTCGGCGGCATTGGTATTGCCATAAAAATCCGTCAACCGCGAAATCCAGTAAGCGTGATCCTCAGCCGCTGGCACATCCGGATTCCACGCGTAGCGCGCCCAGGCTTCGAACCAGATCCAATCGCGCCGCCATTGCAACAAAGGCGGGTTGGCAATGTCCGGCGAGTAAGGCCAGTTCCAGTAGGAAAGCGGGTAAAGATGAACTCCCGTCGCGCCAAGACGATCGCGCGAGGCCAGCACACATTTCTTGATAAAGTCCACGTCCCCGTAACGAAATGGTTCCAGGTTGGAAAGGATATGGATGTTGACGAGGTGCGGTCCCAGCTTGCCCATGGCGAGATGAATTTCCTGGTCCTTGCCGCGCGGCTCCCACGTCGTGAGCGATTCGCCGTTGTACTTGGATTCAGTGTACAAGTTGGTGTAAAGCCGGTATGCCGCGGGCATGATGGCATACGGGTCCATGGCATGGGTACGAACCACAACCGGCAGTTCTTCCTTCAATCCCGCCGCGCGCATTCCATCCAGCACGCCGGGCAGAATGACATTAGTACACCATTCCAGTTGATTTTCCGTGCCTTCCAAGGCTTCACCGAGACAACACATCAACCCAACATTCGGATATTGTTTTACAAATTCGGCAATGGATTTGCGGGTGTAATCTTCGGTAAGGGGCGTCGGCGCGCGCAACTGCGTGCTGATGCCATTGGTTTCGGCAAATGGTTTGGAAACGAGAATATTGTAAAACATTTGCACGAGCCAGATGCCGCGCTTGTCGCATTCCCCGGCGAGCCAGCGAAATTGTTCCTGGTTCTTTTGAAAAATGTCATCCGGCACTTCCACGGCGTACGGATAATCTTTCAGGCGTACCAGCGAGGCGAAAGGATGCCCGCTCCAGAGGTACAAGGTGTTCATGCGGTTCTGCACCAGGAAATCCAGATACTCCGTCCATAATTGCCGGTCATAAAACCAGGGGAACAATTCTGGTGTATAGGGATATTCGTAAACATGCCGGCCCGGTAAAATGAAAGTCTTCTGCATGCCCACGCAGGTGCCGCGCAACGTCATTACCGGCGCGTCATGAACATTTGCCAAGGTGGCAGGCGCTAACTTGCCGGCTTGGTGAAGACGCGACGCGAGTTCTAAGCAACCGTAAAGCGTCCCAGAATCATCGGCAGAGGAAACGACTACACCGCCATCAGCCCGGACATTAAAACAAAAACCTTCCCGGCCTATCGCCGGGTCATGAGGTTGGTTCAGATAAATTTTTTTGCCGGGGCCAGTTTCTGAATCAACCATCGAAGCATCGTCGCCAGTGGCCTTGAGAGCTTCCACCAGTTTGGCCGCGCCAAATTGCACACGGGGAGCGGCATTGCTGTTTATCACGACGGAGACAGTTTCAGCAGGCAGGCGAGTTCCCCCTGCCATGACAGCCATGAATCCCCAAAGACAAATAAAACTCACCGCAGGATTGATCATCCTCGCGTGAACGGCACGTCTTCGGCAAATATTTTGGCACCAGCTCATGGCAATTGATCTTCGTCTATTATGTCTTATTTACTCTTTAATCCGCTTAATGCGAATGGCCATGTAAGGTTTTCCGGGCAATGATACATTGCGGCCATCCTTATCGGCATAATAGTAATTATCCTTTTTCTTGAGCGTGAATACGCCATCCACAGGGGTCACAGTCATGTTCCAGGTATCCAGCACTTCAACGGAAAATTTCATGCCATCGGCTGGCAATTGACCTTTTGCCGTGGGCGGTTTGGGCAACAGAAAATACCAATTCGTAGGCGTTTGCTTGCCCAGATAGACCAAATAATAGTCCGGCGCCTGGCCGCCAAATACCGGACGTTGCCAGCGGTCCAAGGGCTCAATGCCCGCAGCGGGCGCGTCTGCCAAAACTTGTTTGAGGAAGGCGAGCCGGGCGGGACTTTGGCCCTTCAGCACGCCGCCTTTCGACCACCAAAGCACCTGGTCATCACTCTTGTAAGTCTCGCCATGTCCCATATAGGTGCCAGCCACGGTACCGTTCCAAAAACGAAACACCATTTCCTCCGGCGAAAGCTGGCCCCAACGGCTGTCGATGTTGCCCTCGTATTTCACCTCATCATAAACCACCGGCTTGCGATAGACATCGCGATACAATTCCGCTTCGCCGGGATCTTCCACGGCGGAACCGTTTTGAATGCTCGCGTGCGTGATCCACGGCAAGGTGTTGTTAAAAATCTTGGAGCCATTATGAATGGAGAGCAAATGATGATACGGATCGTCATGCGAGACGATTTCGCCGAAGCGCACAAAATCGGATTCCTTTTTCTCCTTCATAAAATCCCATTCATTGGCCAGCGACCACCAGACGTTGCGGTACGCTGCCAGCCGGGCGATGACATAATGCAAATAGCGGTCATCCACGGCAGCTGGCATCCGGTCAAAACCCCAATGGCCTTCATCATACGGATGAAAGAGAATAACATCGGCTTCGATACCCAGTTTTTGCAAATCGAGCACGCGCTGCTCCACGTGTTGAAAGTAGGCCGGATTAAAATGGCTAAAATCCCAGTTGGTCGTGGGCTGGCCCTCGAATGGATACAGGATTGGCTCATTCGTGTTCCATTGATACCGCTTGGGAAACACGCAGAAGCGCAGCTTGTTAAATGGTGAACTCGCGAGGGTTTTGAGCGTTTGCTCCTGCAATGCTTCATTTTGCCACTCCCAGACGTAACAAGTTGTGCCGAGTTCCTTGTATGGCGTTTCATCGGCATAGGCAAAATGATACGTGTTCGCCACGTGAACCGGGCCATGATTGGCCGCTGAAGGTTTGGTCACCGTAAATGTGCCGGTCTTGCCATTTAGTTCCGGACTGGAACTGACCGTCGTATATTTCCACTCACCCAATTTTTCCGGCATGAAGCGCGCGCGATAAAGGCCGTTGCCATCGTAAAAACCGTTCGCCTCAATTTCGGTTTCTCGCTGCCAATAGCGCACGGAAAAGCTCACGTCCAAAAATGGATTTCCATTGGTAGGTCCGCTCAGTGCCAGTTCGAACATTCCCCATTGTTCCACGGTTGGTTGAGCACAGGCCAGCCAGGTTGACAGGCAGAACAGGCTGAATGCCAAAATTGATTTGTTCATGGCGTCACTCTTTCACCAGCCAAATTAATTTTGCATCGGGCAATTTCACCTTGCCGCCGCCTTGAATGGTCGCTCCCGTTGCAACCTCTCCGTCCTCGGGATTTACAGTTCTGACCTGAAATGAACCGGGTTCCACGGTCAAATCCAACTCAGTGTTATTACCTCCGTAAATCAACATTTGCCTGCCTGATTCGCGCAAGGCCCAAAGCGCCTTCGTGCTGTCCGCCAGCCAGGGTTGCATGTGGGGTATCGCCGCCAAAAGTTGCGCATCGGTGGTGCGAGGCAGATGCGGCAGCGAACCGCCCGCGCACATAAACGCCCAACTCCCGCGGCTCAAGTCCACATCTTCGCCGGCGGCAATAACCGCCTTGGAATATTTTTCGCGATAGTCTGCCGCCATCGCCGCGAGATTTTGATCGCTGGGCGAACCGCCCTTCCACTGGCGTTCAAATTGACGGGGCGAGAGGTTTTGCCCGCCTTCGGGCGCAAACAACCCACGGTCGGTTTGCCACCAATAACGGAAACATATCAGGTCCACGACAGCGGCGCGTTTCGAATCGCCGAGCACGGCATCTTGCACATTCTTGCACGCTGCCAACGCAACGAGTTCATGGATTTTTGTTTCTTGTTCCCAGGCACCAATGGTATCCAGCCAGAACTGTTCAAAAGCCAGCGGCCCGGTGAACTCGGCACTCGTAAATTGGATGACATTCGCGTCGTTGGTAAAGTTATTCAGGTTTTGGCGGATAAAACCTTCGTGCAATTTGCGCCGAACCTCATTGGTAACGTCGTAAAATTGATCCGCCATCACAATCCGTTTTTCCACCTCGAACGGCGGCTCGTGAAAACCGGTGTGGTTGATGTTATTTACCGAACGCCACGGGCCATCCACCCAATGCGCGCCATCCTCCAGGATGTTATGCTGGAAATAATTCTGGTTGAACAGCACCAGTCCGCGCTCATCGCAAAGCCCGGCAAATTGTTGGAGCCGGGACCAGTACCACAAATTGAACTTGGTCAGGTCATATTGGCTCAAGCCATCCCAGGCCGTGCCCTGCCCGCTTCGCGCAAAGGGTTGCTCGTAAAACGGCGGCCATACATCGCCACTGATGCGGCGTACGCGTTCATGGTCCTCGCGGCGGCGGTCGTACCAAAGTCCGTAATGATGGTCCAAGGCCACCTGATTTTTGGACACCATATCGTCGACAATCTCCGCCAAATCATCCGTAAGCCCGCGCCCAATCCGTCCGGGCGCGTAGCGCGATAATGTCACGCCATAGTTCTTAACATCCGCCGGCAGGAGATTGCCCTTCCACCAGTTGATTTCTTGAACACCGCCCGCCAGCAACTTGCCATCACAAACCAGCCAGCCATTGGTCACGCTGATGGTTCGTTTGGCAACTTTGGCAGGCTGCGGAGAATCAGCAATCTCGTCCACCGATTTTGCATCGGCCGGAATCACAATTACAATATGGTTCGATTCCGTCGAAGCATCGCTGCCTAAACGGTCGTTTAGCTGGGCAACAAACAAGCTGTCCGGCTTTTCCGAGGAATTGGAGTTCCGCCAGATGCCGTTGCCTTCGAATTCGCCCCAGGAGCCGAAGGCCCAATTTTGTGCGCCGGGCGGATTTTCACAGGAGGTCTTGGTCGAGACACAATTCCAGAGCACGGAATTGGCCGCCGACCAACCTGCGCCTTCCCCCTCGGCACCGCGATTGATCAAACTCAACCCACCGCCATCGATGCGCACGTTGTCAAAGAGCGTGCCGCTCGACCAGCTTTCGATGGCGCCGCTATCGGCCAGCGGCAGGTCAGCTTCGCATTCCACAAACGCATTGGGACCGGCGGCGCAGTGCCCCACCGAAAAATCATGCCGGCCATCCTCCGCACGACAACGTAAAAACAAGATTTGCTGTCCGCTGGTAAAAAACGTATTGCGACGCCAGCTGCCATTTTCCGAAATGGGTGCGTGCGATGCACAATCTTCGACCGTAATCCGCCGGCAGGTTTCATACGCGGCCACCGCAGAACCGGCAAAGTGTTGGAACTCCACCTGACGCACCCATGCATCCATGGTGTTCTCAATGGTGATGGCAAACCATGAATGATTTTCGTCCTTCAAATTTTGCGCATCAAACGAGGATTCAAGACGCAGGTTTTCGATGCCAATCTGACTGATACGCCCCGGCCAGGAGTAGGTTTGCACGTGCCCGCCGCCAAATTTAGTTTCTATCGCGGTGGTAATGGGGGAATCAATGGTCACCAAATTCCCTTCCAGCTTGGTCACCACCCGGTCCCAAGTCAGATCGTAGTTGCCGGGATGCCAAACGAGTCGCCAGTCATTGAGGCCGCCGCCGAAATCTGTCATACCCAGTGCATCAATCCATTCCTTGGTGCTCGGGCGGATTAGCTGAATGGCATCTCCAATTTTCAAACCCGCCGCATCTTTGACATGAAAACTTGTAGCCCCAACTGGGACATACTCATCGGCGATTTGCCAGCCCGCTTGGGCATTGGTGGAATAATTATCTTTGCCAGCAATCCGGATTAACGTGCGACGATCCGTGCCCGTGGCAACCAATCTAGTGCCGTCGTCACCCGTGCCTTGACCGCGTAAAACAACTCCAGAATTGGTTATTTGCAGACCGCCCAAAATTTCGTGGCGACCTTTCAGCAGCAAGACAGCCCCGCGAAAGCCGTTGGTATCAGCCGGCAAGCAGGCCACATAATTAATCGCCTTTTGAATGCGGGCTGTTTCGTCTGTAACGGCTGGAGAAATTGTCACGCGAACCGGCACATCAGGAATTGGCATGTCCCCCCCGGCATAACCGCAGGTCGAAAAATCAGGCACGCGATTGCCGAGTTCATCAATGTCATAAGCCAGATGACCGTTCGCACCTATGGAAACAATGGGAGATAATTTCTTTGGCGCAGCCTGAACGAGCAGTGGCAACACACCGGCCAGCACGCATCCTAAAGCCAGCGTAAAACCGTATGCGCGCGTTAGTTTCATGGTAGTTTACCCGATAATTTCGCCAGTTTGGCGCTTCGCGCAATCTCTTTTCCATCGGCGAGCACCATCAAACCAACACCACGATGATAGCGCGTTCCGTCCTGGTCCCAAATAATCGTCAGCATGTGACCATGATAATTCACGCCATCGAGGCAAAACCAGTTCCATGCTCCATCCGGCAGGAGCGGCCAGACTTGGACCAACCCATCAGTGTGTGGAACCAAACCGACGACGCCCGTGATGATCAAATCAGCGTAGGTCGAGTGATTGTAATACCGGCTGCGGCCTTCCTTACCGTTGATCCACTGGCCGGTGGTCTCATCCAGATATTCGCCAATGTACGGCTTGCCGTCAGCGTGCTGACTGTGCGTGTAAGTTAAAAAGGCATCAAAATAATCCTGCCGCGTAACAACCGACGGCTTATAGTCGCGCAGGAAATTCGCCAGCGCATTCAACGTCTGCGAGGTGGCAAACGGCCACACCGCGCCATCCCATTCGCAATGGCCATAACCGTGCGTGCGAAACAATGGATGCCGTCGCTCGGCAGTGGTGATGCCGTAGGGCGCAGCAAATCCACGGTCATCACCCAATTGCGCCCAAGCGGCTTCGTATTTTGATTCCTTGTCAGGAAGTTCAAAGTACCACGGAATAAAACCGGTCTGCTCCCGGACGCCGGCTAGTTTGCCATTATCGCGCAAGACCTCAAAAAAACCGGCGTCTGCGTTCCAAAGCTGGCTTTGAACCAGTCTTTTTAACTGTTTGGCGCGGGCGTTAAATTCCCCGGCAATTTCCTGGTTGCCCGCCAATTGCGCAATGGCAGCAATGGCGCGGGCATTGCCGTACATGTAGCTGTTGATGGTGGGGCGTATGTTTTTATTGGTGCGGGAACCGCTGATGGATTCCTCCATCGCGTCGCGCACATCGTATTGCCAAAACATGCCATTGGTGGAGAGATGCTCCCGCTCCCATTGCCGGTAATCCGCCACCAGGTTATTCAGCAACGAAACCACAAAACGTTGATCATCGGTAACAAGATAACGCTGATACAAAGCATCGCTCAACCAACTGCTGTATTTGTGCAGGGGCAATGGACCATTGGTGCTGACCAGCCAGTAACGCACGTAGTCATCAAAATAATTCTGGTCGTGCAACCAGCGTCCTTCCATCAACTGATGGCCCAGTCCACTGCTGACAGGTGTGGCGCGGGTGAGAAATTCGCTAAAAACAAAATTGTGCCCCAATTGTTCAAGATGCTTGCGCAACGACCACCAGCGATAGTAATACATCTCCTCCACTTCCCGGTCCGGGCATTCAAAAAAGGGAATCTCGCCCTGCAACCAATCCCAGCTCTTTGCATTGGAGATGAAATTCGTGACGTTTTCATCCTCCATCGAATTAAAATGCGCCACGTAATTTGAAAATACTGATGGCTTTAACACGAAGTATTCGGATGGCGCCGCCAAGGCCGGCAAAGCAGCCAGGCACAGCCAGCAAGCAAGGATGAACAGCCGCCGGGATTGCCAGCCGCTATTCATCAACCGCCTGAACGCCAGAGCCATCGTCATTTGCAGTTTACAGGTTTAGCTTGGACAACTCAGCCTGGACTTGGGTTAAACGGGATTTAACCAACTCGCGTTCCTCAGCACGGAACCGGTGAAAAGGTTCGGCCATGAAATCATCACAGATGCCAAGGCAGGCCAGCGTACACTTAATGCCCTTGATGATGGTGGAAGGATGCTTGCCCACCCGGTAAAGCGAACCGCTGACGAATTGGATGAGCTTTTGCAGTTCCTGGGCCTGCGCGAGATTGCCCGCCTGATAAGCCTCGCACAGACGCACGTATATCTTGGGAAACAGGTTGGCACCGCCGCTCACGCCGCCGTGTCCACCAAGTTGCAAGGCATCAAAAAGTTTTTCCTCCGGCCCAATAAACAGGGACCAGTCGGGACGTTGCTTGAGAAGTTCAGCCACGTTTTTGAAATATCCCAGATCACCGGAACTGTCTTTAAAACCGATGATGCGGGGATTGTCCAACGCATGCCGGACCGTCTCAAGCTCATAGGGAACCTTGGTCAACGGCGGCATGTTATAGATGAACAATGGCAATGGCAGTTCAGGCACCAAATGATCCAGCCATTCCTGCAATTCCGGCTGCCCCTCGGGCATATAATACGGAGGAGCGGCAACCACCGCATCCGCACCAAAGTCAGCGGAGCAGCGCGCGACATTCACCGACTCAACAAAGGCCGTGTCGGTGATGCCGACTAAAACTGGGACCCGACGTTTTACCTGCCGGCAAACCCGTTCGATCAATTCCCGGCGGAGGCGATAACTCAGGCTTGGTCCTTCGCCGGTGGTACCAAGAATAAACAACCCGCTGACGCCGCCCGCAAGGATGTGTTCAATCAACTTTTCGAGGCCGCCCACATCGAGTTGATCCCGGTCACGCAAAGGCGTAACCATGGGCGGGATAATGCCGTGTAATTTCATGTCAGGGTCGTCCGCCTGTTCAGCAAAGCCATCGTGTTTGCGCCGGTTGATTATTGCAACGTATTTCGGTTGCTCTTGGGATCGCTCCAGTCAATTTTCCTGGTCGGATCAAGGCCAGCCAGATACTTGTCCATGACCGTGTAACCATCTCCATGTAAATCTTTTTGCGCAAGCGTTGTATCATCGGCATCAAGACCATATTTCTTTTTCCATGAAGCGGGTATGCCGTCCGGACCCAAATCCTTGATGGGCTCGCCCTTGTATTCCGGGTAACCGCCGACTTGGGAAATATCCGTAATGATACCGTTGCCCGCGATGCCGATGTTATTTTTGGCAAGTCCTTTCATGGGTGTAATGGGAATCTGCTGGCCTTCGCCCCAAACTTTGCCGGTTTTGACTTCATTGACAACCCGTTCATCCACCGGGTCACGGCGCGGCAGAGTGGCTCCAGAATATTTCAGGACGGAATCAAACGCGTCTTTGGCGCTTTCAATGGTCACCGGAGGCATGGGAAACGGTTTATCCATGCGGACCTTGGCGATGATGTTCGTGATTTGCGCCGCATCGTCAATTAGCCCCTTGCCGAGTTCACCCGAAGCGTCGGCGTCAGGCGCTTTGCTAAATTGCACGCCGCCGTTCCAATTATCCTTGGTCACGGCGTCATAGCCTTCCACCACGTTACCCGCCACGTAAGCCTTGCCCCACCGGCTAACAGGGTTGGACTTGCTCCAGCTTTGCGCCGGTTCAAGTATCCGATAACGCACGGCATTGTCCATGGTAGCCGGACCGGGCTTGTAATAATTGTTGATGATGTTGTACAAACTATCTTCTCCGCCGCCGTCCAGGGAGCGATGCCGCCAGTTAAACAGGACATTGTTAACGAAGTTAAAATCGTAGGTCATGGCTATGCTGGGATTGCGTCCCGTATTGCAGGCCAGCAGATTGTGATGAAACATGCTGTTGCGCCCGCCCCAATCGCCACCGAAGGCGTGATTGTAGATATTCAGCGCTTCGCTGGTAATCGTCCATTGGATGGTCACGTTGACGCTTGGAAGTTTCAAAGCCGGCCCGCCATTCGTCGGTTGATACATGTGCCGGTAGGTATCGAGATTTTGATCGGAACCCCAGCTCGAGGAACAATGATCGATGATGATATTGCCCACGGGATTGCCGTAGTGCGTGCCATGCCGGTTGAAAATGTCAGGATTGCCGCGACGAAACCGCATGTAACGAATCACCACGTCATGAACGTTGTCCTCAATTCCGTTGTCGGCAATGCACACACCGTCGCCGGGCGCAGTATGACCGTCAATGGTGATATAAGGTGCCTCAATATAAATCGGCTTTTGCAGGTGAATGATGCCGGCAACATTGAAGACCACGATGCGTGGCCCACCGGATTCACATGCCTCACGCAATGAGCCGGGGCCGCTGTCCGCCAGGGTGGTCACGACGAACACCTTGCCACCACGTCCGCCGAAAGAAAATTTGCCACCGCCTTCCGCGCCCGGAAAAGCCGGCACCTTTGCCTGCGGCAAGTCCTCCGGCTTGGAAGCCCAGGGGATGAATGGCTTGCCCTTCTTTTCCCATTCAGCAATTTGCGGGGCCACGTTTGAAATCACACCCTGTTGATATTGGCTCCAGGCGGCGTCGCGTTGCTTGATTTCCTCGCCCGGCGTCGGCCAGTTCTCACGGGCCAGCCCATATTGGGCTGCAAGTACCAGCAATCCGGTTGCTAAAATGGTATTTTTCATGGGGTGTATCCTTAGAACGAATATTCGCCGACCAGTGAATTCAGGTATTTTTCAAGGTTCGTATAACCGTCACCGTTCAAATCCTGGTTTGCATCCGCTGCGTTATTGGGATTTAAACCGTGGGCCTTTTCCCAGTCATCGGGGATGCCGTCGTGATCGCTGTCCACTGGCACATTGTAGGTCTTGTATTCTGGCCACGGAAAATTGGGTGAACCTTCGGCGCTTTTATCGTCGGATTGCGTATCGATCAAGCCCGGATAATTCGGACTCGGCCGGTCACCGTAGGTCGGGCCACGCGTACCGGTAAATTCCGCCGTACCGTTACGCACATCGGCGATGATGTGGAGGTCTACGACATCCTGCTTGGGGAAATTGGCACCGACATTGGCCAGCACATTGGTATAGGCCTCGCGGGCAGTGTGAGTAGTAACGTAGGACGGGTAAAGTTCGTGGTCCACCCGCACCTGTTTTTCGACTTCCTTGCCGCTGGCAAAAGCGGACCAGTTGTTCGATTCATCCACAAAACCTTCCAGCACGTTGCCGGTCATATAATAACTTTCAGTCCCCCAGGCGGGATTGATGTCATCCAGCTTCAGCAGCCATTTTACAAACGGATTCGGCGGATGCGGTTTGTAGTAATTATTGACGTAGTTCAGCGCCTTGACCCCGCCATCGGTCGTGCGGGCGGTCCAGTTATAAACGACGTTGTTACGGATATCGAGATAGCCCGCATAATGGACGCTTTGATTCAACCCACCCGCCAGGCTCCAGTTTCTATCCGTGCAATCAGCGAGCAAATTGTGATGGTAGCTGCCAATGCCGCCGCTGATGGAACCGGCAAAGGCGTGCGTCTCCAACTTAGTACGATCACTGGCACGGTAATGCGGCCCATGATGCAGGGCCTCGGCCACGATGTTGCGTTGAAACGTGATGTTGTGCGCGCCACGCGAACTGGTGCCTTCATCCGAGCTCCAGGAAATGGAACAGTGGTCGATGATGCAATAATCACAACTGCCGAGACCGGCGCCATCCATGGCCTTGTTGGCCAAATCACCAATACGAAAGCGCAGATAACGAATAATCACGTCATGCGTGCCATAAGCACCGCCAGAATAATTCGCCAGGCAGATGCCATCGCCCGGTGCCGTCTGGCCGGCAATGGTGCAATAAGGATTGTGAACCGCACACGGCGCTTTCAGCTTAATAAGGCCGGAAACGCGAAACACAATGGTGCGGGGTCCTTCAGCCTCCACGGCAGCACGATAACTGCCGGGAATTATCGCCTCACCTTTTCCGGTGGCGTAATCTTCGAGGTTGGTCACTTTAATTACTCTACCACCACGACCGCCAATCGCAAAACGGCCGTAGCCCTCGGCAGTTGGAAAGGCCAGGGTGCGTACCCGGAAATGCCAGACTTCTCCCCGCGTAACCTGGCCGGCGGAGTTCACCTCATCCACACGCCAGAAATAGTTCTGCATTGGATTCAATTTCGGCAGCGTGAATTTTGCCGCCTTCAATTCTCCTTTAAATTCGGACGACGCAGTGGACGCAGCCAGCAATGCGTTGGAATCAGTTCCCAAGTACAACTGATGGGTCACCGCACCAGCAGGGGCCACCCAGGTCAGGTCCGATTCATTCGGCCAGTGTTCATCCTCATTGGCCGGCACAGGCTCGACAGCTTTGGCATGCGGATCGGCGGTATCAATTTCGAATCCATTGATGATGATGCTTTGGTTGGTGCCGGCGGCTGTCGGTTGAAAATGAATCACCACATCTTTGCCCGCCTCGGCGGTCACCTTCAAATAGGCACTGGCAACTTCATAATCATTCGTGGCCCGGTAAGAAGCGGTCAAACTAGATATTTTGTCTCCCTCCGAACTCGAAATATCCAGGGTGGCCGGCAAAACGTGATCCCGCACTTCGTTGTGATAAGTCACGACCGTGTGTTTCCCCGGCGCAAGCCCGCTGATGACCATGTCAAACCCAGTATTATTCGCGGGATTCTTCACAAAAACACCATCCGAAGCCATGTGGGCACCGTAATCCAAGGTGCCCTTGTATAAAACCGGGGAGAGCACTTCATTATCTGGCGCGCGGAACGTGATGGTAATGCCGCCAAAGGTCTCCGAACCGGAACTGCCCTCGTGCCAGGCCCAGTTTTCCCAATGGGGCGTGAGAATATCCGTGCGGCGTTCAGGTGGATTCAAGTCCACTTTTAATTCGGCGGCACGTCCAACCGAAGCCAGCAACAATGTTAGATAGATAATTTTCGCCGCATTTTTCATGCATTATTCCAGGTGAACCAAACTGCGCCCCAAAGTGCTTGGCAATGTTTCCAATCAATAAAAGAGCCGGGGCAAGGTTTAACTCAACCCCGGCTCATGTTTAATACCGTTTAATATTACGGATAAATCAAGCGGTAGAAAATCGTGCCCTGAGCCGGATCGATATTGAACGACTCCGTGTTTACATTGGTTGAGTTGGGCACTGTGTACCAGTTGCTGTTATTGGTGGTGATGCCAATCGTCAGCGGATTGGTCTGCACCTGCAACCGCCAGCCCGTATGGTCCGCCGGCCAGGTCAAGGTCAGCACGCCGTTGGTAGCCGTGGTCACAATATTAGTCGGATTGGGATTCACGTAGGTTGAACCGCCACTAACCAAGGTGATGCTGCCATCCGTACCCAAGGTGTTGTTCCAAACGTAGGTGCTGGTGTTGGCCGGGTTGCTGGTCGGCAACACGACGGATGAGAAACCAGTCGCCGCCTTGTTAAACAAGGTGAATTTGCTGCCGTTGTAAAGATCCGGCCCCACATTGGTCACAATCAGCACACCACCGCCCGTCAACGTGCCGCTCACAACGAGCATGTCGTTCGTGGCAGGTGTATTGGTGCGGTTTAGCTCCATCAGCGTGGTACCAGCCAGCGTCACAGTATTATTAACCGTGAACTTGCCAATGGTTGCACCGGGAGACAACGTGCCGCCAGCGGTAACCGTCAGCGGGCTGGCAATCGTGCCCGTACCGGCGAGAACACCATTGCTAACCGTCGTTGGCCCAGTATAAGTGCTGGTGCCATTCAGGTACAAGGTGCCACTGCCAACTTTGACAATCGAAACCGTCTCCACGCCATTGGTAATTGTGCCGGAGAATGTACTGGTTACTCCTTTGGCACCGATGCTGTAGGTTGTGCCCGAGAGCGACAACGAGTTGGTGGTGCGACCGGACAACACGGTATTCGGACCACCGCTGAGGGCTCCCAGGCTATAGGTCAGATTACTGCCATTGAAGGTTTGCAGCACGGTGCTGCCGGTGCCGAGATCAAACGTCGCAGCCGGACTGCCAAAGCAAAAATTCCGGTTCGTTGCACCATCAAACATCCACATGCCCGAGGTGGAACCCGCGGAGATGGTGCCACTAAACCCAGTCATGCTGTTATTAAACACAAACAAGTTGGTGACATTCATCGCCACAGTGCCGCTGCCCGTCCAGAGGGAGTAACAAAGGTTGGTACCAATCGTGGTGCCAAACGACTGGATGGTGACCGCTGGACCATTGATGGCCAGGGTATTGGTAAAGGTGAGACTGTTCGTTATCAACAACGTGGTGGTGTTGTTTAGCGCAATGACGTTCGTACCGGCAGCGGGGCCATTCAATTGCAAGGTGCCGGCATTTACAATTGTCCCACCCAGATAATCATCTGCACCGTTGAACAGCGCCAGCGTACCAGGACCGGTCTTGGTAATGGCACCGGTACCAACAATCTGCTTCTGGCCGGTGTTAAACAATAACGTATTGGTCGGCGAGGTGACCGTGATGGTGCCGCCCGCTGAATTGATGACAAACTGGTTGATGATCGAAACATTGGTGTTTCCAATATAACTAAGCGTGCCACCGTCCAAAATAACATCATTTTCCATCTGACCACTGCCGGCAATGCCGAGTGATACAATATTGGGATAAGAGCCAGAATTGGTAATGGCCAACACGCCGTTATCCACGATGACGTTGCCGGTGAAATCGTTTGAATTCATCAGCGTCAAGGTGCCAGGCCCTGTCTTATACAGGCCGGTCATACCACGAATGTGGCCGACGCCGTAAATAGTGTAATTCTTAAGCGCATTGCTCACCACAATGCCGGGGCAATAGGCGGGCTGGTTGGTGGTGATAACAATATTCGTAAAAGTCAGGTTATCCGTATTGGTGACCGTGGTGGTCGGAAAACTTTCCGGAGCGACATTCGTGATCAGGTTGATGATCGTGGAACCCGTGGCCCGGTCGTCCAGCACCGCACCTTCGTTATCGGCATATACCTGGCCGCTTTTCCAGTTGGCCGTTGAACCATTGGTATCCCATGTCACCGGTGTTCCGTTGCCATCCCATACCAGCGGACTCTGCACGATGCTCAGCGAGCCATAAGGACCAAAGTTGGTGGTGCCCCACTGCAAACCGGGACCGGGAACATACGGGATGATTGTTGGAACAAAACCAACGGTATCAATATAGTTGTAGGGATCCCCGCTGTTTATATTATTAAAGATGCCAAAGGTTTGACCCAGGGTGAACGTGCCGGCACCAGGGTTAATATTGGTCATCAGCAAGAAGCCGGTGTTGTCATTCCAACGATCCACATTCATGAAGTCATTGGTGATCGGGTTGTTGAAATCCACTTCAATTCTCACCGTGGCAACACCATAGGGCGCATTCTTGGGATCGTTTTGATAATCAAAACGGCATTGCAGGTTCATGTTGGTCACGGAGCCATAAGGAGTCAAGCCAGGGGAAATAACCCCGAGCGATTGAATGCGAACCAACGGTGCATTGCCATTGGCAATCGATTCATGGCCACCACCATTGGGGTCAGAAATCGTACCGGTACCATATAGCAAGCCTTCGACCGTCATACGCGGCTGATAAAGATAGATCGTACCAAAATTTGCGAGCACAGAATTGTAAGGCACATCCCACGTAAAGGAATTGGCCGCGCCCCCGCCTGTGCCCACATTGATAAACGCGCCGGCTTCATTGGTGATGGCCGTGCCCTGAGCCATGGTAATGATTTGATTGATGGTGGTATTGATGGTGCCAAAGTTATCCAAACTGTTGGCTTGGATGGAAACCGGACCATATTCAGTACCTGCAAAGGTCACCATACCGGTGGAGGTCAATCCGCCATTGATGATACCGGAAAAATTCATAACCACATTGCTGTAGAGTGTCGTGGCTCCGAGCCCGCCAGCGCCGGTTATAGTACCAGCAGTGACCACAATCGGTCCCTGTTCGGTGGCATCAAACTCCACTGAATTGGTACCCAGCTTGTATACCAGCGCCGTGCCGGCAATCGTTCCACTGGAGAAAGTATACTGGTTGACCGAGTTGGAGATGGTGACACCGTTGCCAGTTTGACTCGGAACCATTGAACCATCAATGATAACATTGGTGACGGATGCGCTATCATTAAAAGTAACCACATCGCCTAGGTTGAAATTCGTTTGGAGGCCGCCAACGGCGGTCACCCAGTTCAAATCAGTCGTGTTCCAGTAAGGAGACTGGGCGCCAGTCCAAATCAGGTTGTTGGGGGTATTGGTGGTAAAGTAAATATCCACCGTTTGGTTGGGAGCATTGTTGAGAACATACCCGTTAAAATTAGCGCCCAAGGCAGAAACGTCAGCATTTAGGAAGGGAGTAGCCGAGCCAACATAGGAAATGACCGGTATCTGGGCCGGGTAGGCACTCACACCCGTGAGTGCAGCGACTTTAAGAGTGCCAGGAACAATTCCCGGGGTTGAAAGCGAGCGCGTATAAACGTTGGTGGTGTTCGGGTTTACGAAAATCGTGAGCTTGCCACCCTGCACGGTCAAGGTATCCAACCGCATACCGTGAGAGTCAGCAGCCGTGAAGTCGTTGGCACCCGTAGCTGGGTAGCCAATCGAATTGGAAATAACAAAGTTGCCACCTTGGTTGATGGTTATGTTATTGTTGCGGCCTTTTGACACATCATAAAAATTCAAGCCGCCATCGCAGATAACATTGCTGGCCGTGAAGGTACTATTGCTGTAAACGGTCACGGTTCCAAACGTATTATACTGCTGGGCTGACCCCATGGGATTCCTATCCGCGGTGTAACCCAGGATCAAATTCCCATTAACACGACAGAGCGAGGTATTATACGGCCCGTTGGTTAGCACCAAGTTCCCCTGACAGTAATTCCAATAAGCCTGGGCTCCATACAAGGTGGTCCAGTCCACCTTATTGCTATGTTCCTGGCAGCCAAGGTAAGCTGTATTCACATCCACAATGCCGCTGCCAAAGGTTAACGTGCCCTGTACGTTCGGGTTTTGATTTGAAGCGATCATAGTACGGTCGCGGGCCACATAAAGGCGGTCTGCCAACAGGTTGATATAACCGCTGGCGGAGCCAGTACCGCTATAGTTTCCGTAGGAGAAATCGACCGTGGCTTTAATGCTGCTGCTGGCCTGATTGGTTCCCCCATCGTCGGCCACGCAAAACATGGACATGCGGCTCACGCCGTCGTAATTGCGGAAGACCGCCCCTGGGTTGGTGGCATTCTTTTCATTAAACGCATTAAATCTTACACCACCACTGTTGCCACTGGCACTGCCAGCCCCCATGAAACAAATGCTATCAAGGTTAAACACGTTGGTGCGGCCCAAAAAGAAGAAGGCATTTACCGAACTTCCGTTGCCGGTCTGCTCGTTATTTAGCAGGGTAAGCGCATAGGAACGGGTAAATTCATTGTTATAGTTATTAGGATCCACATAGCTGGCCTTGAAGTAATTGGTGCGCGCCATGAAAATGGACGACCAAAACCGGCGCGGAAACCCGGAATAATTGGTTTGATCCCGGCCCTCATTATAGCCGGCATTCAATGCCTGATAATTGGGATAGGCCAGGTAGTCAGACAATGCTATCCGTTTCGTGTTACAGACAAAGGTACCAAGGTTGGTGAGATTCAAAGTCGGCGCTTCGCCGCTGCCCAGCAACACGGAAAAAGTAGCGTTCACATTGCTGACCATCAAAGTACCATTGGTGCCGTAGATATTGACCCCCATCGTATTGTCAGGGGCAAAACCAAATTCGCCAATGGTATCGCGCAGAAGGCTAAAACCATTGGTGCCGGCGGCATTGGTGCCAATAATCGAAAGGGTTGCGCCGGGGGCAATACGGATGGAGTGGTAAAGCGAATTGGTGCTGCTCAATAGCGCGTTGGTGGGATTAAAGTTAGTGAAGGTGTTTTGCGCGAATCGGATCGAGGCCACCGTCACACTGGTATCGATCCCAATGTTAGGGGTGCTGCCAACCCCATAAGTGAGTGCATTGGTTTGCGCGCCAGAATCGGCAAAGACCACATCATCCGTTGCGGCTGGCACACCGCCAAGCCAACTGGCTGCATTTGCCCAGTTGTTGCTGATACCAAAGTTAGTCACCCCAAAGCCGCCACCCGCCCAAATATGTGCCGATTGCAGCACAAAGGGAAATTGATTGGTCACCGGCAGATTATTGGTGTCATAACCGCCCACATTCAGGGTAAAGTTATAAATACCTTCCGGAATGTTGGTGGTGTACAAGGTAATCCACAAGTTTGTGCTTTGGGTGGTGTACGGCAATGCATTGCCATTCGTGTCGGTAAAAACGGTAGAGGTACCTGCCGGCAAACCCGTCACGTTAAAGAAGGCATTTGACGCACCATTCACCAGAATGATTGTGTTGGTAGGTCCCGCCAGGATGGTTGTGTTGGTTCCCCCAACCGGCACCGTGGCGCGAACCTGGGTAAATTGCGAGCGGTAAGCAGGCGGAAGCTGGGCTTGGGCCGTAAAATCAATCAGCGTACAGATTGAAAGGATGGCCAGCCAGACAGCCATTAGCTTCTTTGCGAAGCGCACGGGGCGTCCAGCCACTGTACTTCCCGTGATTTCCGGCATGTCGCCGTATTTGGTCATGGATTGTAATTTCATGTTATCTATCGGTTAGGAGTTTTAATTGAGGCTGGGCTGATTTTACCGCCGGGGTTTTAACTGAGTTTGTTCTGAGAATTAACGGTTGTTAAAAGATGTGTTGGTTTGGCTCTAAATATTCAGATTCCGCGCAGTCATTGATACGGCATATGGCTTTCCACCCATTCATAATCGACAAAGTGCGATGGAGCCGGAGACTGGCTGGCCCAAGGACCGCCGGACGCATAGTTTTGTTTTATGACCGGATACACGGTTTTGCCACCAATCTGCATCCACTTATGGATTTCGGAATGACCGTCGGCAAACGAGAAGCTGCCCGCACCGTTATGATAGCTGGCAGGTAAATTTTGCCATTGCTCACTTGTCCGCGATGCCCCTGGCTTGAACATAAACAGACCGTCATCAATGCTGTCGCCTTGCTCATCCAAAATTACAAAAATATTCACGGGACCCGGACGATTTAAATCACTGACCTTGTAAGCCGCATGGCCAACGCCACCGCTGCCATAATAAATTGGGCCCGGAGGATTTGGATAATTGCCCAAAACTTGTGGGCCAGAAAAACCATAACCCAAAGCACCATTCATTGACACGCTACGCAGCCGCGGTCCATTCTGCGCGTCATTTTGATCCCCTGGGCATTTGTAAATACCCACCGACCTGACATAGTTGGCCATGATGGAGTAAGTCGGGTCAGTCAATAATTGAGGATTAATATTGGCGGGAGATGAAACCCAGTCCATATATGTTTTGTCGATCCAAGTCGAACTCGGCATGAGACACTCTTGATTATCCCCTTGATACATGATCCAGCCGAGCGTCAACTGCTTGGTGTTGCTCAAACATTGGATGCCTTGCGCCTTGGTTTTGGCCTTGCCCAGCGCTGGCAATAATAACGCCGCCAGGATGGCGATGATAGCTATGACCACCAGCAGTTCGATCAGCGTGAAGCCCCGGTTCGCCCGGCGGACAGCACCTTGGGAAACAGATTGCACACGGATTTCGCGGCACGAAGATAGATTGGACGACGCATTCATTCGTATTGAATTAATTTTTGGTGATGTTTAACCGTAGCACAGGTTGCCTCTAAGGGTAATACGAAAAGAAACAAAACAATTGCGATTTATGCCAACACACCTTTCCCGCAACTACCCGGCATTTACAACCGCCAAATCATCCCCACAATATTCCCAGCACCAATCATCATGAGACCAGGCCCATCAGCATTCACGGTTTTGACCATTCTGGCAGCGGCGTTATTCGCGCGCCCCGTGCAGGGAAACACCCTGGAGCTATGGGTTGCACCCAACGGTTCGAATTTTGATATCGGTTCGTCAAATGCCCCGTTGCACAGCCTTGAAGCCGCCTTGGATAATTGGCGAACCTGGACTGGAACCTCAAAACATGAGGCTACGAACGTTGTTCGGATTATTTTAAATGGTGGCATATATACTCTAATACGGCCTATTAGCCTTCAAACTTTCACCAGACCGCCATTTCCCACAAATCTCACGCTTAGTATTGAAGCCGCGCCGGGCCAACATCCCGTCTTGAGCGGTGGCCTGCCTATAAAGAACTGGCAAAAACTGGACAGAAACCTCCCCAATTTGCCAGCGGCAGCCCAAAATCACGTCTGGGTAGCCAGTATCCCTCGATTTAACGGCCATTTTTTGAAATTGAGGCAACTCTGGGTCAACGACACCAAAGCCGTTCTCGCCCGTCAACCCAAGGGCGAAGACCTCGCCCGTCTGGTTGCGTGGGATAAAACCAACCAGGCAGCCACCATCCCGGCGGAGTACCTAGCCGGCATGACCCAACCCAAACAGCTCGAAATGGTGGTGGATCAGGTCTGGGAAATCGCCAACTTGCGGGTCAAATCTATCCATATGGATGGCACCAATGCCCTGCTCACCTTCAATCAACCCGAAAGCCAGCTCGAATTTCATCATCCCTGGCCGCCGGTCACCGTTACGGCCAAATACCAGGCCCCCTTCTATCTGGCCAACGCACTTGAGTTTTTGGACCAACCCGGCGAATGGTTTGAAGACCTGGCCAACGGTAAAATCTATTATTGGCCGCGCACGGGAGAAGATATGGCGAACGCAACGGTAATTGCCCCGGCTTTGGAAACGTTGTTGCAGGTGGAAGGTCCCACGAATCAACCCACCGCCAGCATTCAGTTCAAGGGCCTCACCTTTGCCCATACCACCTGGCTGCGCCCCTCGCAACAGGGGCATGTTCCGCTTCAGGCCGGCATGTTTTTGTTGGAAGCCAGAAAGCTCTCGCCCAAGGGCACTCCCTATCATCCGGGCCTCGACAATCTCGACTGGATTGGCCGGCCGCCAGCGGCTGTCTCCGTGAAGAATGCCGCGCAAATCACCTTTGAAGTGTGTACTTTTACCCACCTGGCCTCCGCCGGCTTGGATTTTATCTCCGGCACACATAACAACCTCGTCGAGGGCTGTACTTTTTCGGATATTGGCGGCAATGGCATTCAACTCGGCAAATTTTCCGATACGAATGTCGAAACGCACGTTCCTTACAACCCGTCTAATCCCTCTGAAATCTGCCACGATGAAAAAATTTCCAACAACCTCATCACCAATTGCGGCAATGAAGATTGGGGCTGCGTCGGCATCGCGGTTGGGTACGCACAACATATTGTCATCGCGCACAACGAAATTTTCAACCTGCCTTACACCGGCATTAACGTGGGCTGGGGCTGGACCAAAATGACCAACTCCCTGCGCGATAATCTCGTTTTCGCCAATCACGTGCATCACGTTGGCCGGCGGCTCGGCGACCTCGGCGGCATTTATCTGCTCTCCGCGCAACCGGGCACCGTCGTGGCCGAGAACGCCATCTCCGACATGGACCCGAGCCCGTATGTACCCGACCCGCACCATTGGTATTATTTGTACCTCGATGAAGGTTCCTCGTTCATTACCGTGCGCGATAACTGGTGCCCGGCGGACAATTTTTTGAAAAATGCCAACGGCCCCGGAAACGTCTGGACCAATAACGGCCCGCAAGTTTCCGCCGCCATCAAAAACGCAGCCGGGCTTGAACCAGCCTTCAAACACTTGTTGCCAACCACTCCATGAATCAATTTCCGCGCCTACTCCGACTCCTCGCCGCGTTTGCCCTCGCGCTCCAAACCGCGTGGGCCCAAGACGCCACCAATCGCGTGGTCATTCCCGCCATTCCGGAAGGACGTAACGTGGACACCAATGTCCTGCAACAGATTTACGACGAAGTAAAAACGCCCTTTAAATACGGTGTCATACTGAAAGGCTCGGCGACCAACGAACTGGTGGATTGCCCCAGCATTTTCCGCAATGGCCGGCACTGGTACATGATGTATGTGGCCATCTCGAACCAGGTCGGTTATCAAACTTACCTCGCCAAAAGCGACGACCTGTTGCACTGGCAAAAGCTTGGGCGAATCCTGTCCTTCACCCAGTCAAACAACTGGGACGCCTGGCAGGCGGATGGCGGCATCGCGCTGGAGGATTACCACTGGAATGGCTCGCATGAATTGGAAAAGTATGATGGCCGTTACTGGCTTTCGTATATTGGCGGTGCCCGTCAGGGATACGAAACCGACCCGCTGTCCACCGGCCTCGCGTGGTCCAAACATCCGACCTCAGTCAAAGAATGGACTCGCCTCGCGGAAAACCCCGTGCTCACACCCAAACAACCTGATGTGCGCGCCTTCGAAACCAAGACCCTCTACAAAAGCCAGATCATCCACGATGAAACCGAATCACTGGGCTGGCCGTTTATTCTTTATTCCAACGGGAAATATAAAAACGGCTTCGAACAAATCGGCATGGCCGTTTCGCGCGACATGAAACATTGGAACCGTTACGGCACCAATTCCGTCATAGTAAATGGCGAAGTCAAAAAGAACGGCATCAGCGGCGACCCGCAAATCGTCAAAATCGGCGATGTCTGGGTCATGTTCTATTTTGGTGCAGGCTGGCAGCCGCGCGCCTTTGATACCTTTGCCGGTTCCTACGATCTCGTGCATTGGACCAAATGGACCGGCCCGCACTTGATTGAACCCAGCGAACCTTATGACAAAACCTATGCCCACAAACCTTGGGTGCTCAAATGGAATGGCGTTGTATACCATTTCTATTGCGCCGTGGGCACGGAAGGCCGTGTGCTCGCCCTGGCCACCTCCAAAGATTTAAAAACGCCCGACTCGCATTAAACCATGAAACGTCTCCCCTCTCTTTCGCTTATCGCCGCCATCGTCGTTGCCGTCTTGTGCCCGGCCGCCAGCGCCCTCGCCGGCCTCACGCCCGTTGACCTGCGCTGCGAATACGCTGTCAATCCGCTCGGCGTGGACTCGCCCCGCCCGCGCCTCTTCTGGAAACTGGAAAGCAGCCAGCAGAACCAGAAACAAATCGCCTACGAAATTCTTGCGGCCTCGACCGCCAAAAATCTTGCCGATAATCGCGGCGATTTATGGGCCACGGGAAAAGTGATTTCGGACGACACCATCCAAATTCCCTACGCCGGCCAAAAACTGGCCTCGTCGCAGGCGGTATTTTGGAAGGTCCGCGCTTGGGATGCGATGGGCCATCACTCCTCGTGGAGCAAACCAGCCACGTGGACCATGGGCGTGCTCCAGCCAGCCGATTGGCACGCGCAATGGATTGGTGCCGCCGACACCAACATCCCCTCCCTGCTCCTGCGCCATGACTTCGTTGTCAAACCCGGTCTCCAGCGCGCGCTCATCAACATCTGCGGCCTCGGCGAATACGAACTCACCCTGAACGGCCAGAAAGTCGGCGACGATTACCTCTCGCCCGGTTGGTCCAAGTACGACAAGACCTGCCTCTACGACACGCGCGACATTACCGCCGCCCTCAAGCGCGGCCCCAATGCCATCGGCATCGAACTCGGGAACGGCATGTATCAAGTGCTCGGCGGCGGACGCTTCACCAAGTTCAAAGGCTCGTTCGGCCCGCAAAAAGCCATCGCCCAAATCCGTCTCGAATACGCCGACGGCTCCGTGGATTACATCGGCACCGACAACACCTGGCGCACGGCTCCCGGCCCCATCACCTTCAACATGATTTACGGCGGCGAAGATTGCGATGCCCGCCTCGCTCAACCCGGCTGGAACACCACCCGCTTCAACGCCGCCCAATGGTCGCCCGCCTTGGTCGTAGCTGGTCCCGGCGGCGAGTTGCGCGGCCTCTCGTGCGCTGCGCCGATGTTGACCTTTCACGAAACTCACCCCGCAATTTCCTCGCACGCGTTGACCAATGGCGACATCGTCTTCGACCTCGGCCAAAACGCCGCGCACGTCCCGCAGATCAAGGTCACAGGCCCGGCCGGCAGCCGCGTACAAATTTTCCCGTCCGAATTGCTCGCGGCCGATGGCTCGGCCAATCAAGGTTCCATGGGCGCGGGCCATCGCGGTGCCATTTGGTGCGAATACACCAAGGCCGCCAACGGCACCGAAACTTGGTCGCCCAAGTTCTTTTACGCCGGTTGCCGCTATCTGCAAATCCACCTCATCCCGGCGGTCACCAACGGCCCGTTGCCTGCCGTCAAATCCGCCTCAGGCATCGTCATGTATTCGTCCTCGGAACCCGTGGGCGATTTTGCCTGCTCCAGCGACCTCTTCAACCGCACGCGCCGGCTCGTGCGCTGGGCGCAACGCAGCAACATGGTCAGCCTCATGACCGATTGCCCGCATCGCGAACGCCTCGGTTGGCTCGAACAGGATCATCTCAACGGCCCGTCCTTGCGCTATGAATTCGACCTCGCGCAACTTTTCACCAAGACCGTCAACGACATTGCCGACTCGCAATTGACCAACGGCCTCGTACCCACCATCGCCCCCGAATACACCATCTTCCGCGAGAAGAGCGATACCAACCATCTGCGCAACATGTTCGGCGATTCGCCCGAATGGAGCAGCTCGTTCATCCTCGTGCCCTGGCAACAATACGAGTTCGACGGCGACCTCAACCTGTTCCGTCTTCACTATGATGAAATGAAGCGCTACCTCGAATATTTTGGCACGCGCACGGACAATTACCTCGCCGATTTCGGCCTCGGCGACTGGTACGATATCGGCCCCGGCCATCCCGGCGTCTCGCAACTCACGCCCATCGCCCTCACCGCCACGGCCTTCTACTATCAGGACGTTAAAATCATGTCCCAAGTGGCCAACCTCCTGGGCCAACGCGATGACGCCACCCGCTACGCGGGCCTTGCCGATAAAATCCGCACCGCCTTCAACCAAAAATTCTATAACCCAACCAATCACTGGTACGCCACCGATTCCCAATGCGCCAACGCCATTCCGCTCGTCATGGGCCTGTGCGACTCCACCAATGCCCCCGCCGTGGTGGACGCCATCGTCAACGACGTCCGCGCCCGTGGCAACGCCCTGACCGCCGGCGATGTCGGCTACCGTTACCTGCTCCGCGCCCTCGCCGACGGCAAACGCAGCGACGTCATTTTCGACATCAACAACCAGACCAACAAACCCGGCTACGGCATGCAACTCGCCAAGGGCAAGACCAGCCTCACCGAAGCCTGGGACGGCGGCTCCTCGCAAGACCATTTTATGCTCGGCCAAATCGAGGAATGGTTTTATCACGACCTCGCCGGCATCCAATCCGGCGGCAACGGCTTTCAGCAAATCACCATTGCCCCCCAGCCCGTCGGCGACCTCACTTGGGCCAGGGCCAGCTACAATTCCATCTGCGGCAAAATAACCAGCGACTGGAAACGCAAGGCCGAACACTTCACGCTCAAAATCTCCGTGCCGCCGAATACCACCGCCATGGTCCTGGTGCCCGCCAACGCCGGCACCACCGTTCAGGTGAACAGCTTCCTGCCCCGCTTCCTGCTCGATGACCACGACCGCGCCGTGTTCGAAGTCGGCTCCGGCGACTACACCTTCGAATCCGTATTTCAATAACGCGGGCCGGGTGGCAAGGTGCCGGAGTCCATTTCCAATTTCCAAATGCCAATTTATACCAAGAGCGGTTTAAAAAATTGTGTAGCCATTCGGAGCCGGGAGTTTTGATTTTTGGCGAGGCTTTGGCGAAGGAGCATGTCCGTAGTGACCTGCGACTGAGCCGAAACGACGCCAAAAATCAAAAACACCGGCTGCCACTTCCATCTGACCGGATGGCTACAGTATTTTTTAATCCGCTCTAGGCGTTGCACCACTGCACCGTGCCGCCCTGAACCCTTCAACCTTGACCCTGTAACCTTGGTTGCTTTGTTCCTGGGTTGTTCAATCAATTTGCCTAAAACGGATTTAACAGAAGGAAAGCAAAGAGAACGAAGTGTTTTACTTTGTTTGCTTGGTTTGCTTCTGTTCAAGAACGGGCACAGTTCTTTTGGAAATGCTATAAACCCATATTTCCCCGATCATCCCCCCATTGAGTAAATCAATGGCGTCGATGATTTATCAATTAAAGGTATGCCGGGCGATTTTGCTAGGGTGGAACCGTGAAAACAACCTCACGCTCCGCAGGTTTGATTGTTGGCTTGGGCCTGCTGACCGCTTGCCAAACCGTGGGCCATGGCGGTCTGGTCACTTCATCCATGGTGGGTCACTGGGAAGGGAACGCCCAGATCGTCGTTTCGTGGTGCCGGCAAAAAACTCTTCACGTGAACCTGGACATCAAGGCGGATGGCACCGTCTCGGGCACCATCGGCGACGCCACCTTGCGCGAAGGCCGGCTGGGCCCAAATCGAAGCTGGCTGGGCCGCCGCCTGAATCTGGCCACCGACTACATGATTGCCGGCAAACTCGACGGCCCCATCGTCGCCGCCGAGGGCATCACCCGCGAACGCGTAAAAATACCCGTTAATTTTAACGGCACGACTTATACCGGCGGCGTGAACACCAGCGGCTCCAACTTTGGCGGCAAAGCCCGGATGTGGCTGGCCGCCGCCTCGCTCGAACTGAAGCGCTCACCCTGAAACCATCCCGGCAGCCGGTTTTATTGATTCACAAGCTTGACGCGGCGGCGGATATGTTGAAAAGTCGTCCGGCTGGTTCGCTATTAAGGAGAAAAAAAATGCGAACGGCAAAAAACTGAAACCGCAAAGCTGAAAATGCCATGACGGAAAACGCTTCACAAGACACGCTGGTCATTCTTAAGCCAGACACGTTCTGGCGCAGCCTGAGTCAGGCGGTGGAAGCCCGCCTGCATGCCTTGGGCCTGCACCTTGCCGCCGAATGCAAACTCGCCGGGGCCGATAATTTGCCGGAGGAAAAATGGCGCGAATTTTATTTCCCCGCCATCGGCAACCGTCCGCCCTGCCTCGAAGGCACCGCCAAGTACATGGCGCACGGCCCGGTAAAGGTCATTCATTTTCAGGGACCCAATGCCATTCAAAAAGTTCGCCAGGCCGTCGGTGCCACGCGCCCGTGGCAGGCAGACAAGGGAACCATTCGCGGAGATTTTTGGGCTGGGGCCACCGAGGCCAACGCGCCGTTCCGCCTGAAATTTCAGCAGCCCGGTGACCACCAGTTCCTCTTTAACATGATTCACGCCTCGGATTCCGAAGCCAGCTTCGCGCGGGAAATCAAATTCTTCCCCCGGCTCGGCAGCCCGGCGTAACCTCACGCAAAACCTCGTTTTCCAGTTCACGCGCCCAGCGCCGGCAGAACCACAGCGGGATAAAACCAAAAATTCCGAAGGAACAGTCAACCAACCGCCACCACACGGGAATGCCGCGCACGCCGCCAAAAACAAACGCGTAAGGAATCACCAGCACGCAGGCAATCAAACCAAAGTCAAACAACCAGCGGTTCCGCACCGGGTCGCGCAGCACGCCGACAAACGCCAGCGCAATCATAAAGTGCCCGAACGCCAGCCAGTCGGTGCCGTAAAACAAAAAGGGATATTGCGCCGCCACTTGTTCCAGTGCGTCGTGAATACGCATCACCCATTCGGTCATTGCAGACGCGTCCGCATGTTTCAAGAGGAAATCTTGCAGCCGATTGATTTCCGGCCGCAACGGAATGGCCGTAACGCCGCTGATGAACAGCCCGATAATAAACAGCCACGTCAGCCATTTAATCCGGCGGCGCAATGTGTGTTCCCGGTTCATGTCATTAATCTCCAAGCGGCTTGAAAAAGCGTTTCAAAAAAACTGCCGTGCCAGCCGTCCGGCCCGATGAATTCAACCGGCCGCCGGGCGTCCCAGATGAACGGACGCAACACCCAGCAAATCTGGCTGCCCAAAAATAAGTTTCCCGCCAGCCACGCCAGCAGCACATTGCGGGCAACGGCGCGGTTCCCGGCCCATTGCCGCAGCAACGGCAGCAACCGCACATTCCCAATGGTGCCGGCCAGCGCCACAAATACCGTCAGCATCAATTGCAAAAAACCGTACTCGGGCGAAACCCAACTGGTGCGCAGCGTCAATGGCGGCGTGTTCCAAATGATAAACCAGGCCACCGGGCTTAATGCGCCCAAGACAATCGACGCGATGCCGAAACTGACCAGCACCGCCGACAGCGATTGCCGGAACGATACGTTGAGCCCCAACAAGGGTGCAAGCATGCCGTTGAGCAACCCGTTGCCCGCCGTGGTCAGCAGGATGGCCAGCGGCAGTTTGATGCCTGTGTAGCAGGCCTGCCATGAATCGCGCCAGCTTCCAATCACCAGCCCATAGCTTCCCGCCCCCATCACAATTGAGACCACACAAAAGGCCATAAGCCGTAATTGATGGCGCGTCACCCATTCATGAAAGTCCTGCGGCCCGGCGCGCAGAAAACCTTCCACGGTTCGCGGAACTCCCAAAGCAGCGGTCATAATTGTCCTGGTGGTTGACGGTAAAAATCGCCGCGCCCTCAGTCATGCTCCCGGGCAGGGGGACCGTCGATGCTTTTGCTCAAACAATCGCCCCAGTAAACCGCAAAGAACTTTTTGTCCTTGGGCAAAAAAGTGTCGGATTTGCCCAGGATGGGGCGCAAGGCCGTGGTCATTTGCACAGCCACGAGCAGGAAAATAATGACCCACGTATAAAACCCCGCGTGCGACCGCGCTTGGGAATACGAAAAACCCGCTTCCAAAAATCGCAGCCCAAAAATGGTGGCGATAAACCAGAAACCCAGGTGCAGCGTGCCCATCCAGGCGAGCGAACTGGTGGATTGCGAAAAAATCCACGCCACGGGCGCGAACCCGATCAGCAGGATGGTCATCAACAAGAGCAGCCCCGCCAGCAGCCCGCATATTTCCGTGAGCCGCGCCTTGGAACCGCTAAGACAGGTGAATATGTAAAGGCTCGGCAGGCAGATTAACGCCGAAATCATCAGGCCCAACGCAATTTTGACCGGCGCAATCCATAGCTGGGAGCCGCCGGAAAAAGTGCCCGCCACCACGCCATAAATCAGGCTGCACACCACGGCGGCCATGGTCATGGAGAGAATCAACCGGCTGCCGGTCGACTGGTTCAGTTGATACATGATCCGCCGGGGATGGCGCAGGATGGCGTCAATGGCCGCAAAGATGTGCGGTATCTCTACGCGGTCAGAGGGATCCTCGCCCAGCGGACGTGACGCGTCGGTCATCGCTGGCAGTGGCGGCGACATCTGTGGTGGTATTTGCGGGGGTATGGAGCTTGGCTCATTCATAGTGTGTTATGTGTTCAAGGTTTAGTGGTTGAAAAGGTGCGTCAGCATGCCGAGAACGGTTTCGTAAAAATTTCCTTTAAAGGCCGTGGCCCGCAAAAATTCCACCGGCAACCCCGGCGACCCCACGAACGGCCGCATGATCCAGGAAAGCTGGCTGCCCAGAAAAAAATTTCCCGCGAGCCACGCGAACAAAACTTTTTGCGCCACCTTGCGGTTGCCGCCCAATCGTTCCAGCAATTGAAACAAACGTGCGTTGCCGGTGGTGCCTGCCAGGGCAATGGCCGACACATGCGCGAGCAAAATGAAACTGTAAGCGCCGCCAGCCGAGGCATGTGTTATCAGGTCCGGCGCATTCCAAACCATAAAGGCAATCAAGGGACTGAACCCGCCGAGGATGGCCGCGACAATGGCGAAGCTCATGATGATGGCGGAGAACGATTGCCGGAACGGGATGTTCAAGCCCAGCACCAGCGCCAGCATGCCGTTGATGAGCGAATTGCCCAACGCCGTCAGCAGCATGATGAGCGGAAACTTGATGGCCGTGAACAGGGCCTGTTGCGGGCTTCGCCACCAGCCCATGGCCGCCCCATAACAGCCCGCCCCCGCCACAATAACGGCGATATGCAAGGCCAGGCGGCGCACGTCCTGGCGTTCGCTCCAGGCGCGAATCTCCTCCACTTCACCGCGCAGCAGCGTGGCGAGTTCACGGGGATGAGGCTTCTTTATTTCAGGTGGCGCGTGCATCCAAATTTTGGGCCGGCTTGCTGATTCGGGTTGCTGGCCGGGTTGGCATCATCCGTTGCCATCCGTCTTGGATGATGGGCGCAGCCATCAAAAGCCACGCGATGCCAAACAGGAACCAGCTAAATTTTTCGGGCAGCACCCGGCGGATGGCCACGACCCCATGGGAAGTGGCGGCGATGGCGTCCGCCATAAAAACGTAAAGTGCGAGTGCGATGCCGGCAAAATTCAGAACCCACGCGCGCCACTTTGACAGCACAGGTGTGGGTTTGCGTTCAAACTGGCTGGCAAATGTTCCCCAAAAAATCATCAGCCCGGCAATCAACACCGGCGCCAGCACCGGTCCCCACCACGGCAACGGCAGCAAAAATAAGATGTCCCAGTCCAGCAGGGAATGCGGCCAGCCGCACATGATTTTCAGGAAGACATAATAAAAAATGTCCCAGACGCCAAACGCCAGCACCGCATACCCGATGCGCGCCCGCCAGGTGCGCCCGGCCAGAACGCCCACCGCAAACAACATCACCAGCGTGGCCAATTCTCGCACCAGCTCCGCAAAGGCAAACCCGCCAATGACCGGCAGCGGCAGCGGTTGATATGGCTCAATCCGGTCAATCATGGTACGCAAATAAAACACCACGGCCGATTCCACCCACGCCATGGCGGCAGCGTAAATCACCACCACCCACCAGCGATTCCAGTCCGGTTTTAAATTGTCGACGTTCATTTTAAATTTTTATTTGGCGGGTTGCAGATTGCCTTCGGCAGGCTTGGCCCACAGGGCCGGAATACCCGCTGGCCGTTCCATCCGGCGCAGCGACCGCAGGAAGCGCGTGATCTGCCTCGTGATCTCTGAATAGAATTCGCGGCGCGTGCCGCCAATGGCTTTCAAGCAAGGCGCATGGCTGATCCACAGCACCGTTCCTGCCGCGTAGCCGCACAGGAGAAATTGCAACCGCCACAACCAGCCGCGTACGCCGGGTTTGGGACAACCCGAACTCATCAGCCGTTCCCGTTGAAACGCCACGTGACCGGCTTCATCGCGTAAAATCAATTCGCACATCGCCGCCAGCGGGCCGTCCGGCGAATATTGGCGCAGCATCCGGTAGTAGGCCGTGCTGACCAACTCCGTCAGCGTCAACACCTGCAATTCAAACCGCACGCCCAGCATCCGCCGGCACAAACAGAACGCCGTAAAACTCCAGTGCGAGGTGATGATGCGCCCGCCAAACCGGTGCACCGCGCAGCCCAGCAGCCGCGCATGTTCCGCCTCCTCCGCAAACCAGAGGTCCACGATTTGCCGCATTTCCTGGGTGCGGCTCCGGAAATTTTCCCGGTCAAAGGCAATCAACGAGGCCGGGCCGCCGCCGTCGCCCAGGCGGAATTGTTCCACCGACCGCAGCACGGGCAGGAGCACCAGGGCGGGCACGTTCATGGGTGCGGACCAATCCGGCTCCGGCCGGTTTTGTTTATTGCGCGCAAAGTAATCAATCCATTTGGTGTAATTCATAATGTTCCTTGAGGTGGGGAGTTTGATCCAAAGTTTGGGCAAATTCGCGAAGCCGTGCGGTGACGCCGGCAATCACCGAATCGGGCGTGGACGTTCCGGCGGTGATGCCCACGGTGTCCGTCGCGTTAAACCATTCCAAATGCAGTTCCTCGGCAGTCTGGATATGATGCACCTGCGCGCAAAATCGCGAACAGGTCTTGACCAGTTCATGCGTGTTGTTGCTCTGCGCCCCGCCAATGACCACCACCACGCTGCATTTCTGCGCCAGTTCCGTGGCCGCGCTTTGCCGTTGCTTGGTCGGCTGGCAAACCGTGTCAACGAAACGCACCTCGGCCTCCGGAGACCGGTCGCGAATGAGTTGCACCAGTTGCCGCACCTTGTCAATCGGCTGCGTGGTTTGGGCAATCACCCCAAGCTTGGGCCGCGAGACCAGCCGGTCCACGTCCTCCGCACTGAGCACCACCGCGAAATCCGCCAAATCCTCCGTCATGCCGCGCACTTCCACGTGGTCGCGCTTGCCAATGATGACCGGATAAAATCCTTCGCCCACCAGCCTGGCCAGACTCCGGTGCGCCACGTGAACCAGCGGACAGGTGGCTTCCAATACGTTCAGCCCCCGTTGACGCGTCTCGGCCAGCTTGCGTTCCGAGGCGCCATGCGCCGTGACCATGACCGTGCGCGTGGTCATGTCGCCGGGCGTCTGGCCAATCTGGATGCCCCGCAGCCGTAATTCAGCCAGCACAGTCTCGTTATGCACGAGGTCGCCCAGGATGGTCAGCGGTTCGGTTCGGGCGGTTTCCAATGCCAGGGCGATGGCATCTTTCACTCCGAAACACATGCCCAGATGTTCAGCATGGATGATTTTCATAGGTTTTG
>Ga0265327_10000601_pt1 | contig 59701 bp, 55 predicted proteins | sample 41621metaG_FD_202089 | JGI IMG/M metagenome (GOLD analysis project Ga0265327, IMG submission 202089) | Rhizosphere microbial communities from Carex aquatilis grown in University of Washington, Seatle, WA, United States - 4-16-21 metaG | ecosystem: Host-associated > Plants > Roots > Rhizosphere...
TCGGCAGCCAGAGAGGCGATCAGGAGCAGGTTTTTCATGACAGGAATGGGAATTTTAGAACATGCAGCAGCAGGAGGTGGCCGCGAGGCACATCCCGGCAACAGAAGCGGCGAGGAGCAATTTGATCATCGTGTCTGAATGTTAGGCGGGGTGGCGGTGGTGGCAACGAAAAACCGTTGGTTCAAATGAGCGCCAGCACCTTCTCAACCACACGCGCCGGATTCGGAAGCTGCAGGTGCTCGACGTGCGGCGAGTAGATCGCCGGGGCATCGAGGGTGCAGACCCGCTTCACCGGGGCATCTAGGTAATCAAAGGCATGCTCCTGAATCAGCGTGGCGACCATGGCGGAGACGCCGCCGAAGGGCTTTGACTCGTCGACCAGCACGACGCGGTTGGTCTTCTTCACCGAGGCGAGGACGGTCTCGACGTCGAGCGGACGGATCGAACGCAGGTCCACCACCTCGGCGGAAATGCCATGCTCGGCCTGAAGGGTTTCGGCGGCGGCCAGCGCATGGATCACCGAGCGGCCGTGGGCGATGAGGGTGATGTCCTTGCCCTCGCGCTTGATGTCGGCCTTGCCGAGCGGCACCACGTGGTCGCCATCGGCCGGATCCGGCACCTCGCCGGTCATGCCGTAGAGAAGGGTGTTTTCCATGACATAGACGGGGTCATTGTCACGGATGGCGGCCTTGATCAGGCCCTTGGCGTCGGCGGGCGTGGCGGGCGCGCAGACCTTGAGACCGGGGAAGGCGGCGAAAAGGCCTTCGGGAATGTGGGAATGCGTGGCACCCACACCGGTGCCGCCGTTGGCCGGACCGCGCATCACGATCGGGCAGTTGATCAGGCCGCCGGACATGTAGCGCACGCAGGCGGCGTTGTTGACGAGTTGGTCGAAGGCCACGGAATGGAAGGACCAGAACATCAGCTCCATCACCGGGCGCACGCCGAGCATGGAAGCCCCGATGCCCATGCCGATGAAGCCCGCTTCGGAAATGGGGGTGTCGACGATGCGCTTGTCGCCCCACTTTTTCCAGAGGCCTTCAGTGACCTTGTAGGCGCCGTTGTATTGGGCGACCTCCTCGCCCATCAGGACGACGTTGGGATCGCGGGCGAGTTCTTCATCGAGGCCTTCGCGGAGAGCTTCGCGGTAGGTGAGCGTGCGGGACATGGGAGAGGTGTGCTGCGGGGGAAAGTTGAATTACTGGAGATGCCGTAGTTAGTCCGGGCTCAGTCGTTGAAGAAGTGCTGGCCGATCTTCGAGGCATCGGTGTTGTTGTCGGTCTCCCAGTAGACATCGGTCATGATGTCGGCCACGGTGGGGGCGGGGGATTCCTCGGCGAATTTCACGGAAGCGGTGGCCTCCTCCTGGGCGGCCTTGGAAATGGCGTCGGCCTGCTCCTCGGTCAGCACACCCTCGCTGACGAGACGGCGGCGGAACAGCGAGATCGGGTCGTGGTTCGCCTTGTAGTTCTCGATTTCCTCCGGCGTGCGGTACTTCTTGTGGTTGGCGTCGGCGACGCTGTGGCCGTAGTAGCGGTAGGTGGAAATTTCCAGGATCGAGGGACGGCTCTGCTTGCGGGCGCGCTCCATGGCGATGTGGGTCTTGGCGCGGACCTCATAAATGTCCGAACCGTCCACCACGTCCCACTCCATGTCATAACCCTCGGCACGTTGGGCGAGGCAGCCGCGGAAGGCCGACGAGCGGTTCTGCGAGGTGCCCATCGAGTAACCGTTGTTCTCGATGACGTAAACGACCGGCAAGTTGAACAGGGAGGCGAGGTTGAGCGACTCATGGAAGGCGCCCTGGTTGACCGCGCCATCGCCGAGGTAGCAGAGGCAGCAGCCTTCCTTTTCCAGATACTTCAGGCCGTAGGCCAGGCCGAGGCCGAGCGGCGTCTGGCCGCCGACGATGCCGTGGCCGCCCCAGTAGTTCTTGTCCGGTGCGAAGAAGTGCATCGAGCCGCCCTTACCCTTCGAGCAACCGGTCTGCTTGCCGAACATTTCCGCCATGCACTCGTTCATGTTCATCCCGACCGCGAGGGCGTGGCCGTGATCACGGTAAGCGGTGATGACGTGGTCATTCTCCCCGCACAGGGAGATGGTGCCGACGGCGACGGATTCCTGCCCGATGTAGAGATGGAGGAAGCCGGTCATCTTGCCGGCGGAGTAGAATTTGAGGGCCGTGGACTCGAATCGGCGGATCCGCATCATCTGCGTGAACAGCTCGATTTTCCGTTCCGGGGTCAGTTCCTGATTGATCGGGGAACCGGCGAAATCGAGGCGGGGCGTGTCAAGTTGAGCGGACGACATGATGAGGATCGGGGCAGGGGACTGCGAATTAGGCGGGGCTGAAACGGGAGGCAAGTCTTATCTGGCCAAGGCGCGGCTGGGTTTCGTGGCGACCTGCGGCAGCGACTGGCGGGCGGCCATGAAGAGACCGGAGAAAAGCAGATTCGCGGCCAGCATGTTCCGCAAAAATGGCCAGGTGGAACCCATCCCGGCGGGTCCGGTCCACTGGCACTGGACGAAGCCGTTCCAGGTCTTCGCGTAAAGTGGATCGACCACGAAGGAAACCAGATTGGTCACGAAGTAGAACGCGAGGGCGGCAAGAATGGACGACCCGAGCACCGGGAGCAGGGTGGGGCGGCGGCGGGCCAGGAGGGCGATCCCAGCGGTCACGACCAGACCGAGGGGGACGCTGAGATTGTGCCAGCCGAGGATGGAATTGTGCTGCGCGAGGCTGGTCAGCGGATCGGTGATCAACCAAGCGGTCAGTGGCAGCAGCCAGCGCTCCGGGCCCTTCAGAAACACCACACCGCAAAGCAGCAAGGCAGGCAGGGGCTGGAAATTCGGGAGGGACTGCGAGTAAATGCTGCCGAGGAGACGGAATCCCGCCAGCAGCAGGACGATCAGGAGGGCAGGGAGCCAGCGCTTCATGGCCCTAGCTTGGGAAAAAGCCGGCCACCCTGCGAGGGGAAATTTTATCACCGTGTTCCACGTGGAACACGCCGTGCGATGTACAGAGACGCAAGAACCCAGAGCCCGGAATCCAGACAAGAGGCCGGGTCTGCTTCTCTGCATCTGGGCTCTGAATTCTGGGTTCTTGTGTCCCGGCATGGCCGCGGTGCTTGTGACCCACGACCGGCTGGGTTACAGAGCAGCGTGTTTCGTTACCCGAAATCCTACGACGTTCTTGTGATCGGTGCCGGCCACGCCGGGATCGAGGCAGCGCTGGCGGCCGCCCGGCTGGGCTGCCAGGTGGCCGTGCTCACGCAGAACCTTGATACCGTCGGCCAGATGTCCTGCAACCCGGCCATCGGCGGCCTGGCCAAGGGCCACATGGTCCGGGAGATCGATGCCCTCGGCGGCGCGATGGGCCTGAACACCGATGCGACTGCCATCCAGTGGCGGATGCTCAATGCCTCCAAGGGCCCGTCCGTGCGTGCGCCCCGCGCCCAATGCGACAAGAAGGCCTACCAATTCCGCCTGAAGTGGCTGCTCGAAGGCACCCCGAACCTCGACCTCCATCAGGGGAATGTCGCCGAGCTGCTGGTGGAAAATGACCGGGTCACAGGAATTTCCACCTCCCTCGGCATGGAGATTGCCGCCCGCTCGGTGATCCTCTCCGCCGGGACCTTCATGCGCGGGCTGATGCATGTCGGCCTGCGGAACGAGAAAGGGGGCCGGATGGGCGACGCCATCTCCACCGTTTCTGACTCGCTCAAGCAACTGGGATTCGAGGTGGAACGCTTCAAAACCGGCACGCCCTGCCGTCTGAACGGCCGGTCCATCGACCTCTCCAAGTGCGAGCGCCAGGACGGAGACACGCCCGTCCCCAAGTTCAGCTTCCTCGCCGACACCCTCCAAAAGGCTCCCGACGATCTCTTCACCCTCAATCCATGGGGAGATCCTGCGTTCCACGTGGAACAAATCCCGTGCTGGGTGACCTACACCAACCCTGCCACCCACGACATCATCCGGAACAATCTCGACCAATCCCCCATGTATTGCGGGGTGATCGAGGGGGTGGGCCCGCGCTACTGTCCCTCCATCGAGGACAAGGTCGTCCGCTTCGCCGAAAAGGAGCGCCACCAGATCTTCCTGGAACCGGAAGGTCGCCACACCCACGAATACTACGTCAATGGCGTCTCGACCTCGCTGCCCTACGACGTCCAGCTCGCCTTCCTCCGCACCATCGAGGGGCTGGAGAACTGCGAGATCCTGCGCCCCGGCTACGCGGTGGAGTACGACTACTGCCCGCCAACCCAGCTCAAGCCGACCCTTGAGACCAAATTGGTCGAGGGCCTCTACTTCGCCGGTCAGATCAATGGCACCTCCGGCTACGAGGAGGCGGCAGGGCAGGGCCTTCTCGCCGGGGCCAATGCCGCCCTCAAGGTCCTCGGAAAACCCGAGTTCGTCCTGCGCCGCGACGAGGCCTACCTCGGCGTGATGATCGACGACCTTGTCACCAAGGGCTGCACCGAGCCCTACCGCATGTTTACCTCCCGCGCCGAATACCGCCTCCTCCTCCGCCAGGACAATGCCGACCTCCGTCTCACCCCCCGCGGTGTCGAGGTGGGCCTCGTCACTGGCGAGCGAGCGCGCCGGGCAGGGGAAAAACAGGGAGAATTGGCCGAAGCCCTCGCCTGGGGCCGCAAGACCAACCATGGGGGCATGAAGCTTGATCACTGGTTCCGCCGCAGCGAAACCGAGTGGCAGAACCTGCCCCCCGAGTTCCTCGAAAAGTTCCACGTGGAACTTTGGCCGATGATCGAGACCGAATTCCGCTACGAGGGCCACCTCGGCCGCCAGCAGACCCAGATCGATCGGATGTCCCGGCAGGAGTCGAAGCGTCTGCCCGAGGATCTGGATTTCGGCACCATTCCCGGCCTCAAGCAGGAGGCGAAGACCCGCTTCACCCAGATCCGGCCTGCCACCCTTGGCCAAGCCGGCCGCATCTCGGGCATCACCCCCGCGGACATCGCGGTGCTGGCGGTGTGGCTGGAAAAGCGCGAGCGGGAAGCCATCTCCTGAGGCTTTCGTCTTACCGGCGTCATCCTCACAATCCGAAAGTGGTGCCGCAGTCGGGGCAACGGCCGTGGAAGAAACACAGGGGCGACACGCTCAAACGCGGTCGGCTACGACCGGTGCCGGTGCCTTCCACTTGATCGTCAGCATGATCGCTCCGGCCAGGCAGCCTATCACTCCCACCGCAATCCAGAGGAACAGCGGGCTGATTTGGTAAACCGCCAGCCCGATCGAGGGTCCGATCAGGGTGGCGCTGCTCCAGGTCATCGAGATCACCCCTTGGTAGCGCCCGCGCATGTCATCGGGGGCCAGCCCGGCGAGGTAGCTGTTGCTGACCGGCAGCGCCATGATTTCTCCGATCGTCAGGATGAACATCGAGGCCACCAGCAGCGGGATCGTGGCCCCGAAGCCGTTCAGTCCGAGCCCGAGCCCCACCAGAGCATAGCCGACTGCTATCATCCTCGGAGGGGAAAACCGGCGGGTGAAGCTCGTCAGCGGGAGCTCGAAGAACACCACCAATAGCCCGTTCAGCGACAAAAGGTACCCATAGACGGTGCCCTTCTCCATGGAGGTGGAAGGCACCTCCGCCACCTTGGGCGTGGATGCGGCCGCAACGCCGGTCTCGGCGGCGGTTGGGGCAGGGGAGAGGCTGACAGCCGCCATCTGTTCGAGCCGATGCTTTTTCAACCCCTCCGTCGCTTGCAGGCCGTAGCTGCTGCTGATCTGGGTAAAGGTGAAGGCGACCAGGAACGAGGCGATCACCGAGAGCTGGAACGGCCGGTTCGCCTTCATGTGCCCGAGGGCGTGCGCCCAGCTATTGTTCAGGCTGGGCGGCCGCGGGATCGACTTCAGACCGAACCACGCCGCGAAGCCCATCGCTAGGGTCGTGACCGCATCGCCGATAAACAGAGAGGCGAACGAGTAGGTCATCATGAACCCGGCGGCTGCCGTTCCTGCGGCAAAGCCGGTGTTCACCGCCATCCGCAGGCAGGAAAAGGCGCGGATCCGCAGCCGCGGCGGCACGATGTCGGCGATGAAAGCGCTCGACGCCGGCCCATAGAGGGACGTCAGCAGCGCTGTCATGAAGATGCAGCTCATCAGCGCCGGCATTCCACGCGCCTGGGACAGCAGCAGCATTAGGACGCCCCCGCCGAAGCAGGATAGGATCATCGTCGCACGGCGACCGATCCGGTCGGTGAGGTACCCGCCGAGAACCCCGGCCAACAGCGAACCCGCCCCATACGTACTGAGCACCAGCCCGATCTGCCACTTCTCATAATACGCATGCCCGACCTCGCCCTCGTGGCGCAGGTAAATGGCCATGAACGGCATCACGAAATTTCCGAAACGATTGACCAGCGTCCCGCCGAAAAGGATCCAGTACTGCGAGGAAAGCGCCCGCAGGTCCTGCCACAGGGTGGTATCGTGTCGTGTCGCTTCCATTCCGTCACAGGCACGGAAAAGGAACCGTTCACCCGCACCAAGTGGGGCGGAAACCGCGGCGGAATTCCAATCTATTCCGCCGGACAGGCCGCTATCGCGAACTTTTCCCGATGGGGGTGGCGGTGGCTCCCGGCAGCAGGCATCAATTACTATAAATCCAGTAGGATCCGGCGCGTGGTGTGGTGGCGGCCTCGCGTTCCAGGTCGCCCACCCGCTGGTTGAGCTCCCCGATGCACTGGAAGAGGCCGCGGAGCAGGTACAGCCGCCTGTCCGCCTGTTCGGCCGGCAGGCGCTTGAGTTCCTCCTCGATGGCGTGGCGTTGGGAGACGGAGAGGGGATCGCTGGAAAATGGCATGACGGAGGGAAGAGAAACCCGGGTTGGCTGGACCTTTCCTTTCCGAGCGTGGCATTTGAAAGCCCCCCAGCTACCTGCCCATAAATGCAGGGTGGAGCACCCCGCCCGCCTCGTCCTCCACCCGCCATGGATGGGTTCATCCCCAGCGCCGCAACCAGTCGGCCGGCAGGCGCGCGGGTTTGCCCTCCGGCATCTGGACAAGGGCCAAGCCTTGGCGGGCGGTCACCAGCACGAGTCCGTCCACCTCCCGGGTCATCTCGAATTCGCACCAGAAGCGGGCGCGGGAAATCTCTGCCAGGGTGCCACGGATCACGATCCAGTCACCCAGGCGGGCCGGGCGCTTGTAGTCCACCTCGGTGCGGGTGAGGACCGGGAAAAGGTGGGTGCCCGCCATTTCCTGGAGGTTCATGCCCATCTGCGCCGCGAGCCGGGTGCGGCAGGTTTCGATCATGCGCAGGTAGGCCAGATTGTGGACGACTCCGCCGCAATCGGTGTCGAAAAACATGACTTCCTCCCGGGTTTCGAGGGTGGGACGTTCGGACATGGCGGGAGAGTTCCGGCCGCGACGCGCCGAGTCCAGTGGGAAGGCGGGAATGTTGGCTTGAGAAATCCCATGGAACTGACGTAGAAGTGGGGAAATGACAGCCGGGATATCCAGAACGGGCGCGTGGTGGTTGATCTCCGCCGCCTGCGCATTGGCGGGCGCGCCCTTCGTAGCTCCCGCGGACGGACCCGTTCCCTTCCGACGGGACCGGCTGCCGATCGATGTGGAAGCGATGACCACGCTTTCCCGGCAGCTTTCTCTGATGGTGAAGGAGGCCCCCCTCGAGCAGCCCGCGCAGCGCCGTCTGGCAGCACAGGCGCTGGGATTGTCGTTGGCATTGGATTCCGCCAACCGGGAAGCCAGAGAGCTGATTTCAGAACTGGAGAAGAGCGGCGGAGTCGAAGGTGGCGATGCCGCTGAGATCCAGAAGGCCAGGGCCCGGGTTTGGCAACTGCTCGACTGGCTGGAAGCTCCCGAAGCCGGTCCTGATGCCCAGGCACTGGGAGCCTGCCTCAGCGACGTAATCGCCGCGATCGACCCGGATCACGCCGGCGCGGACCAGCGCCGGGAAAAAGGGGATCGCGGCGCGTGGACAGGCTGGGTGCCCGAGCTGGCTTCCTACGAACGCAAGGCCTCGAAACCGGATCCCACCGACCGCCCGAAAGGCCCCTCGGCCGCGATCGTCCGCAAGGATGCGAAAGTTTCCACCCCCCTGTGGGTTTACGACAACAACTCGCAACGGCTGCTACAGCGGAATGCCACCATTTCGATGAAGGCCTGGATCGAGGAGGACGAGGAAAAGCGCCGCAACCCCTTCAAGTTCCAGTTGGAAAACACCGGCAACGCGGACGCCCTCGCGAAGACCGGAGACACCGTTGTGTCCGCCCTCAAGGCGATGGGCGATTCCTTCCCCCGCGGAGGACACCTGTCCCTGAACTGCGGCGGCGGCGATTACATGCCGAACCGGAATCACGATTCGATTTCGGCCGCGGCGGCCGTCCTGGCCGATGCAGCCGTCAGCGGCCGCGAGCCGGCGGCGACGGTATTCGGTATCGTCGGGGCGGATGGCAAGCTGAAGCTCCCGTCCCAGGCGTGGGAGAAATTGCGAATCTTGTCCGATGGTCCCGGCGGTCGTCTGATCCTGCCGCGCGAGGCGGAGGCCATGCTGCCCTCCGTGCTCGCCATGGAGGATGCAGCCTTTTTCATGAAGTACGAAGTCATCCTGGCCGGTAATGTCACGGAACTCACCGAGCGCGCCCAGAAAGTTGGCCAAGGCACACTGGCGGAAGTCTCCGAACGCTTTTCTGAAATCCGCGCCAAGCAGGGCACCATGCCACTGGGACAGTACGTGGCGAACCACTTCATCCGGCAGCGGCTGGGCGAGATCATCCAGGCGTTTCCCGATCACGCCTCCGCCAGAATGTTGGACATGCAGGGAGCCGGGAAGCGACCGACCTGGCTTCCCCGCACCATTCTGGCCTGTGAACTGCGCCGGGCGATGGAGCCGGTGGGCCGCCTGGTGAGAAGCAATGATGTCAATAATAGCAACCTTGAGGTCGATCAAATCGACCGGGCGATCGAAAGCAGCCGCACCAAGGTCGAGGCCCTCGACCGCTATTCGGAAATGCACGATCGGGACATATGCACCCGCTGCAAGGATGTCATCACGGCGTGCCGGGCGCTGGCCAAGGCCCGTCGGGGGAAGGAAGATTACAACAACAACGGATGGTCGCGGTGGCAGACCACCTACAGCACCTTCAAGGCGACCTCCGATGCCCTCCGGCACGAACTCGATGCCGTGGCGGGTGAAAGCGACCCTCTGGATACCTCTCAGGATCCCAGGCAGGATAACCCGCCAAACGGCAAGTGAAGCTTTGCCCTTGCCAAGCGGGCGCTGAAAGCGGCCAGTTGTGGGCGTTCCCCACCCCACCATGAATGCCGGCTTTCGTCGATTGCTTGCCCTGATCGCCGTTTTCGCGGCGGCCTTTGTCGCCGTGTCGGCCCTCCGCAATTGGCGGAGCGGAGGCTCCTGGCGGGATCTGTTCAAGCAGGGCCGGTCTTCGGAGAACTTCCGCCCGGAGAAATTCACCCTCGCCGAAAAGGCTCCGCTCGAGCCGGACGATGTGGAATTGCTTTCCCGGCTCAACAGCGAGTACGCGCATCTCACCAAGGCGGTGACCCCGTCCGTCGTGAGCATCGACACCTCCGGCGTCCGCACCGAGCGGCTGATGGATAATTTCGGGCGCGCGCGCCTCCGCCAGTATCCCACCCAGGGCCAGGGATCCGGAGTCATCGTCAGCCACGAGGGCCACGTGGTCACCAATCACCACGTGATCGCCGGCCAGCAGCAGATCCAGGTGACCCTGCACGATGGCAAGACCTACCCGGCGACCCTGATCGGGGAGGACACCCTGCTCGATATCGCGGTCCTGAAAATCGAAGGCGCGGGCTCCGTCGAGCCACTGAAATTCGGGGACTCCACCGAGGCCGAGGTCGGCCAGCTCGTCTTCGCCGTGGGCAATCCCTTCGGCCTCGGCGAGACCGTCACCCAAGGCATCATTTCGGCCAAGGAACGGTCGATTTCCGATAACCAGCGCGATCTGTTCCAGACCGATGCGGCGATCAACCCGGGGAATTCCGGCGGGCCGCTGGTGAACATGCGCGGCGAGATCATCGGCATCAACGTGGCCATCTTTTCTCCGGATAAGGAAAATCCCGGGTTCCAGGGCGTGGGCTTCTCGATTCCTTCCAATGATGTGAAGGATGCCATCTCGCAAATTCTGGAACGGGGTCGCCCGATCCGCGGCTTCCTCGGGGTCCAGATGGCGGATCTCGATGCCCGCATCCGTGCGATCCTCAACTACCCCGGCAAGGACGGGGCGGTGGTGGCCTCGGTCACTCCCGGTTCCCCGGCGGTCGCGGCCGGGCTCCAGCCGGAGGACGTCGTCCAGAGCTACAATGGCACGGCGATCCGTTCCACCTCGCAGCTCATCGCCCTCGTGCAGCGCAGTCACGTCGGGCAGGAGGTCCCCATCGTGGTGTGGCGGGCGGGCCAGACCCTGACGCTGAAGGCGGGCATCGTGGAAAGCGGTGCGATCGCCACGACCCCCGTGCCCGTGCCTCCCCTGCAGGGCCGGACACAGGATGCGGACGAGATTCTCAGAAGGCTCGGCATTGAAATCCGTGACCTGAACATGCAGGAGCGCATGCAGGGCCTGCGCGGTGTGGTGGTGACCCGGTTGCTGCCAAATGCCCTCGCCACCACGCTCAAGGCCGATGACCTCATCTGGGGCGTGAACCGGGTCCGCATCGGCAGCGCTGGCGAGTTCTACGCCCACCTCGCGGCCTCCGCCGCGGTGCAGTCCACCACCCTGCACGTGATCCGGGAAGGCCACCAAATCCAGGTCGATCTCCCGCCATTGCCCCGGCAGGAAGAGAAGCCGGACCGCTGACCGGCGAAAGTTCGCGAAAAACCGGAACGTTCCCGATTCATCACACCACGGGGCTTTCATCGTGCGCGCGATTCGGCTATCCTGCCGCACCTGCCATGTCCGACTCCCGATCCAAGCTCCCGTTCGTCATTCTCTCCGGATGCTTCGTCCTCTCCGGAATCGTCGCGGTGGTACTGGCCCTGCGTCAGGGAAAGCAGGAGCCCGCGGCCCCGGGGCCGGTGGCTTCGAATCCTTCCGCCGTCACCCCCGGGTCGGTCGCTCCTCCGTCTGCGCCCGGTTCCACGCCGGAAATGACTGCGCCAGTGAAAAAGAAGGGCGTTCCGCCAATCGCGCCCGTCGCTGCCGCTGATCCCGCGAGGGTAGTGGGCGGCATCGGAAAGGCCCTGGAGACCGGGGACATGGAGGCCTTCAACCGCCTGTTGGGCAAGGAAGCGCTGGATCCCGCCGTGGCGGAGCGGCTCAAAGTCCTCGCCGGTGCCGGCAGTCTCAAGCTCCGTGAGGTGGGGGAGCTGGAACAAAACGAACTCGTGCGCTGGGCGGTCGAACTGCCAAACGGCCAGCCCTTGCTGTTCCTCGATCTCCGCCGCAAAGACGGCAAGTGGGTGGTCGACAAGGTGACCCTGCCCTCGCTGACGGCTGAAGCCGTGCCCAAGGGGTTGCCCGTCGATTCACTCGGCATTGCCGATGCGTTCCTTCAGGCCGCCCTCCACCAGAACTTCGAGCAGGCCAAAAGATTCGCCGATCCCTCGACCGTCTCGGATGCCAAGATCGCCGGCCTTTGCATCCTGTTCGAGGAAGGGAACTACCGCCTGCGTACCCAGAAGCCGCTGCGGGTCCTCCTCAGTCGGCCGGAAGTCGCCAACTACCTTGCCAACGTCGAGACCACCGATGCCTCCCAGACGGCCCAATTCTCGCTGATGCTCCAGTTGCCTCCCGGTGGTGGAAACTGGCGCGTTTCCGAAGTGAACCTCGACCAGCTCCTGGCCGACTACGCCAAGCGCTTTGCCGGCGGCGATGTCTACTACACGCCCCTGCTGAAAAATCCCAAGGGCGGCGATACCCTGGTGCTCTACTTCGACTTCGACCAGGACAAGCTGAACGAGCGCACGCGCCGCCAGCTCGAGATCGTCGCCCAGATCCTCAAGCTGGATGCCGGGAAAAAACTCACCCTCAGCGGCCACACCGATGCCCTCGGAGGAAAGGACTACAATGCCACCCTCTCCGAACGCCGCGCCGACGTGGTCCGGGACTACCTCGTGGCCGCCGGCGTCGCCAAGGCGCAGATCGTCACCGTCGCCAAGGGCATGACCCAGCCGCGCCGCCCGAACTTCACCGAATCCGGCGCCGATGACCCCGAAGGCCGCCGCGCCAATCGCCGGACCGAGATTTATTTGGATTTCTAATTTCTTCTGATGAGCGACTCCGACGACGCGAAATTGTTGAGCAGATGTGCCTTGGGGCTCTTCCTGCTGGGGCCTGTCGGATTCTTCCCGATGGCCGCGTGGTCGAGGTTTGAGTTGGCGCTCGGCTTTTTGATCGTCTGCGAAGTCCTCGCACTTGCCTTGGCCTGGCTCAGCCGGTACGAGCGGATCTCACGGATCGTAGTGGGCGGCGTGGTGATCGCCCTCGTTTTGTCGGCGGCATTCGTCTCGATCAAATTTCACTGATCAAAAGCAAAAAAGTGCTGCCAGGGAATCCGCGGCAAGCCCGGACAAACTACCGTTGCTCCGATCAAGGCCTGGCGGGGTTCGCTTGCCGGACCTCCACGGCCCCTGACAGCGGCGGAAGCAAACAGTCTCCGGCCGCCGCGTGCAACCGTGAAGTTTCGATAAGGAGTCACGACACTCCTGTCGTGTCTTCGTCGCCCGTCACACGATCAGCATGCAGTCGCCGTAGCTGTAAAAGCGGTAACGCTCCTCCACCGCCTGGCGGTACGCCTCCATCACCAGCTCGCGTCCGGCGAAGGCACTCACCAGCATGATGAGCGTGCTTTCCGGCAGGTGGAAATTCGTCAGCAGGGCCCCGATCACGCGGAAATCATACGGCGGATAGATGAAAATATCCGTCGCCCCCCGTTGTTCTTCTTCTTTCAGTCTGGGTTCTTGGTTCTGGGCTCTGGGTTCTTTCCCGAGGTGTTCCAGCACGCGCGTCACCGTCGTTCCGACTGCCAGCACCCGACCCGCGGCATTGATCCTGCGGGCCGCCTCCGCCTTCAACACATAGCGTTCCGAGTGCATCACATGTTCCTCGGGCGTGTCCACCTGCACCGGCCGGAAGGTGCCGACCCCCACGTGGAGCGTGAGGAAATCATGCGGCATTCGCGCCAGCAGTTCCGGCGTGAAGTGCAGGCCGGCGGTCGGCGCGGCGATGGCACCTTCTTCCCTGGCGAAGACCGTCTGGTAGCGCTCCTTGTCCGCCAGCTCGTCCTCACGGTTCATGTAATGCGGCAGCGCCAGATGGCCGTGGGCATCGAGATCCACCGGCGCATCCCAGCGGATCAGGCGGTCGCCGTTCTCGAAGATTTCTACGACCGTTCCCGTAGTTCCGCCGACGACCACCGTACGCCCCGGTTTCATCTTCTTGCCCGGCCGGACCAGGCAGCGCCACTCGGCCGGCGAGAGCCGGTCCAGGCAAAGCAGCTCGATCCCGCCGTCATCGGAAAACACCCGCGCCGGGATCACCCGCGTGTCGTTCAGCATCACCAGGTCGTCCGGCCGCAGGTAGCTTTCAAAGTCCCGGAACAGCCGGTGCTCGATCGTGCCGGCCGTGCGGTCGATCACCATCATCCGCGAATCGGCACGCCGCTCCAGCGGCCGCGCGGCGATCAGCTCCGGCGGCAGGTCGTAGTGGAAATCGGCGGTGCGCAGGCTCACGTCCACGGTTTGCGATGCGTGGCGGCGCTTTTCAACCGCCAAGCCTCTTTTCGCTCAAAATCCACGAGGTTTTCCCAAAGCGTGGCGGTTGGACATCCCCCGGCCCCCGAAAGTCACCCATGCAGCCGCACGATGAAGGCGTCGATGTGTTCGTGGTCCGTCAGCGGATTGAAGAAGACCGCCTTCTCACCCGGCAGCGGCTCCCATTTGTCGGATTCGTCATAGTTCGTGTGGGTGGCGAACTGGACCCAGTTCGTATACAGCCCGCGCTTGCCGCGGCGCAGGAAGACCTCGCGGTGGTAGGCGTTGTTGTGCTGCACGCGGCGCTGGTAGAGCGGGTCGGCGGAGATTTCCTTGTCACGCAGGAGCTCTGCCACAGGGTCGCTCACCCGGGCCGGATCGTAGAGCCGGAAGGTCACGGACGGGCCATGGTTCTTCGGCGCGATCAGGCAGGCACCGGGACACTCGGTAAGGCGCTGGCGGAGATAGTTCGCGTTTTGAAGGCTGTTGGCGATCATGATGCGGTAGCCGCGCTTTCCGAGATATTGCATGGCCGAGTACGCGCCGAACAGGCCGGCTGCGCCACGCGAGCACTCGATCGTGCTCTGGAGATGGGTCTGGCCCTGGCTGTCCTTTTCGAAATAGGAAAAGTTCTCCGGGTCGTGTTCCAGTGCCTTCATCGAGTCGCGGTGCTTCACCATCACCAGGCTGGAGGTGTAGGGCACGTAGCCCCACTTCTGGAAATCGACCGTGAAGGAGTCCGCATAGCGAAGCTCGCGGAAGCGGTCCACGTTCTGCCGCAGGCCGGTGAGGGTGTAGTCGTCGATCTCCAGCGGGTTCGCATCGAAGTCATAGTCGAGGAAAAAGATCAGCGGCCAGCCGACGGCGGCATCGACATGGATGTGCGGAGCCACGGCGACGCCGAATCGCTTGCAGAGCCGCTGCGAAAGGTCGTGCACCGGCTTCACGCGGTCCACGCCGAAGGTGTCGGTGGTGCCCATCGTCAGCATGATCGTCGGCACCACGCACCCGAGGCGGAAACAGGCCGTGAGCTGGCTCTCGAGATCCTCCAGGTCGATGTCGTGGTCATCGGTGACCTGGATGCGGATGGTCTTTTTCGAAAGGTTGACTCCGAGCAGCGAGAGGTTCGTGGTATTCGAATAATGGCCTCCCTGTGAGTTGATCATGCGGTAGTCCTGGCCGTATTCCAGGCCGAGGTGAAGCGACTGCGGCATGGTCTTGCGGATGCCGAAGAGATACCCGTAGAGATTGCAGAAGGTCCCGCCCTGGGTGAAAATGCCGGTGGCTTCCTCGGGGTCGTAGCCCACCAGGTTCGCGATCTGGCGGACAACGGTGCGCTCCAGTTCATCGGCCATTTCAGAGTACTCGCGGTAGACCAGATTCGGATTGGCCAAGGCACCCATCATCGCGCCATGGATGGCCGGATCGCAAGGCATGGTCACCACGTTCTCCACACTCGCCGGGTCTTCCCACGACTTTGACAGCGCGGCTGCGAATACCAGCCGCTCGTGTGGCGTGCCAGGCATCAGGCTGTTCTCCGGCACCTGGTCATCGGCGCGCAGTTGCCCGAGCAGTCGGGTGCCGCCCGGATACTGTCCGACGCGCTCGGCCGGCTGGATGTGTTGCTTCCGCACCTCGATGATCCGCGCCATCGATGGATCCCGGAACACGGGCCACAGTTCCGGATCGCGGGAGAAATAACGCGCACGCACTTCTTCGAGCTGGGCGCGAAACAGCGGCGACACCGAGATCGGCGGGATAACAAGATTCTGGCTCATGCGGGAGCCGCAGTCTGTCACACCGGCGGCCCGCGGGGAGTAGAATTTTCAACCGCAAAAAGTCACAAAACCTCGCAAAAAAGGAGAACAGCGAGACGACGATTCGGAGTGGTAAAACTCACACGCGAAGAACTGGAGCCGCATCACCCCACACCCGCACCAGCACGCCATTTCCATGGCCATCGCCTGTCTCCAGCGCGATCAACAGACGGCTGCCGTCCTTCTCCAGATCCCACTCGTCCGTTTCTCCGGCCGCCTTCCAGCCTTGCGCGAGCAGATAGCCGAGCACGGATTCCCGGCTCACTCCCTTGTCCGACCAGAGCTCGATCTCGCGGGTTGACTTCGGCGGACCGGCCTTGCCTTCGCAGGTGGTGCACCATTTCCAGACGCGATTCCTCTCCCATGCCCTCACTCGTGGCTGCCACCATTTTACCACCGCCAGAGCCGCGCGGGCGCAGGCGGTATCGAAGCGCGGCTCGATCCCGCGCAGCGGCATCATCCGGTCCACCACCGATTGATAGCCGGCCAAGCCCATGGCACCATGGTAAATGATGGAGCCTTCGCCCGCACGGATTGGGCCACCGTTGTAAACGAAGCCCTCCCAGCGCGCTTCACCTGTGGCGGTGAAGCGCTGCGGGTGTTTCGCCAGCAGAAGCTTCTCCGCCTTTCCATAACCGCGCTGCTGGCGCAGGAATGCCCGCAGCGAGGGACGCCGCCAATGCCAGACAAACGCTCCCGGCGAAAACCCGATCCGGTAGCCGGCATCGCGCAAGCGCCAGCAGAAATCGACGTCGTCGCCAGCGGTGTGGAACTGGGGATCAAAGCCACCGATGGCCTCGAACGCGGCCTTGGTCACCGCCAGGTTGCATCCGGGCAGATGCTCCGCTTCCTCGTCATCCAGCATCACATGGCTGGGGGCACCGGGCGCCGCGGAGACCACGGCCTCGGCGGCATCCCGCGCCGGTGGCGGCAGGTTCGGCCCACCCGCGGCCGCGAATCGTCCGTCTGCGAAGGCCCGGCGCAAGCGGGTGACCCACTCGCGATCCGGCTCGCAGTCGTCATCGGTGAAAGCGAGGATCGTCCCGGTGGCCGCATGTGCTCCGGCATTGCGCGCCGCGCTCAGCCCGGCGGGCGCTTCGCGGAGCAGCGTCACGTTGGGAAATGACGCGTGTACGAGGCTTCCCGTACCATCGTCAGATCCGTCATCCACCACGATGGTTTCGAAGTTGCCATCGGTCATGCGCCCGACGGCCTCCAGGCAGCCTGCGATGCGCTCGCGGCCATTGCGCGTGCAGATAATCACGGAAACACGGTCATTGATGGGGGCCGGCGGGAGCGCCTCCTGAAAGGCTGCCTTCACGGCTGCCATCGCGGGTTTGTCCCGGCCCTCTCGATCGATCAGGCCGAAGCTCCAGTCAGTCACCTCGGCACCGGCATTCCACCAGCGGTCGCTCCAGGCATAGACGGTGAAACCCGCCACCTGTTCCTCCACGGCCGTGCGGATGGCCCTGTCTAACAATTCCGCCTGGCACCCGGTTCCATTCCGCTGCGAATCGAGGCCGAATTCGGAAATCACCACCGGCCGGTCTCCGGCCACATGATGCAGACGCCGCACATAGCGCCGCAGATCCGCCGCGTCCTCCAAATAGACATTGAACGCGGTGAAGTCCGCGTTTTCCGGCTCCAGGTACTCCGTGCTCGGATAGTTGCCGTAGGCGAAAAGAATACTCGGCGCGAGCGAGCGCCCGAGCGCGATCAGGTCCTCGATGGCCTCCCGCACCCGGGCCGGGTTCATCCAGCGCGCGAGATCGGCCGGCACCTCGTTTCCCACATACAGGCCCGCCAGCGCGGGATGACCGGAGATGTCACGCAGACCCTCGGCAAGCGCCACCCGGGCGACCGCGAGGTACTCGGGATGCCGGAAAAAATCCATCGACGACGCCCACCGCAGGCCGGCGAACACCCGCAGCCCACGGCGCAGCGCGGCATCCAGCAATGCGGGCGGCGGCATTTGATAGAGCCGCAGCGAGTTGAAACCCGCGGCGGAGATGCGGGCAAAATCCGGCTCGAACTCCTGAGGCCAGCCGCCGGGAAATGGCCCGTAGGTCACTGCCCGGAGATGGACGCGATTCTGCCCGGCGCGGAAGAATTTCCCGTCGGTTTGAAGGCGTTCCATCGGGGGCAGGCTAGGGTGCCCGGGCGGCCCCGCGCAAACCCTTCTTGCGCCGGACTTTCAGGCGAGGAGAAAGAGTCCTGCCGTCAGGACCAGGAGGACCCCGCAGATCCGGTCGTAGCGCTCCTTCAACTGCGGCTCCTGCTGGCATTCGGCGAGGATTCCCAGCACCACGGATGCAACCAAAGCCATCAGACCGCCAATGACGCCGATGGACGATTTCCAGACCGTTTCCTTCTCCGCGCAGGCGCTCGTCAGCAGCCAGATGGGGAGCAAGCGGCGCATGGTCACTGGCTAACAATTCGGGCGTCCTCTGTCGATGATTGGGCGTGCCATGCCGTTTCTCCGAACGATTCGGTTGCTTCGCCATGAAGCTCGTTCATATAAAACGCATGCGCCAAGAGCTCTTGCAGAATCCGGTGTTTTCCATGGCTGCCGCCCAGTTCGACCAGGTGGCGGATTTCCTCGATCTCAACGAAGAACTGCGTGAGCGCTGCAAGTGGCCGAAGCGCCTCATCAGCGTGACCGTCCCCGTGAAGCTGGATTCCGGCCATGTGCAGGTGTTCTTCGCGCACCGGGTCCAGCATCATCTGACCCGCGGCCCCGTGAAAGGTGGCTTGCGCTATCACCCCGCGGTGGACCTGGGTGAAGTCGCCGCCCTTGCCATGTGGATGAACTGGAAATGCGCGCTCATGGACCTGCCCTACGGTGGTGGCAAGGGTGGCATCGCCTGTGATCCGCGGACCATGAGCCAGGGCGAGCTCGAGCGGATGACGCGCCGATTCACCATGGAGATCCTGCCATTCATCGGCCCGGAGATCGACGTGATGGCGCCTGACATGGGGACCAACGAGCAGACGATGGCGTGGATCACCGACACCTACTCGACGCACCAGGGCTACTTCGTCCCGTCCATCGTCACCGGCAAACCCCTCGGCTTGCAAGGCTCGGCCGGCCGAGCCCAGGCCACCGGCCATGGCGTCGCCTTCCTTGCCTCCAGTGCCCTGCACAAGCTCGGCATGGCCGTGGAAGGTGCCACCGCCGTCGTGCAGGGCTTCGGCAACGTCGGCTCCCACACGGTCTATACCCTCGCCAACTATGGCGTGAAAATCTGCGGCGTCTCCGATGTCCAGGGCGCGGTCTGGAATGATACCGGCCTCGATACCTACGCGCTGCGCGACCATGTCGCCAAGGTCGGCACCGTCGTTGGTTTCGCGGGGGCCGAGGCTATCGATCCCGAGCAATTGCTCTGCCAGCCCTGCGATGTCCTCGCGCCCTGCGCGCTCGATCGTGTGATCCATGGCGGCAATGCCGCGAACCTCCAGTGCAAGATCCTCGCGGAGGGTGCCAACGGCCCCACCACGCCCGAGGCGGATGCCATTCTCGACCAGCGCGGTGACATTTTCGTCATTCCCGATATCCTGTGCAATGCCGGCGGAGTCACGGTCTCCTACTTCGAGTGGGTGCAGAACTTCCAGCACTACCAGTGGACGGAAAAGGAAGTCATCTCGAAGCTCGAAACCCTGATGCAGAAGACGTTTGAAAAAGTCACCGCCTTCGCCGCGAAGCATGGCATCTCCCAGCGCGTGGCCGCCCAATCGATCGCCATCAAGACCGTGGCCGATGCCAAAGCCCAGCGAGGGATGTTCCCGTGACGACTTGCCCTTGCGGTGGAAACTGGTAATCTGCCGCAGTGAGTCTCGCCATCCAACTTCCGGCTCGCGGCGACCAGACCGCGTTCAACCTGCGTATCTGGGAGCAGACGCTTGCCGACCCCGCACTTTCGGGGCTGGAACAGCGTATCGAAACCGACCGTCACGGCCATATCATCATGACCCCTCCGCCTGGTCCCGCCCACGGCAGCCGCCAGTTTTCCATTGGCTTCGAACTCAGGACCCGGCTGGGTGGCCGCGTCATCACGGAGTGTCCGCTCACGACTTCCGATGGCGTGAAGGCCATCGATGTCGGCTGGTTTTCCGATACGCGCCACGCACGCGCCTACGATGCGCGGTGTTTCCTTGAGGCTCCCGAGATCTGCGTTGAAGTCATCTCCCCATCCAATACCCGGGCGGAGATGGACGAGAAGAAAGCCCTCTACTTCGATGCCGGGGCCTCGGAAGTCTGGTTCTGCGATGAGGACGGTTCCATGACGTTCTTCACTGCTGCTGGCGGCACTGCGGCCTCCTCGACCCTATGCCCGGGATTCCCGCTGGACTTCCCGGCCTGATCGGGCAGGAGTGGTGGTGTCTGTATGGGTAATGCTTCGTCTGGAGATATGGTTGTGATCGAAGGCACCCTCTCGGGGCTTGAGCGCACCACTGAAGTCAGCGGGAGCGAAGGCGGGACAGGAACCTGTCATATCCCCTTTTTGTGTTGGCGGGGCATCGAGTCCAACTGCGCTCGTTTAACCCGCCACCGATTGCCAATGGCGATGTGGTCCGGGTCGCCGGATCACCGGGAAATGGGATGTTCTCGGCCGTCGCCTGTCGGAATTTGACGACTGGATGGATTTCCGATCCGGCCAAAAGTGGCTGCCTGATCGCCTTCGTGGTGCCGATGCTGATCGTGATGGTGGTGGTATGCGTCCTCTTCTCAGTCGTGGGATTCGTGCTGCTTCCGCATTCCGGAATTCTGGCGATCGTTTTCGGACTGTTGCCACTCTGTTTCGTCGGAATCTTCATCTGGGGCTTTGCCCGCTCCATTAACAGAAGTCGCCGGATCAATGCCGGCCGTGAAGCCATTTTGTGATCGCGGGGCGCGTTGCATCCGGGCCCGGACGGAGTAGGATCGGCACATGCAGGTGCTCACCTTCTCCCGCTTCGGTCCGCCGTCTGAAGTACTGGAACTCCAGTCGCTCGAGCTTCCATCGTTGGCGGAAAACGAGGTCCGGCTCAGGATCCTCGCGGCCCCCATCAATCCGGCGGACCTCAACCTGATCGAAGGGACCTATGGTATCAAACCGGAGCTGCCCGCCGTTTCCGGCATCGAAGGCTGCGGCCGGGTCGAGGAAAGCCGGGATCCGCGCTTCGTGCCGGGTGACCTCGCCATTTTCCTACGCCGGTCCGCCACCTGGTCCAGTCATGTGCAGGTGGATGGCGACATCCTTTTCAAGCTGCCCGCCGGAATCGATCCGCAGCAGGCCGCGATGCTGAAGGTGAACCCGGCCACTGCCTGGCGGCTGCTCACCGGCTTTGCGAAACCGGCCGCCGGATCGTGGGTTGTCCAGAACGCCTCCAATTCCGGAGTCGGCCGTTGTGTCATCCAGCTCGCGAAGTCACTCGGGATTCGGTCGATGAATCTCGTGCGTCGCTCCGAATTAATTCCGGAACTCACTGCTCTCGGCGCGGATCACGCGGTGGTCGATGGCGAGGATGGGCTAAAGGAAGCCAAGGCTATCATCGGCAAGCCAGGTGCGGCGCTGGGCTTCAATGCCGTGGGCGGGGAAAGCGCGCTCCGTGTGATGAACCTGCTCGCTCCCCGGGCCATCCACATCACCTATGGCGCGATGGGCCGGCGGCCGCTGACGATTCCCAACGGGCTGCTCATCTTCAAGGATCTTCAATTCCGCGGACTGTGGATCACCCGCTGGATCGAAGACGCCACCGAAGACGAGATCCATGAGGTGTATACCAACCTGACGGAGAAGGTGGCACGCGGCGAACTCGTGCAGCCCGTCGATTCCATCTTTGGACTCCAAGACTTTCAGCAGGCCCTCGCCCGCGCAGCGGAAGGTGGCCGCGATGGCAAGGTGCTGTTTCGAGCCGACGTCAACCCCGCAGATTTTTAGCCGCAAAGAGGCGCAAAGAGGCGCAAGAAATCAGAGGTAACGGGAATCAATTTTTGCGTCCTTTTTTCGCCTCTTTGCGGCCAAATTCTGAGGCTGGAGAATAGGCCGGAATCCACGAAAAAGCGCCGCAGGGTTTCCCCGGCGGCGCTTTGAAATGAAACGAAATGAATCGCGGACGCTTCAGAAGTGAATCGCGTGGCCTTCGGCGGCCAGCGTCGCTTCGTGGATCACCTCGCTCATCGTCGGATGCGCGTGGATCGTCGTGTGGATGTCGTCGATCGTCAGCTCCTGGTCGAGGGCCAGGCCCATCTCGGCGATGAGCTCGGTGGCGTTGTCGCCCACGATGTGCGCGCCGAGCAGTTCGCCATGCTTCTTGCCGTAGAGGAGTTTCGCGAAACCATCCGGCTCACCGGCGGCGATGGCCTTGCCGATGGCGACGAATGGAATCTTGCCGACCACATACTCGATACCTTCTTCCTTCAGCGCACGCTCGGTCTTGCCGACCGAGGCGACCTGCGGGTGGCAATAGGTGCAACCCGGGAAATTCGTAACCTTGCGCGGCTTGTGGCCTTCCACGAACAGACCGTCCACCGCCTGCATCGCCTCGAAGGAAGCGGTGTGCGCGAGGAGCGGGGGACCGGTGATGTCACCGATCGCATACACGCCGGGGATGGAGGTTTCGTAGCGGTCGCCGACCTTGATCCAGCCGCGCTCGGTGAGCTCGGGCTGTTGGCCGCCGGGGAGCACCGGCATCACGCCGATGGCCACCAGCACGATCTCCGCGGAGAGCGTGCCCTTTTCCTTCGGACCGTCCACGGTGACTTCCACGTGCGTGCCCTTGTCGGCCGTCGCGGTGATCTTGGTATTGGTGAGGCAGCGGATGCCCTGCTTGATGAAGGACTTCTCGACGGTTTCGCCCACTTCGGTGTCTTCCACCGGCAGGACAGTCGGCAGCATTTCCACCAGCGTCACCTTCGTGCCGAACGCGTTGTAAACGTAGGCGAACTCCGCGCCGATCGCTCCGGCACCGATGATGATCATGCTTTCCGGCTGCTTCGCCAGGACCATCGCTTCCTTCGAGCTGATGACCGTCGTGCCATTGAAGGGCAGCGGCGGCAGCGGGCGGGACTTCGCGCCGGTGGCGATGAGAATGTTGGTGGCCTCCAGCACCGACTTGGTGCCGTCCGCGGCGGTCACGCCGACCTTGCCCGGGCCTTCGATCGAGCCCATGCCGCGCACGTAGTCGACCTTGTTCTTCTTGAACAGGAACTCGATGCCGCCGGCGAGCTTGTCGGACACCTTGCGGGAACGGCCGATCACGGAGGACCAGTCATAGGTGAGATTGTCGAACTTCAGGCCGAACTCGGTCGCCTTCTTGGTGAGCGTCTGGTAAAGCTCGGCGTTCTTGAGCAGCGCCTTGGTCGGGATGCAGCCCCAGTTCAGGCAGGTGCCGCCGGCGCGGTCAGCCTCGACACAGGCGACTTTTTTCCCGAGTTGGGAGGCGCGGATGGCGGCGACGTAGCCGGCCGGGCCGCCACCGATGACAATGAGATCGTAAGCCATGGGAGTGCAGGGAATTGTGGTTCGGCGGGAGGGTGGGGGGGCAATCGGCCGATGTCAAACCGTGGTGGCGGTTTCCGAAGGTCCCAGGCGGCACCTGCGATGGGTCACACCAAAGAGGCTGTGGGCAGAAACAGACGCAGTGAACCTGCCTCGGTTCGTTGGAATCCAAAGTGGCTGTAAAACGCCGCCACTTCTTCATTCGCGGCGTCCACGATTAATCCAATACCCCCGACGGCGAGTAGCGAGTCACGAGCGATTTCACGGGCCAGCGCGAGGAGGACTGCCCCGAGACCTTGGCGCTGATGACCCTTGCTGACGGCAAGCCGGGCAAGGAGAACCATCCCGACCCGATTTTTTGGCAGGCCTTTGGGTAGGCCCTTCCACGTGGCGACTTCCGCCACACAGGGAGTCAGCGTGAAAAAGCCGAGGATCGTCTTCGAGGTCGTCGCGTCAATATCGACCAGCACCCGGGTCAGGCTGACTCCCTTCTCGGTGTGTCCCCGCGCGGTCTCTTTCAGATAGCGGTCCACCGTTTCCAAGCCACTGTAGAATCCAGTCCGATCATGGGACTGATCCAACAGCTCAAGAGCGTATTTCGACACTGGCGGCACGGATGGCGGCTTTACGGGAAGGGGCATTTGGCCTCGGCGGGCGGGCAAGAACCGCCGCCAGCTTGCGGGTCTCCTCCTCGTTGAAACGAAGCAGCCCTTCTTCCTCGATCACCCTCTCCGCCTCCCGGCGCGCCGCCTCGATCACGAACGAGACGACCGACAATCCACGAAGCGCGGAAGCCTGCCTGACCCGTTCCGCCAGAGCCTCCGGGAAATGCGGGCTGATCCGCACGGTCGGTGGGCCAGGTGTGGATGGCGGCCTGCCGGGTGTCCGTTTTGGCTTCGCGGATTTCATCAGGCGAACCTATCAAAAACCCGGCTCGATTCAAGACGATTCCCGGTGCGGGAAAAACACTGGGAAATAAAACCCTGTGCTGCTGGCCTCACCCCCGTCTCCGCTCCTGCATCGTTCCGAGAGCCCGCAGCGCATCGGGATGGACGCGGCGGATTTCGTAGAGCCCGTCCTGCTTCCGCCAGCACCACAGGCGGTGCTGGAAGGTGAGTACCAGGGCCAACCCCGCCACCCAGGCGAAGAGGGCGATTCGGGCTGGTTCCGGCCAATGGTTCGAAGGAATCACGAACTGGAACAGGCTGAAAAAGGAAATCCAGAACAGCGCATTCAGCATCCGCGACGTGGCCCGGCGGCGGCGGTAGGTCTTGCCGACGACGAATACCCGCAGCCGGCACGGACGCGGCACCAACCCGGCCACCCATCTCAGGATCAAGCCTGCGATCAGCCCAATCAGGGCCCCTTCGATCCGTTCGCCACGATCCGCGACCCAGGCCGTAAGCACCGGCATCAGCACCGGCAGGGCCCACAGCCACAGCGGGCGGATGTGGACCAGCACCGGCTTGAGCGTCATCCGTTCGTGGATCTCACCGGAGTAGAGATCCATCATCGGCAGGACGGAAGGGGACTCGACCAGCAACCGCCCGTTCAGAACCTCCCAGCCAAAGGGCACGGGCGGGGTCGGCAGCGTGGTGGTTTCATCCACCGTGGGAGGCGCGTATGGATTTTGAGACTGGGCGATCATGGGGTGAACGGCGTTCCGGATCGCCAGAATCTCAGGCTGGAAGGGAACGGGTGGGGAGTGGTTGGAAGGGGAATTCCAATGTCGAAATACCCCAGCCGCCGGATTTTGTCGAGGGACGAGAATGCGCTCGTTTCCCGGCCCGGAATCCACCTGCTTCATTCGGCCCGTTCGCGTCTTTCGAGCGTCAGCCGAACTGCTCGTGGGACGCCGGATAGCACAAACCACCCGTTCTCTCGCCTGGCGCAGTTGATCTTGTGGGCTCCTTGCACGAGCAGGGCGATCAGCGCGGCGAGAAGGGTTAGCCCGCCCGCCCAGAGATGCGTGAGGCTGAACTCCGGTTTCCACACGGTGAACCAGCCGATTAGCAGCAAGGCTGGCGCCAGAAGAATCCATCCGGCGGCTCTCCACCGCCTCCGGATCTGTTCGGCGCGCTTCCCAACCCAATAGTGAATGCCGACCGTTCGACTCGTAAGATAAGCAATTGCCATCAGCGCCAGAGGAAGTCCCACGATCAGCTTCCACCATCCCTCCGGATGGGGCTGGGTCCGCCAGAGCAATTGGGGCACCACGGCCGAGAGGCTGAGGTACGGAGCCAGCGGGCTTCGAAGCCTGATCTTACGGTGGATGCAGACCAAGACGCTCTCCTCGCCTCCCAGAAGATCCATTTCCGGAAATTCCGCCCCGTCCTGGACCAATACGGCCTCGTCAGAGACTGTCCACCCCATGGACTTCCGCAACGTGGGGTCGGCCACCGGGCTGGCGTAGGGATCGGTTCCGGACATGGCATTGGCGGAAGCGGTTCAGCCTACCGCCGCTTGCCCCGGAAGCGGTTCCGCGGGTCTTCCTCGTCCTTCATCGCCTCGTCCTTGTAGCGCAGGATGCCGCGCTCACGGAGATTGTGGATGAAGGTCTTGGCATCGGTGGAAACGCCCTTGTCATAGGCCACCGTGCCCAGCAGGCCTTCACCTTTTTCCGCGCGTTCGATCGCATGGCCGGCGCTGTCGGCCGCCCGGGCGATCGCGTTGACCGCCTTGGGCACATCCTGGAAGGCCGGCCGGACATCGGCGATGGTCTGGTTCGCCTGGTCGGCGGCCTTGTGGATCGAGGCGATGGTTTCGCGCGCCTCGGCCAGCGCCGGCTGAAGCTCCAGGCTGGCCTTTTTCCACTCATTGGTGATCGAATCGACATTCGCCAGGCTGCTGTCGATACTGGCTAGGTTTTTGTCGGAAAGGATGGAAACATCGACCTTCTCGATGGTCTCGCCGAGGCGACCGGTTACGGCACGGAGGTCATCCACCGCCGAGTCGATTTTGATCACGGTGCCTTCGGAGATTTTCATCAGGCGGCGCACGTCCCGCGTCACCTGTTCGGCGTTGTTCTGGATCGCCCCGAGTCCGGAGGGACCACCGCCCATCACCACCTGGCCGGCCGCGAGGAACTCGCCGTTCTTTTCCTCCGGCGGCGTGATGACGATCAGCTTGTCCCCCAGCAGGGTCGCGGAGTCGATCTGGATCGCCGAGCCGCTGGGGATGCGGATCCGGTCGTCGATGGAAAGAATCACCTCCACCTTCACGGCCTCATTGAGCTCCGGAGCCTCGGCCACCTTGCCGATTTTTGCACCGCCCATGCGGACTTCCGAGCCCTTGATCAGACCGGATGCGTCATCGAACACCACCGTGAGCTGATAGTGGTGGCGGATGCGGTCACCGAACCGGCCGAACTGGATGATCAGTCCGCCCAGCAGCGCGAGGCCGATGAAAAAGAAGAGCCCGACGAGGAGCTCGGTGCGACGTTCTGAGGTTGCCATGGATGGGAGCCGTTGCGGGGAAAGGTGGCGCTAACCGGGAAACTTGAAAGTTGGAACTTCAGGCGGGCCAAGGTTCTCCGGAATCGCCTTCGATGAAAGCCCGCAACTCCGGGTCGGTGGTTTTCTCAAATTCGTCCCCCGTTCCCGTCCAGACCACCCGTCCCTCCTTCAGGAACGCGATGCGGTCGGCGATCCGGAACACGCTGCGCATCTCATGGGTGATCACTACGTTGGTGATCCCGTAGTTGAGCTGCAGATCCTTCATCAGGTGGTCGATCGAGTCGGCCGTGATGGGGTCGAGACCGGCATGCGGCTCGTCATACAGCACGCAGGCCGGTCGGGAAACCACGGCCCGCGCGAGCGCCACCCGTTTTCGCATGCCGCCGGAGAGATCGGAGGGCAGCTTGTTTTCCTGGCCCGGCAGCCGCACGATTTCCAGCGCCTCCGTGACCAGGCGGCTGATCTCCTTCCTGTCCTTCACGCCTTGTTCGATCAGGGGGAAGGCGATGTTTTCCCCCACCGTCAGCGAGTCGAACAGCGCGCCGCCCTGGAACATCATGCCGATTTTCTTCCGGATCGGGCCGAACTGGCGCTCGCTGAGACAGCCGATTTCCACGCCGTCCACATGGATGGTGCCCTTTTTCGGCTTCAGCAGGCCGGGGAGATGCTTGATCAGCACCGACTTTCCGCCGCCTGAGCCGCCCAGTAGGCACAGGGTTTCACCACGGTGGATGTCCATGTCCACGCCACGCAGGATCTTCTGGTCTCCGAAGCTCTGCTCCAGACCGCGGATCTTGATGAAAGTTTCGGCGGCGTCGGCCATGCACAGGAGAAATCACGGTCCAGCCCGCCGCGCAAGCCGGGGTGTGAGTCAAAACAGGGCCGCGAGTTGCTTTTCGTCCAACTTTCCCATCAGCACGTAGGCTTGGTCACCTTCCGACCACATGGCCGCAGACCAGTCGCCATCCGCCCTGACGAATCGCGGCGGGCCGCCGGGCGGCAGGTCGCCCTGCACATCCTCGCGGCGGAATACGATCAGATGCACCAGCCCGTCAGTCCCGCGATTGAAACAGATCAGCGCGCCATGCTTGCCGTTGATGATGAGCTCCCGGCAGCCCAGACTCGGGATGCCCTGCAGGCCCTTCGGCAGTTCATGGCAGCCGGGGCAGGGCAACTTCTCGCTCTGAAGATGGGCGAACAACGCGTTGTGGTCCGTGCTCTGATGCTCCAGAGCGAACTCCGGCGACTGGAAAGTCTTGATGAAACTCGCCTGCACCGCCTCCACCCGCACCTGATCACGGTGGGCGATCGGGGTCTTGGGCGGAGGCCGGGTGACCAGGAACGCGAAGGCCACGCCCGCCGCCGCCGCCATCGGCAGCCCGAGGCGGAACCACGGAAACGACCGCTCCACCGGCTTTGCCGCCGCTTGCATTTCGATCTCAGCCAGCAGCTTTTCCCGCAATCCAGCGGGCGGAGTCACGGCAGCCAGCGCGGCCATGAAAGAGCGGTCGAGATCATCATGCGGCTGCGGCATCTCACCCCGCTCGATCGCGAAGCCGCTCAAAATGGCGTGCCGCAGGTCTTCGGGGATGGCCACCCGGCCGAGCGCGGCGGAAAATTCCGCATCGCGGGCGCGTTCAGCCGCCAGCCATTCGCCCAGCTCGCGGTCTTCCGCTGCCAAGTGCAGAGCACCGGCAAAATCCGGATCGCCGGCATCCGCGCCGTCGGGGCGGAAACTGCTCAGGACGAGACGGGCTTGTTCCTTATCCATGGTGCTTTTGCAAAGCCTCCGGGTTGAGTTGGAGAATGTTTTTTGGACCGCTGGAAGCTTCCGCGGTCATTTGGCGCCGGAGCATCTCCTTGGCGCGGGAAATGCGGGACATCACCGTCCCGATCGGGATTTCCAGGATCTCGGCGATTTCCTTGTAACTGTGCTGCTGGAGGTAAAAGAGCGCCAGCGGAGCCCGGAATGTCTCATCGAGGCTGCCGAGCAGCTCCAGCGCCCGGTTTCCATCCATCTGGCGGTCGGTATTGTCCTCGGTTGAGGCGAGACTGTCCGCAAGCTCGTCCACCGGTTCGTCGGAAAACCGGGAGGACCGCCGCCTTATGGACAAGAATTCCCGGTGCAGTGTCGTGAACAGCCAGGTCTTGGCCTTGCTGCGGTCGCGGAGCTGGTCACCCTTCTCCGCCCACGTGCAAAACGTTTCCTGAACCAGATCCGAGGCCCGGTCCGGATCACGCGTCAGCGAGATCGCGAAACGGAACAGCGGCTGGTAGTGGGCATCCACCAATTCCTGGAATTCGGTCATCAACTGTCGATGGGACTCCCGGCAGCCTGGGATTATTCCCGAAAAAAGCAACGCAACCCGGACGTTACGCATCATGACATGATTGGCATGAAATTCCGACCCCTCCTTTTGCTCGCCACGGCCCTGCCCGCTGGTGCCGCCCTGCACACGGAGGTGAAGGAGGCATCGCTCCGGATTCTCGATGGCGACAAGCTCGTCACCGAGTACCGCACCGATTCGCGCACGCCCTACCTTTACCCGCTGCTTTCCCCGGCGGGCGCCACCCTGTCCCGCCACTGGCCGGCCGATGAAAGCGTCGCCGGGGAAGAACACGACCACCCGCACCATCGCTCATTCTGGCTTTCGCACGGCGCGGTGGATGGCTTCGATTTCTGGTCCTGGACCGGCACCGGCGATCCGAAGATCGAGCACCGTGGATTTTCGGCCATCCATTCCGACGAACACTCCGCCACCTTCACCGCCGATCTCGAATGGCTGGCCGCCGGCACCAGCCACCTCAAGGAAAAGCGCACCTACACCTTCCGCCAGACCGATCCGGAGACTTTCGAAATCGAAGTCGCCACCACCCTGACGCCGTCTTCCGGGAAGGACGTAACCTTCGGCGATACAAAAGAGGGCTTCTTCGGGCTGCGCGTCGATCGCACCCTACGCCTCAAAGGCCCACAGGCGAAGGGCCACATCGCCCTCAGCACTGGCCTCACCGATGCCGCCTGCTGGGGCAAGCGCGCCGATTGGTCCGCCTTCTACGGTCCGGATGAGTCCGGCGAGCCCGCCGTCATCGCCATGATGGATCATCCATCGAACCTCCGCCACCCCACTTGGTGGCACGCGCGCGATTTCGGCCTGCTGGCTGCGAACCCCTTCGGCATTCACAATTTCGAGTCGAAGGCGGACCAGCCCCACCTCGGCGACTACGTGCTGAAGAAAGACGACCGGCTTTCCTTCCGTTACCTCGTCGTCCTCCATCACGGCTCGCTCGACTCCGCGAAGCTCGCCGACCGCTGGAACGCCTTTTCCCATTAAACCCATGTCCCTCACCCGCCGCCGCTTTCTCAGCGCCTCCGCCTTTGCCGGCACCTGGAGCCTGCTCGCCCCCTATGCCCGCGCCCTCGGTGCCAATGATGACCTCCGGGTCGCAGTCATCGGCTTCAACGGCCGCGGCCAGAGCCACATCGATAGCTTGCAGAAGTTGCAAGGAGTCCGCCTCGTCGCCCTTTGCGACGTGGATTCCGCAGTCTTGGACAAGACTGCCGACAAGCTGGCCAAGGCCGGTCTCACCGTGGCGAAATACGGCGATTATCGTAAATTGTGCGAGGCCAAGGACATCGACGCCGTCGTCATCGCCACGCCCAATCACACCCACACGCTGATCGCGATGACGGCCGCCGCGAATGGCAAGCACGTCTACGTGGAGAAGCCCGTTTCGCATAACGTTTGGGAAGGGCGCCGCCTCGCCGAAGCGCAGGACAAATACAAGGTCGTCATCCAGCATGGCTTCCAGCGCCGTTCCGAAACTTCATGGGAGGAAGGCCTCGCCTGGCTGCGCGAAGGGCATGTGGGGAAAATCACCCTCGCCCGCGGCCTCTGCTACAAGCCGCGCCCCTCGATCGGAAAAATCGGCACCCCCGGCCAGCCACCCGCCACCGTGAACTACGACCTCTGGTCCGGTCCCCGCGAGATGACTCCCATTCGCCGCAAGCAATTCCACTACGACTGGCACTGGCAGTTTCCCTACGGCAATGGCGATCTCGGCAACCAGGGCCCGCACCAGCTCGATGTCTGCCGCTGGTCGATTGGCGATCCGGGCCTGCCCAAGGCCGTCCTCTCCGTCGGTGCCCGCCTCGGCTATGAAGACGATGGCGACTGGGCGAATACCCAGCTCGTCTGGCTAGACTACGATCCGGTGCCAATCCTCTTCGAGGTCCGCGGCCTTCCAAAAAAGGACATGGATTACAAGGGCGGTGTGGACAAGTTCAAGACGGAGTCCATCGGCAATATCATCGAGTGCGAGGGCGGTTGGCTTGCCGGCGGCCATGAGCCCGGCTGCGACATTTTCGACAAGGATGGGAAGTTGGTGAAGTCATTCAAGGGCGCGAAATCCCACATGCAGTCTTTCGTGGACGCCGTTCGGTCCGGCAAACCACGCTCAATCCACGGCGCGGAGTCCGGCCACCTGTCCGCAGCCCTGGCGCATGTCGGGAATATCTCCTGGCGTCTCGGCGCGGATGCCCCGCTTGAAAAAATCCGCACCGGCGTCGGTGCCTCCATGTCGGAGTCACTCGACCGTCTGGCCACCCACCTCGATGCCAACCACGTCGATCTGGCCAAAACTCCCCTCAAGCTCGGAGCCTCCCTCACCATCGATTCGAAAGCCGAGCGCTTCACCGGTCCCGATGCCGAAAAGGCCAACGCCCTTCTCAAGGACGACTACCGCAAGGGCTTCGAACTCCCGGTCTGATCACCGTGGCTGGAGCGGGACGCTCCAGCCACGGATTCATCACTCAGCGGATCTCCGCCTCTTTCGGCTGGGTCACGCCGGCCACGCGGGCGTTTTCGGCGGAGCCGATCAGGTCGGCCAGCACCCGGATGCTTTCGCGCTTCACCGGATCCAGACCGCTCGGCCAGGTTGGTGAATCGTTCAGCTCGGCGATCGGGTCCTTGGCGCGGCGGATGTACTCCTCGATTTCCTTGGTCGGATCGAAGGGGTGGAAATCGTTGCCGTTGGCCAGGTCATCCAGCGTCAGCTTGGTCAGCTTGAGCTTTTCCGCGTCTTCCGCTTCCATCTTCTTGAAGCGTTCGCGACGTTCCGCATTGCGGGCTTCCTGACGGGCATCCAGCTCGAACAGTTCCTTGTGGCGTTCTTCCAGATTCAGGGAAACTTGGTTCTTCTTGCGAAGCTCCTCGGCACGGGCCGCATCCTCCGCCAGGTAGGAGAAATCCTTGTCGGCCTTCACCCGCAGGTCGCTCAGCTCCTTCAGGTGCGGCAGGTAGAGATCTTCCTTCTTGTAGACCGGGTTGAATCCGGGGGCAGGGCTGATCCGGTCGTGGGGAAACGCGTGATCGAGGAACTTCTCGCCGATCTCCACGGAATCCGCCGGGCTTGGCAGCGCCAGGTCCGAGACCACGCCGTCAAGCTGCGTCGAGGAACCGGACGGACGGTAGAACTTCCGGATCGTGAGCTTCAGCATCCCCGCGCCATCGTGCGGCGAGAAATACGGCAGCATCTTGGCGACATTCATCGGCTCCTGGACGGTGCCTTTGCCGAAGGTGGAGCTGTCTCCCATGATCACCGCGCGGTTGTAGTCCTGCAGGGCACCGGCCAGAATTTCGCTGGCGGAGGCGCTGGCCTTGTTGATCAGCACCACCATCGGGCCGTCATAGATCGGCTTCTGCGCGTCGGTGTTGGACGCCGATATCTGGCCGAGCGTGTTTTTTTCCTGCACTGCCGGGCCGCGGCCGGTGAAAAAGCCAGTCATCCGGCGCACTTCTTCCAGCGAGCCGCCGCCATTGTTGCGGATGTCAAAAATGAGACCATCGATTTTCTTGGCCACCAACTGCTTCAGGAACAGCTCCACGTCCACCGAGCAGCGGGTCTTGCCGACGGCGAAGTCCGAGTAAAACGATGGCAGGGTAATTAACCCGAGCCTGCGGGAGCCGCCGTTCGGCAGCTTCATGTCGATCAGGCCCGCCGTGGCCTGCGCGCCTTTGATTTCCACCTTGCCACGCGGAATCACCGCGATGCGGGTTTCACCCGGGGCGGTCGAGGCCGGCTGCACCTTCAGGCGCACCGTGCTGCCCGCTTTGCCGCGGATCAGGTCCACGACCTTGTTCTGGTCCATGAAATGGACGTCCACAAACGTTCCGGAATTGTTGGTATCCACCTCCAGCACCCGGTCATTGAGCTGGATCGTGCCTTCCTTCTCGGCCGGTCCCCCGATCATGATCCCGGCGATGCGGGTGGTACCGTCATCCTCGGCCCGCAATTCGGCGCCGATGCCCACCAGCTCGTTGCGCATCATGTCATTGAAGCGCGTGGCCTCGCGATCAATCATGTAGTCGGTATGCGGGTCGTAGGAACGCGCCACCGCACCGAGGAGACCGTCGGCGATGTCGTCGTTGCCGGCGTCCTTCACGGTGTGAAGGTAGCGCTCGTAGCGCAGCGCGATCTTATCGCGCGGCGAGACTTCACTGCGGGTCGGATCGGGTTTTCCCTGGTCCTTGGCCATTTTCACCTGCAGCTCGCGCAGCACGGTTTCAGAAAGCACCGCCTCCTTCAGTTGCTGGCGCAGCAACAGGTTCGCCTCCTCGTCATCCTTCGGCCACGGGGCGTCCTTGCGGTTGCGGGTGATCGTGTCGTGCTCCTGGAATTTGAAGGCGGACTCGTCCTTGAACATCTTGGCCATCAGCTTGCCGCGGGTTTCCACGCGGGCGCGGAAAGTGCCGTAGATGTCGTTGGCGATGTCCAGGCTCTTCCCACGTCTGATCATGTCGGACAGCTTGTCCCCGTACTGGGTCTTGAAGCGGTCCACATCGGCCTGGGTGAAATACACCTTCGCGGGATCGAGCTGCTTCAGATAGTCGGCCAGAAAGCGCTGGCTGGTTTCCGGCGTGTCCGGCAGCCGGGCAAAGTGGGCATTCTGTAGCATCATGGCCACCGTGCTGCCGACTTCGTTGAAATCCGCCTGCTCGGCGGAGGCGTTGCTGGCGACAACACAGACCGTGGCGGCAAGGGCCGCAAGGCGGAATCGGGAGGTGCTCATGGAGGGTAAAGGTGGCTTTTTGTAGCGAACCGACAAGCACCTTAGCGGTCGCCGCCGCCTGGAATCTCTAAAAAAATGCTAACCGTTGGTTCCCGGGGCGTTTTTCCCCACCCGCCGGCCGAAACCCGGCCCCCGCCCGGCTTATTTTCCCTCCATCGCCTGTTTCAGAAAGCGGCTTTTCGGCGTAGCTGAACTGAGAACAGTTCAGGTGGGGCGACGTCGTGAATCCCCCCCAGCCCGAAGTGTCACCACTTCGGCTACGCCCGATTCACCTCAGCGAGTCGGCACCATCGTGAACAGCGCCATGGACATGCACCAGGCCTGGCCGGCGGGCATGCGCTTGAGCTCATGGCCCTTGCCCCAGGAGTCGGTGTAGAGGATCTCGTTGGTCTTCTTGTTGTAGCCGATGATCAGCCGCATGTGGCCGCCGTGGGTCTGCGGGATGCCGGTTTCCTTGAACATGCCGAGCTGGAGAGCCCAGCATAGCGGGATGCCCTGGTTGATGTATTCCTCGATCTTGCCGTTGTAGCGGGCGAAGCCCGGCTGGGCGGTCTTCACCTGCAGGAACAGGTCCGGCTTCACCTCGGCCCAGAACTGGAGCGGGTTCACCATCGCCACCTTCCGGTCGTAGTAGAATTCCTTCTCGTTGGCCTTTTTCGCGGCTTGGTTGTAGGAGCGCACGTCCTGCTCGTATTCGCGCTGGTCGAGGTCGAATTGCTTGATGGTTTTCACCTGGAGCTTGCCGGTGGCCTTCTTGAGAGCGGCTTCCATTTCGGGCATGCTGGTACCCATGCTGCCGGTGTTGGCGATTTCCGCCATCTCGTGCTGGTCCACATCGAGGCCGTAGTAACGGACGACCCGCTCGGCGGAGGCCACGGCGCAGTAGCCCTTCTGGCCCTGGTCGACCATCGGCACGCCGTCCAGATACACGTCGCCGTTGTCCTTGTGGGTGACGTGGTCGGTCAGGCTCGAACGGCGGGCGACTCCCCCGGAAGCGGCGGTGTCGGTGGAAGCGATCCGCAGGCGGGCGAATTCGGCGCGGGCGCTTTCGGCTCCCTTGCCGGTGGAGGACTCCAGCAGCCAGGCGGTGTGCCCCTTGCGCCACATTTGGCCGGTCAGGATGACGGTGCCGCGCTGGTCATGCGCTTCCGGTTGGACGCCCAGAGCGGCGCTGATTTTGTCCTGCCAGGCCTTCAGGCGGGTGTTCATTTCCGGAGTGGAGAGGTCGCCGTCATCACCACGATTGTAAATGGAAACAGTGATCGGGCCGACCTTGCCGGTGGCATCGCCGCGGATGATCACCTCCCCGACCTTCTGGCCGAACAGCTCGATCATCTGGGGATCCGCGCGGAGGCCGTCCTTCTTGTCACTCAGCCATTGGAACGCGCTCGGGTCCTTATCGGGCATGGTCACGCCGCGCTCCTTCATGCGCGCCCGCATCTTTTCCATCATGTCCTTCTGCGCGGCCGTCACTTGGAACTGGTAAGCCGTCATCACGGATTCCAGCGGCTTGGTGAACAGCACGGGGTCCGTGAGGGTCTGCTCGAACGGAGGAAATTTCGGAATCCCCGGGGCGGCCGAAGGCTTCGTCGGTGGCGGGGTGGGCTTCACCTGGGCATTGGCGGCGAGGGAAGCCGCGATCAAAAGACAGACGGGGAGCTTCATAGGCAAACCAATTGGAAACCAAGCGGAGGGATAAGTCCCGCATAAAATACGGTTCCGCATGCAATGTTTGTCAAAAATCGACCGGAGCTGTTTTCACAACTCTGGAATTTGAAATTCGCACGGTTATCCAGCCCGGGGGTTGTCAGGCCGGCGCGACCGTTCGCGTTTCTTTATCTTCTTCCCGGTCGTCTGGACCGCCCCAGGCCTCATGCCAGGCGGGCGGCCAGCAGTTCCCGTTGGAATACGATTTCCTTGGGAAGATAATCGTAGAGTTTGAGGAACAACTCGCCCTGGGACAGGATCTCCGCCTTCCACTCATCGGGATGGAAGGCCATGCATTTCTCGAAGTGCTGGGGCGTGAAGGATGCCAGCCCCTCGGTGTTGAAGTCCTGGAACTCCGGCGTCCAGCCGATCTGGGTCTCGTGGCCGGGCACTTTGCCGTGGCAGCGCTGCACCACCCACTCGAGCACGCGCATGTTCTCGCCGTAGCCGGGCCAGAGGAACTTGCCGTTTTCATCCTTGCGGAACCAATTGACGTGGAAGAACCGCGGCAGGTGCGTGACGTGCCGGCGCATGTCCAGCCAGTGGTGGAAGTAGTCCGACATGTTGTAGCCGGTGAACGGCAACATCGCCATCGGATCGCGGCGCACGCCGGGCTTAAGGCCGGTGGCGGCGGCGGTGACTTCCGAACCCATTGTGGCCCCGATGTAAACGCCGTGCGACCAGTTGAACGCCTGGTAAACGAGCGGCATCGTATCCGGGCGGCGGCCGCCGAAGATGATCGCGGAAATCGGCACACCGTCGGGATTCTGCCATTCGGGATCGATCGTCGGGCACTGGCTGGCCGGCGCGGTGAAGCGCGCGTTCGCGTGGGCGGCCTTGCGTCCGCAGTCTGGTGTCCAGTCCCGGCCCTGCCAGTCGATGAGATGCGCGGGGGGCTCGTCGGTGAGGCCTTCCCACCACACGTCGCCGTCATCAGTGAGCGCCACGTTGGTGAAAATCGTGTTGCCCTTCATCGACTCCATCGCGATCGGATTGGTCTCGCAGGAAGTACCGGGGGCCACGCCGAAGTAGCCGGTCTCCGGATTGATCGCGTGCAGGCGGCCATCGGCATGCGGCCACAGCCAGGCGATGTCGTCGCCCACGATCGTCGTCTTCCAGCCGGCGTCGCTGTAGGACTTCGGTGGCACGATCATGGCCAGGTTGGTTTTGCCGCAGGCAGAGGGGAAGGCGGCGGTGACATAGGTCTTCACGCCATCCGGGGACTCCAGGCCGAGGATGAGCATGTGCTCCGCCATCCAGTTGTGCTCGCGGGCGATGTTCGAGGCGATGCGCAGCGCCAGGCACTTCTTGCCGAGCAGGGCATTTCCACCGTAGCCGGAGCCGTAGGACCAGACTTCACGGGTGGAAGGAAAGTGGGCAATGTATTTGTCCTCGTTGCAGGGCCACGGCACATCGGCCTGGCCGGCTTCCAGCGGCGCGCCGACGGAGTGCATGCAGGGCACGAAACGGCCATGGCCGTCGCGCTTGTTCGGCAGTTCGCCGGCGGCTTCCTGCTCCAGGCGCTTCAGCACCTGGCTGCCCATGTGGGTCATGATCCGCATGTTGATCACCACGTACGGGCTGTCGCTGATCTCGACGCCGATCTTGGCCAGCGGCGAGTCCAGCGGACCCATGCAGAAGGGGATCACGTACATCGTGCGACCCTTCATCGCGCCGCGGAATTTTTCCGTGAGAAGGGCTTTCATTTCCTCCGGCCGCATCCAGTTGTTGGTCGGGCCCGCCTGCTCCGGGCGGCGGGTGCAGATGAAGGTGCGGTCTTCCACGCGGGCGACATCGGACGGCGTCGAGCGGGCGAGGAAACTGTTCGGACGTTTGGCCGGATCGAGCTGGGTGAGAGTACCGCTTGCCACCATCTGGCGGGTCAGGCGGTCCCACTCGGCCTGCGATCCATCGCACCACTCGATGCTGTCGGGGGTGCAGAGGGCGGCCATTTCCTCCACCCATTTTCCGAGGGCGGCGTGAGACGTGTGAATCGGATCGGACATGCGGCCCTCATTGGAGCCCGCCGGACGCCCTAACGCAATGTCTCCGAACCGGATCGAGGATTTTGGATCAAAATCATCAATATCAGCCGGGAAATCGGTCAAAAGGCCCGATCAAAATCCCCCGGCGGAGCCTGGGCCGCCGTCGCTCGGCGCCTGGTTGACGTCGAGCGGTGGCGGCCCGGATAAGTCCCCTCCGGGATACGTGGGATTACGGAAAGGCCCGCGACCGTTTTTCATGCAATGATCAAATTTTTTCGGAGGCCGGAAGGTTCCGCAGAGATCAGGCGCGGAACTGCCAGTTCGAGACCGTCTCACGGTCGCGCCACGCAGGGCGGCGGGAGATCGGATCCTGAAGCACGCGGCTGGACTTGCGGCCACCGGTCATCAGGAAGGTTTCGCAATCCAGTTCCACCACCTCGAGGCCCATGTAGTAGGTGCCCTTGAGCGCCATCACTTCGTCGGCATCAAACACGCTGGCGAGGTGATCCCGCAGCAGCTTGGCCTCCTTTTTCCCAAGGAACAGCAGGGCCGGGGTTTCAGCCAGATCGCACTTGGAGCGGATCAGTTCGGCCACCGCGGCGCTGTCCCAGATCTCTTCAAAGCTCAGTTCCGGATCCACCACGTGGTCTTCCGGCATTTCGGTCGAAATCGTCGCATTCATAAGATTCACAAAAAGATAAACGGTTCCCATTCAAGCACCCGACATGCCGGATCAGGCCGAATCGGTGGGAAAAGCGCAAAAGTTGCTCACCGTCGGTGGCGCTGGCGTGCAATTCCGCTCATGGCGGGAGCCTCGACCCGTCCCTGGTGGTGAGGGTTCTTGCGGACCCCGGGAATCCGTGTTACCCCCTGCGGCGGATGGGAATATATGATCGGGACTATACGCGGCCGGCCCCCCGGCGCAGCCAACCTCCGGGCCTCACACCGGTGACGAAAGGGCTGCTCGTCCTGAATGTGCTGATCTGCGTGCTGGATCTTTTTATCCTGCCAAAATTGCTCGGGATCGATACCGAGATCTATCCACCACCTCTGACCGCGTGGGGCGCGTTTACCATCCGCAGCGCGGTTTTTGAAGGACGGATCTGGGAGTTCCTGACGTTCCAATTCCTCCACGCGAATCTGGGTCACATCCTAGCGAATGGCCTCGGGCTTTTCGTGTTCGGCCCGTGGATGGAGCGTTGGTGGGGCTCGGCGCGGTTTTTGATTTTCTATCTTCTCTGCGGCGTGGCGGGTGCGGCCTTTTATGCCTTCTTGGTTTTCACCCACGTCCTAAATGATCCATACACGGTACCGCTCATTGGGGCATCCGCAGGAATCTATGGCATTTTGATCGGAGTCGCCGTGGTGGCACCGGACCTGCGGGTGCAGCTCCTGTTTCCGCCCATTGAAATGTCGATCCGCCACATGGCCATGATCGTCCTCGCGATTGCAGTGGCCGTGGTGATCTTCAATCTCGAAAACGCCGGTGGCCAGGCCGGGCACTTGGGTGGCGCGATTCTCGGGTTCATCCTCGTCAAATGGCCGTTCCTCCTCGGGCGGGGCAATGCCGCCAGCCTGCACAACCAGGAACGGCGGGAAAGTGTCGCCGCCAAGCTTCGCCCCCGCACCACCGTGGATCTCGCGGCCTCCACCGAGATCGATCGCATCCTCGATAAAATCAGCGCGCAGGGCTTCCAGAGCCTGACCGATGCCGAGCGGGATGCCCTCCGAAACGCCTCAGACGACAGCCGCCCGTGAACGATTCCGACATGATCGACTGTCCGGATGACGGGCTCCAACTCACCCGCCTGCGGGCGATCATGCACCGTCTCCGCGCGCCTGGTGGCTGTTCCTGGGACGCGAAGCAGACCCACGAAAGCTTGGTGTCGAACATGATCGAGGAAGCCTACGAGGCTGTCGATGCGATCCAGCGCGCCGATCACGAGCACCTCAAGGAGGAGCTTGGCGACGTGCTGCTGCAGGTCGTGTTCCACAGCGAACTGGCTGAGGAAGGCGGACGCTTCAACCTCGATGATGTCGCCCGCGGGATCAGCGAAAAGCTCGTTCGCCGCCACCCGCATGTCTTTGGCGAAACCGTCGCCGGTGACCCGGACGCGGTGCTCAAGCAATGGGACGCCATCAAGCGCGCTGAAAAGGGCGAGGCTGACGATCAGCCGTATCTGCACGGCGTCGGCAAGGGTCTGCCCGCCCTGCCGCGGGCCGCGAAGCTTCAGAAGAAGGCCGCCAAGGTCGGCTTCGACTGGCCTGAAGAAGCCGGTGTGCTGGCGAAAATCCGCGAGGAGCTGGAAGAGCTTCACGACGCGGTCGAGGGCGGTGATGCCGAGGCGATATCCTCGGAGCTCGGAGACCTCATTTTCAGCGCCGTCAATCTCGCCCGCTTCCGTGGCTTCGATCCCGAGGTGCTGATGGCGCGTGCGAATTCGAAGTTCGAAGACCGCTTCCACGCCATGGAGCGCCTGCTGCGCAAGCAGGGCCACACCCTCGAAGCGGCCACTTCCGCCCAGATGGAAGCGGCCTGGGAAGCGGCGAAACGGGCAGAGAGCTGACGGCGACCGGTGGGTCGCATGTTCGGGTGACTTGTGCAAAGCGCCTGCGATCTCCATAGTCGGGCTTATGCCTGCTCATCCGCTGCTTCGTTCGCTGTTCGCGGCGTTTCCGTTTCTCTGTGCCCAAGCCCTGCACGGCGCTCCGCTGATTGGCCCGGTGCCGTCCGACGAGCCGTCCCCGGCTCAGAAAGCCCAGATCGAGCGGAAGTACGGCATGTTCTGCCACTTCGGCATCAACACCTATGCCAATGAGGAATGGACCGATGGCACCCTCAAGCCGTCTGTTTACGATCCGCCGGCGGATCTGGAGCAGAAGATCGATGGCTGGGTGAAGACCGCCCATGACGCCGGCATGCGGTACTTTCTATGCATCACCAAGCACCACGATGGCTTCTGCCTCTGGGACTCGGCGCAGACCACCTATGACGTGGGCAATCCGGAGGTGAAGAACCACCTCGACGTCGTGAAGGCCGTTTCACAGGCCTGCCGGAAATACGGCATCGGCTTCGCCGTCTATTATTCGCTCTGGGACCGCCATGAACCCGCCTTTGCGGATCCCGTCAAATACACCGCGTTTGCCAAGACCCAGCTCACCGAGCTGATGAAAAACTACGGCCCGGTCTGCGAGCTGTGGATGGATGGCAGTTGGGTCCGCCCGGCCGACCAGTGGCACCTCGACGAGATCTACGACACCGTCAAAAAGCTCCAGCCCGACTGCCAGATCTCCACCAATTGGACCATCGGCGTTCCCGGAAAACCGGACACCCACAACGTCACGCCCGACAAGCAGAAGGACGGCTACCCGGTCCGCTACTTTCCCAGTGATTTCCGCCTCAGCGATCCCTACCTTCCGGTGGTCCCCGATCCGAAACATTTCACCCACAATGGCAAGAGCTACTACATGCCCTTTGAAGCCACGGTGACGGTCTCGGCACAGAGCCACTGGTTCGCGCACATCGGTGATACCAACGCCAAGTCCGTGGACCAGCTTCAGGAGGTTTTCGAAACCGCCACCGCCCAGAACAACCTGATGGTTTTCAACATTCCGCCGGACCGCGATGGGAATCTCGTTCCCTCCCAGGTCGAGGCGATCATGGAACTCGGAAAGCGCCTTGATCTCGGTCCGGACAAGCCGTTTCCCAAGCCGCGGGTGAATCGCGCGATCGGCGCGAAGGCCACCGCCAGTGCGACCTGGAACGATCCCAAGGATCCGAACGACTACAGCGCGGCCATGGCGGTGGACGGAAACCCATCCACCCGTTGGGCTTGCGGTCCCGCAGGCACCACTTCGGCGTCGTTTGAACTCGAGCTCGCGAAGCCTTCCGAGTTCGACCGGGTGGTGGTTTCCGAATACGCCGACCGGACCCAGAGATTCAGCCTTGAGGTCGGGAACGGCAAAGTCTGGAAAACCGTCGCCACCGGGACCACTCTCGGCGCGCGGAAGGAGATCAAGTTCGCCCCGGTCAAAGCCTCGCAAGTCCGGCTGAAGATCGAAAAATCGGCCGACGCGCCTTCCATCGCGGAGTTCAAGGTGCTGGGGCCGACCTGAACCAAGCCCTTTCGTCTCAAGGACCCGTCGCCTGAAGCGTGTAGCCGCCGATGGCGCCGTAGTTGCTGTAGTAGGCGGGGTCGCCGATGCCGGCCACCTCGACCCGGTAGGTGCCGGCAGGCAGGGTGCCGGCCCAGGTCAGGGTGGCCTCGCCCTCGGTCCATCCGGCTCCGCCGGCCGGGGCCGCATCGGCTCCGGCGGCGGTGAAGATTTTCAAACCAGGAGCGAGCGAGTAAGCACCGTCCTGATTCGCATCGAGCTTGATGGTCACGGTGGTGGCGGTCGCAAGCACCAGGCGGTAGCTGTCGGTGTCGTTGCGGGAGGTGATGATGCCCGTGACGGTCGGCGTGGTTCCGCCGGACTGAAGGGGAAGATCGACTGCCGTGGCGAGGGTGCTGCCGGTTTCATCCGGGCGCACCGGAAGGTAGCGGGCGATCAGGGCGAGGTCATCCTGCTGCTGGGTAGCACCCGGGTAGTCGCCATCGGAAAACTGGCGGTAGAACATGTAGTAGGGCGCTCCCATCCACGGCCCCCAACTGCGGTGGGTCACGGTCTCGCCGGTATCGTACTCGTTGGTCCCCTCGCCGTCGTGGGAGAGGCCGAGATTGTGGCCGAGCTCATGGATCGCGATCGTGGGATAGCAGTCGATCGTGTAGTTGCCGGTCGTGAAGGCCAGGGCGGGTTCGAAGGCGGGTTGGCCGAAGACATCCACATACGCGATGCCGGCGGCGTTCGAGCCGAACTTGGCTGGCTCGGAGGTGAAGAGGCACCAAGTGCGGTTGGTGATCGGCGTGGCATCGAACACCGCCTTGCTGGTGGTCACGTTCACGTCGAAGGCACGGTAGCCCTCGGCCACCGTGATCCAGATGCTGCGGATTCCGGTGTCCCCGAATTGGGCGTAAACGGAGGGCGTGGTGATGGGTGCGCTGGTTTTGTTCCAAACCGTGCCGGTGAGGGTGGCACCGGTCAGTTCGAGATAGAGCACCTTGGCCGCCCCCGGCTTGCTTTCCAGCGTGAAGACCTCGGAGGGTGGCGTGATTGTGACCGGTGCCGCGGCGGTGATGGTCACGGTCACCGGATCAGCGGTGAGCATGGCAGGCAGCTTGGAAAACTCGATGGTGAAGGTTTCGCCCGGCTCGGTGGTGGCATCTCCGAGAATGGTGACCGGAACGGTGAAAGTGCCCTGGCCGGCCGCGAGCTTCACGGTGCCGGACGCCGCGGTGAAATCCTTGCCCGCCGTGGCCGTGCCGGAGATGAGCTTCCAGGAAAAGCTGACCGCCTCCTGGGCGGGCATGCTCAGGGTGAAGGGAACCGAATAGGCGGCCCTGGCCTTCGCCACATCACCGGTGGGCTCGGCCAGTTGCGGCGGCGTGGCGGTGGTGATGGTCGCGGACCATTCGTCGTCAAGGATCGTGCCGAAGCCCTCCGACTTGCCGAGGGTCGCATTGACCGGATTGGAGAGCACGACCTTGAAGGTTTCATCTCCCTCGCTGATCCGATCCGGGATCGTGGTCACGGAAATCGTGCCGGAGGACTTGCCCCGGCCCAGCGTGAGTTTGCCGCTCGCCATCTTGAAATCGGAGCCGGCCGTCGCCGTGACTCCGACCAAGGTCCACTGCACTGAGATAGCGGCGGTTCCTGCTCCGGAAGCCGTGCCGCAGACCACCGGGAACTGCATGATATTGCCCTTGGTCTGGCCTTCCGCCATCCGCACGTCTCCGATGGAAATGACCGCGCTGCCCGGTGTGACCACGGGCGTGTCGATCACTGTCGGCGGTGCGGCAGGGGCCGCCGCCTCCGCGGGGGTGAGCATGCCATCCGGGCGCTGCGAGCTGAAGGAGCACAGCAGATCGGAAACGGGAATCCGGCGCACGACGAGCTCGTCCGCGCCCGCCTGGCGGTTGAGCCGATAGACCCCGGCATCGTTCTGATAACGGATGAATCCCTGGAACGAACCATCGGGATCGAGATTGCCGAACAGCTCACCGGCGGCTTCGCCGGTCTCGGCGGAAACGGGGTCGAGCAGCAGCCGAACGGCTCGTCCGCCATCTCCGCGCAGGACGTTCATGGTCACTTCCCCTTCCAGCGGCGCGATGCCCTCCCCGAGGGCGAGGGTCAGGTGCCGGCCTTCTGTCCAGCCGGTCGTCTGAAGGGACCCAGTCAGGGGGAGAGTGGGAATCGTGCGCGTCAGCACGGGAGTGGTTCCATTCAGGTGCCAGAGGGGACCGGTGCGCCAGTCATCGATGGCCGGACGAAGCGAAGAAGAAATTGTCGAACTGGCTGAGGGGACATTTCCGATGGCATCGCCTCGTGAAACGACTGGACTGGAAGCAGCAGAGAAACACGCGACCGGCGCGGGAAACCACTGCCAAAGGGAGAAGCCTGCGCCTGCCAGGCCGACAAAGGCCAGCAGCCAGGCACGCGGGTGACCGGAACGTTTCATGGGACAGCAAGGGTGAAGCGGGCACGACCGGAAGGGATGCCGGTGGGTTGGGTGCCGCTACAAGATGGATCGGATCGGGGGCAACAAGCAACGAAGTTAGAGCGACTTGCGGCAGATTTTTAATGGCCGATTTTGCGGCCGTCACGCGACGCCCGCCTTCACGGCGGCCACGTGGGCGGCCACGCGGTCGGCCAGCGGCGCACTACTGGGAGTCTCGTAGGTGAAGGAAAGGGGGCAGCCGTGTTTGGCCAGGAAGATCGCCTCCGGCCAGTGCTCGGGCATGTCAGCCTCCGGCACGTGGTAGATCCAGCCGGGTTCGCGCACCTCATGGTCGTCCACGATCAGGGACGGCTCCGGCGGAAACCAGGGCGAGACGGCATCCAGGATGCGGCGGGCGCGCTCGGGGCTGTCGCAGCCACAGTTGATCTCGTAAAAGTAGAAGCCGGTGGTTTCCCAGTCCTCATGGAGGGAGATGAAACGGTCCGGCACGCCTGCCGAGTGGATCCATTTCGCATGGGCGGCGATCTCGGGGCTCACGCGCACCCAGTAATCGCGGTTCAAGTCGTAACCGCCCGCGTTGGTGCGGGTGCCGGCGGAGAGCCCGGTGGGGTTGAGAGCCGGGCACAGCGCCCAGCTTTTGTCGGTGCCCAGCGCGCCGGAGCGCACCAGTTCCAGCAGGGCCAGAGGGCCGGCCGGCTCATCGCCATGGATGCCGGCGGAGAGATAGATCCGCGGGCCGGAGCCTTCGCGCTCCCAGGCGACCAGGTCGCCCGCCGGGGTCGTGCCATAGCGGAACGGGCGGAAGCCCGCGGCACGCGCCGCTGCGGCGAAGGCAGGCAGGAATCCGGGCCAGTCGAAAGGATCAGTCACCACGGGGAAGATGGATGGAAGGGCAGCGGGATGCAACCTGCGAGGCGGGCGTGCGCGCCTTCGAGAGAGCGTGTCAGCCGATCCGCCGTGGCCAGTTGAGCAGACGCTGCGTGATCAGGGGCACCACGAAGATGGCCAGCGTCGCCAGCGAGGCGGCCACATCGAAAGCCTTGCTTTCCAGGAACACCCGGAAGCCGCTTTCAGGATCGAGGAGGTGCTTGGCCACCCCGAGCAGCAGCTTGATGCCCAGCAGACCGATGACAAGAAACGCGCAGGTTTCCAAAAACGGGAAGCGGTGCATGAGCCTCACGAAGCCCTGGGCCGCAAAGCGCATCGCCAGGATGCCGAGAAAAACGCCGAAGCAGACGATCACGGTTTTCGCGGGTTGCGCGTAGTTCTTCACGTAGGCCACGGCCGCCACCACGTTGTCAATCGAGAACGCGAGATCCATCACCTCCACCGCCAGCACTGTCGCCCAGAACGGGCCGATGCGGCCAATGGTGTGGCGGTAAAACCAGTTCCGCTCGACGACCACGGCCTCCGCGTCATCCGTCGCATTCCGGCTCAGGAAATGATCTGCGGCGAGATACAGCAAGTAGAGGCCGCCGACCGGCTCCAGCCACCAGATCTTGATCAGCCAAGTGGCCAGCACCAGGCACACGCCACGGAACACGTAGGCCCCCAGAATCCCATACTTCAGGGCCTTCCCCCGCTGGCCCGCAGGCAGCCGCATCACCATCGTGGCGAGCACGGCGGCATTGTCGATCGACAGCACGCTTTCGATCAGAATCAGGTTCAGGATCACCACGATGCCGGCGGCGGGGTGGGGTCCGAGCAGTTGGTGGATCCATTCCATTCTCAGACTATCAAGCTGCCGCCGGTGCTCCGGCCTGACAAGTCGCATCTATCTGTTGGAGAATACTGGACGGGAGCCCGCGACGGGTTTAGCGTCGGACGCTATGAAAAATGCAATCCTTGCAACACTCGCAATTGGCGCCGCTGCTCTGAGCAGTAGCTGTATGGTGGACACCTATGCCGGCCCGCAGCCGGGTTACGGCGGCGGCTATCGTCCGGGCCCTCCGGCTCCGGGGTACGGTGGCGGCTACCGCCCCGGTCCGGTGATGAACGGACGGGCCTACCGCATGGGCTTCGCCGCCGGTCAGCGCGACAAGCGCATGCATGTGCGCTACGACTCCGCCCGCGGCTGGAACAGCGTTCCTCCGGGTGAGCACGTGGAATACAACCGCGGTTACGCCGCCGGCTGGGCTTCCATTCGCTGAAGTTGAGTTGCGCTGAGCAACACACTCACGGAAGCGCGGCACAATCCGCGCTTCCGAATCCCTCCGGATGGGAGGCGGAAATGGTTGGCGGACCTGCCGATCAGGCCGAGGCCGCCAATCAACTCAATAGACCGGTGCGCCGGACTGGTCACCGCCACTGCCGCCGTGGGCCTGCTTGTTGGCGGAATTTTCCATGCCCGAACCGAGCAGGCGCAAATCGCGACCGAAGCCGATGGCCGTGTTGCAGGAGGAAAGGATGAGGCCGATGGCTGCCGCGGTAAACAGGAGGAACTTCTTCATGCGAATTTTCCATACCCCGTTTCCGAAACGACGCAATCATTAACTTTGCTTAAATTCCCGCCGGAGAGCGACAATCCCGTCCCGGATTTCAAAAACCGATTGCCGCAGCCGGGTGAGTGCCAGCTTCTGATCGGGATCGGTTTCCTGGTCGAGCAGGGCCTGGAAGGCCGCCATCGCTTCATTCAGCCAGTTCAGGCAGCGCTTCAGCACGGCCAGCACGAAGCCCGCTTCGGGTTCATAGCCGCTGCCGTGGCCGTTGAGGGCGCCAGCCAGTTTGGCGCTGACCTGCAGGAGATTCGACACCAGGCAATGGGAAGCCGTGTCCGGACCGCCATCGCGTGAAACCAGATCGACGGCGCGCAGTGCCACCTCGTAGGCCAGAGCCTGCAGGGGATGCCGCTCATCGTGGTCCTCGGTGCTGTTGCTGCCGCCCTCGTCCACCGGACGCCATGATCCGGTCTCGAACGTTTCCCGTTCCTCCTCCTCTTCCACACCAGGGATATCATTTTCATCCCGCTCGGCGAGGGCATCCAGCAGGCCGTCCCAGCCCATCACAAAGGCTTCTTTTCGCTCGGCATCGCCGTCGTCCATGTACTTTTCCAGGACTTCCTGGTAGGCGTCGGCGAGCCGGTCGGACTCCTTGAGGCGCTCCTCCCACTGGTATTCGTCGAGTTCGTCGCTCGTCGATGAATCCGGTTGCTCGGAGCCCTCCCGGCGCTGGATCACGGTGGCCATGAAGTCCCGCATCGCATGGAGATTGGCCAATTGCTGCGCCTGCTCGGCATCGGCGTCCATCACCCAGCCATGCTCGGAAACCGTCAGGCGATACGCCGCGGTTTCGATCAGAATCCGGCCATCGGTGTGGCTGAACCACTCCAGGTAAAAGAGGTTCTTCCACTGGAACGGGATCTCCTGGCCTGCCGCATGCAGGGCCTGAATCTCCTCCTCGGTCACCGTGGAAACGCGGGCCTTGCGGGAGGCGGTCACGTCGCCGATCACGCCGGACTGGTGGGTTGCCAGGGTTTCCGTATCCGGATCGGCCTTGGGTTCCGGGTTTTCAAAGACCAGCCGTGAGCCCGCCAGATCCCGCCAGCAATCGCCATCCAGATCCAGGGTCATCGGCTCGGCCCGACCGACCAGCCACAGCCTGCCCGTGGTCCGGCCCTCGACTGTATTGTCGATTTCGCCGCGGACGACCGCTTCCTCAATCCTGATTGCCATCGGTGGAGTTTCTGCAACTCCAGGCGGCCGCGTCAATCCACTTGATGCGGTGGCTTCCCGCGCTAGGGTGGACCCGACAACGCAGCCTATGCCGGATTTCCACACCCTCGCATCCACCATCCTGAAGGTGCTGATCATTATATTGGCCTTCAATCTGATCATCTTTGTCCATGAACTTGGACATTTCCTGGCGGCCAAATGGCGGGGGCTGAAGGTCGAGCGCTTCCAGATCTGGTTCGGGAAACCCATTTGGAAAAAGACCATGGGCGGGGTTCAGTACGGCATTGGTTGGATTCCGGCCGGCGGCTTCGTGGCCCTGCCTCAGATGGCGCCGATGGAAGCGATTGAAGGAGCGAATAAGGAGGGCAGCGAGCCTCTGTCGCCGATCTCACCGCTGGACAAGATCATTGTGGCCTTTGCCGGCCCTCTCTTCTCCGTGCTTCTCGCCCTTCTTGCGGCCACCATCGTCTGGAAGATTGGAAAGCCCGCCGATTTCATCCCGTCCCAGATCGTGGGAGAAGTCGTCGAAGGCAGCCCCGGTCAGAAAGCTGGCATTCTCAAGGGAGACAAAATTCTCGAGATCAACGGTGAGGCGGTGGATGGCTTTACCGGAAAGCTCAACAGCATTTTTGAACGGATCGTCCTGAGCAAAGGCGACACACTCAGCTTCACGATCCAGCGCGATGGGGTGCCTGAGCCCCTGCACCTGACTTCCAAATTCGACATCGAACCGACCAAGTGGTACCAGCGCCGCGGCCTTCGCCGGGTCGGCATCGGACCCCAGTTCGACCATGTGGCGGTGGCGGCCGTCGTCCAAGGCAGCCCTGCCGAACGGGCCGGGCTGAAGGAGGAGGACACGCTCGTTTCCTTCGATGGCAAGCCGATCCCCGATACCAAGACATTGCTCGAATGGATCAAGGAAAAGGGGACGACCCCCTTCAAAATGGCCTACCAGCGGAGTGGAGTTTCCTACACGGCCGAATTGACCGCAGAGGAACCCGTTGTCGCCGAAGAAAAGGGCCCCAAGATCGGCCTCGCTCCGACGGACATGCCGTTTGTCGATGCCCGCCTGAACTACCCGGGCCCTTTCAGGCAGGTGAAGGACAGCCTGAGCATGATGTGGGAAACACTCACTGGCTTGTTGGCTCCCAGCTCCAGCATCGGGGTGGATCAGCTCAGCGGACCGATCGGCATCTTCAAAGTGAAGTTTCAGATGCTCGGCATGGACCATCCGGCCAACCGCATTCTTGCGTTCTTCGTCATTTTCAACGTCAACCTCGCGGTATTCAACATGCTGCCGTTGCCGGTTCTGGACGGCGGGCACATCACCCTTGCGCTCATGGAAGCCGCGACCCGCCGCCCCGTTCGGGCACGGGCGCTGGAAATTGTTCAGACCGCGTTCGTCTTCCTCCTGCTTTCCCTGTTCCTTTATGTTGCCAGCAAGGATGCGTTCAGCGACATGGGTCGCGGAAAAGCAGTGAAGACGGAATTTAGGAAGCGGTGATCCCTCACCACTCCGGACTCTGCTGCCTCACCGCCTCGTAGAGGGTGATCGCGATGGCGGTCGAGAGGTTCAGGCTCCGGGTCGAGTCGGGCTTCATTGGAATCCGCAGCGCGGAGGCCCCGGCCGCGGCCACCACTTCCGCTGGCAGGCCTTTGGTTTCGCACCCGAAAACCAGGTAGTCTCCGGGCCGGAACGCGGTGGTCCACGGAGAGGCGGTCGCTTTGGTACTAAGATACCAGTAGCGGGCCTCCGGCGCGGCGGCGGCCTGCAAGTCGCCGAATGATTCCCACACCCGCAGGTCCACGTCCTGCCAGTAGTCGAGGCCGGTGCGGCGGACATACTTGTCTTCCAGGGAAAACCCCAGCGGCTTCACCAGATGCAGCACCGAGCCGGTGGCCAGCGCCAGACGCCCCGCCGCGCCCGCATTGTGGGGAATCTCCGGCGCGACCAGGACGAGGTGGAACATGCGCTTCGTTTAAGTCCGGTCGCCAGTCCGGGCAAGAACGCAGCCGAGGTTCGAGGCCTCAGGCTGAGCTTTTGAGACCCGGATTCCGGGGCTGCTCGCTTTCCGCTTGACTAAGTGTAAAAACGACACTTAAATGCGGGAGCGATGAGCCACACCTATGAATACCCCCGGCCGGCGCTCACCGTGGACTGCGTGGTCTTCGGCTTCGATGGACGCACGCTTCAATTGCTGCTGATCCGCCGTGGGATCGATCCCTACCTCGGAGCGTGGGCCCTTCCCGGTGGCTTCGTGCGGATGGACGAGGATCTCGACCAGGCGGCCCGCCGCGAGTTGCTCGAAGAAACCGGCGTGCAGAATCTTTTCCTCGAACAGCTCTACACCTTCGGCGCGCCGGATCGCGATCCACGCGGGCGGGTGGTGAGTGTGGCCTACCTCGCCCTCGTGAAACCCCAGGATCACCCGGCTGCCGGTGATACCGATGCTGCCGAGGCCCGATGGTTTACCACTTCGGAGTTGCCCGCCCTGGCCTTCGATCACATCAACATCGTGGAGGTCGCGCTTGAGCGCTTGCGCGGTAAAATCCGCTGGCAGCCGGTTGGCTTCGAACTCCTCCCGGAAAAATTCACCCTCACCGATCTCCAGGCGCTCTACGAAGCGATCCTCGGTCGGACTCTGGACAAGCGGAACTTCCGGAAAAAGCTCCTCGATTTCGATTTCCTCCAGCCGCTGGAGGAATACCGCGGCGGCCGCCAGCGCCCTGCGCGGCTCTATCGCTTCGACCGCCCGAAGTACGAGCGCCTCGCTCAATCGGGCTTTCACTTTGAACTCTGATCACATGGCTCATCGCTCCATCCTGGGATCGTTGTGGGGATCGCTCGTCGGCGATGCCCTTGGCGTTCCCGTTGAATTTGAATCACGTGAGGCCCGCCGTCGTGACCCGGTCACCGGCATGCGCGGCTTTGGCTCCCATTCCCAGCCACCCGGCACGTGGTCGGACGATGGAGCGCTGTTGCTCTGCTCGGCTGAGAGCCTGATGCTCTGCCACGGCTTTGACGCGCAAGACATGGCCCGGCGTTTCGTTCGCTGGAATCGCAATGGGCTGTGGACTGCCACGGGCGATGTGTTCGACATCGGCCACGCGACCTCGCAGGCATTGGGACGCGCGGCCCGGGGCGTCGATCCCGCGGAATGCGGGGGACGAGAGGAATATCAGAATGGCAATGGTTCATTGATGCGGATTCTGCCGCTGTCGCTCGCGGTGGCGAAGAGCGGTGAAGAAAGCTGGATCGATATTGGCTCGGCCATCACCCACGGCCATCTCCGCTCGAAGCTCGCATGCCGCTTTCATGCGCTTTTTGTAGGTGCCTACCTGAATGGCGGTGAGGTCGCCCCGGCCTTCAGCGAAGCTCAGGATCGCTTCGGAAAATTGGTGGCGGAGACCGGAGAGACCGGCGTGTTTGCCCGCATCTTGGCAGCGGGTTTCCAGGAGCTTCCCGAGTCGGCGATCCACTCGACCGGTTATGTGGTCGATACACTGGAAGCCTCGTTCTGGTGTTTGTTCAACTACGATTCATTCGCGGACTGTGTGCTCGCCGCGGTGAATCTCGGCGACGATACCGACACGACCGGATGTGTCACGGGAGGCTTGGCCGGGCTCGTGCATGGCCTTGATGCCGTCCCCTCCGACTGGCTCGACGCCATTCCGAGGCACGCGGAGCTCGATTCCCTTTTCCAACTTTTTCTGCCCCTTTGCCCATGAACCCCGCCACCTCACCGCTGCTCACCGATCTCTATCAGCTCACCATGGCCGCTGCCGCCTGGCATGCGGGCATGGCGGAAGAAGAGTCGGTGTTCCACCTGTATTTCCGCCGCCTTCCCTTCGAGGGTGGCTATGCCATTGCGGCCGGACTGGATCCGGCTCTCGACTGGCTGGAGGGATTCCGCTTTTCGCCGGAAGACATTTCCTATCTGGCCACGCTCAAGGGGGGGAAGGGCGGACCGTTGTTCGCGCCCGGCTTCCTACAGTATCTCGCCGGGATGAAATTGAACCTGAAGGTGGAGGCTGTGGCGGAAGGAACCGCGATCTTCGCCCATGAACCTCTGCTGCGGGTCACCGGTCCGCTGGTGCACGCGCAATTGGCGGAAACGGCGCTGCTGAATTTCATCAACTTCCAAACCCTGATCGCCACCAAGGCCGCGCGGGTCTGTGAAGCGGCGGCGGGGGGAACGGTGGTCGAATTCGGATTGCGCCGCGCCCAGGGTCCGGATGGCGGCGTTTCGGCTTCGCGGGCGGCCTACATCGGCGGAGTCTCCGCCACCTCGAATGTGGTCGCCGGTCAGATCCATGGCATCCCCGTGAAGGGCACCCACGCCCATTCGTGGGTGATGGCCTTCGACGATGAACTGGAGGCTTTTGAACGCTACGTCGATGCCATGCCGGACAATTCCATCCTGTTGGTGGATACCTACGACACGCTTGAGGGCGTGGCCCATGCGATCGAAGCCGGCAAGAAGCTGGCCGCCCGTTGTCACCGACTCGATGGCATCCGCCTCGATTCGGGCGACCTCGCCTGGCTGAGCATCGAGGCCCGCCGGTTGCTCGATGCCGCGGGGTTCACCGATGCGAAGATCGTGGCCTCCAATGATCTCGACGAGCACCTGATCGAGAGCCTGCGCCACCAGGGGGCGAGGATCGACATCTGGGGTGTCGGCACGCAGCTCGTCACCGGCGGCGGTCAGTCCGCCCTCGGGGGGGTTTACAAGCTCGGCGCGATCCGCGGCGAAGATGGGAACTGGAAACCCCGCTTCAAGCGCAGCGAGCAGGCCGCCAAGGCCTCCATCCCCGGCATCCTGCAGGTGCGGCGATTTGAAAAGGACGGCCGTCTCGTGGCGGATGCGATCTACGATGAAGATCGTAGCTTTCCCGCGGAGGCTTCCGTGGTGGATCCCGCCGATGCCATGCGGCGGCGGAGGCTGCCGGCGGACGCCACCTTCACCGACCTGCTGCAGCCGGTCATGGCGGCTGGCAAACGGCTGGTCCCCCCGGTTCCGCTGGTGGCTATCCGCGAGCGGGTGAAACAGCAGCTCGCGGCCCTCGATCCCGGCATCCGCCGCCTGGTCAATCCCCACCGGTATCCCGCCGGCATCGAATCGACCCTTGCCGCCCGCCGCGAGGAACTGAACCGCCGCGACCTGCCATGACTGCCATCCACCTTACTGCCGTCGCCCTGAACCAGACACCACTCGCCTGGTCGTCGAATGCGGCGAACATCCGCGCCGCCCTCGGGGAAGCGCGTGAAGCCGGATCGGCGCTGGTTTGCCTGCCGGAGTTGTGCATCACCGGCTACGGCTGCGAGGATGCCTTCCTGTCCGAAGCCACGTGCCGCCGGGCTTGGAGCCAACTGCTCGCGCTGCTCCCTGAAACGCGGGGCATGGTTGTATCGCTCGGCCTTCCCGTATTGCACGGGCACTGCGTTTACAACGTCGCGGCCATGGTCGTCGATGGCTCGCTCATCGGCCTGGTCGCGAAGCAGAACCTCGCGGGGGACGGCATCCACTATGAACCCCGTTGGTTCAAGCCATGGCCCGCCGGGATCGTGGACCGCTTCCGCTGCCCCGTGGATGGTCGGGACTATCCCATCGGAGACCTGGTGTTCGAGGTTGGTGGGGTTGCCATCGGTTTTGAAATCTGTGAGGACGCCTGGGTGGCGGACCGCCCCGGCACCCGGCTCGCCTCGCGCGGCATTGATGTGCTGCTCAATCCCAGCGCCAGTCATTTCGCCTTTGGCAAGGATGGCACCCGCCGTGGCTTCGTCACCGAGGGATCGCGGGCCTTTTGCTGCGCGTATGTTTACGCCAATCTTCTTGGAAATGAAGCCGGCCGCGTGATCTACGACGGCCAGACCCTGATCGCCGCGGGAGGGACCCTGCTGGCGGAAGGACCGCGATTCGGCTTCTCCGATCGGAAACTGCTCCATGCGGTCGCCGATCTGGCCATCACGCGTCTGGGGCGCGCCCGCTCGGCCAGCTACCGAACCCACCTTCCACTCGCTCCTGACGAAGGCCGGGTTCACGTGGCGTTCGATTGGCCACGCGCCATTCCGGCGCCACCTCAACCCTCTGCCGTTCCATGGGAACAGGGCAACCGCAAGGCCGAGGAATTCACCCGCGCGGTTACTCTGGGATTATTCGACTACCTGCGGAAATCACAGGCGCGCGGCTACGTGGTCTCACTCTCGGGCGGGGCGGATTCCGCTGCCGTGGCCAGCCTCGTCAGGCTGATGCTCGATCTCGCCATTGCCGAACTTGGCCGGGCCGCCTGTGCCACCCGGCTTGGATTCCAGACGTCGGAACTCACTCCGGAAAATCTACTACTCACGGCGTACCAATCCACCGCCAACAGCGGGGGCGTGACCCGACAGGCCGCCCGCGAACTCGCCGCAGCCCTGGGCGCCAACCATCACGAACTCGACCTTGAGCTGATCCACGCCGCCTACCGGCAGCTCATCGGCACCTCGCTGGGGCGTCCTCTCGACTGGAAGCACGACGACATCGCCCTTCAGAACATCCAGGCCCGCGTGCGCTCGCCCGGCATCTGGATGCTGGCCAATCTGCATGGCGGCATCCTCCTCGCCACCAGCAACCGCAGCGAGGCGGCCGTTGGCTATGCGACCATGGATGGCGATACCTCGGGCGGTCTGGCACCGATCTCCGGCATCGACAAGGCATGGTTGCGCGAATGGCTGCGTTGGCTGGAAGCGACCGGCCCTGCCATCGCAGACTCCCATCGTTCCATCCCTGAGCTGGCGGCAATCAACCGCCAGCAGCCGACCGCCGAGCTTCGCCCGCCGGAGGCAGACCAAACCGACGAGGACGATCTCATGCCGTACCCGGTGCTGGATTTCATCGAACGGGCCGCCATCCGCGACAAACGCGCGCCCTCGGAAATCCTGCCAATCTTGACCGGCCAATTTTCTGCCTACTCCCGGGAACAGCACCTTGTTTGGCTGAAGCGCTTTTTCCGCCTCTGGAGCCGCAACCAATGGAAGCGCGAACGCTATGCCCCCGGCTTCCATCTCGATGATGAGAACCTGGATCCGAAAACCTGGTGCCGCTGGCCGATTCTCAATGGCGGCTTCGCGGATGAATTGGAGGACTTGAAATGAAATACCCAATCGAAACCTTATCCTCATGAACACCACCACACTTTACCGCCCGGTGGGCCCCCGCGAACTCGCACTGATTGAAGCGAGCGGCTGGACCGCGTTCCCGCCGCGTCTCCCGGAACAGCCGATTTTCTATCCCGTGACCAATGAGGACTACGCGGTCCAAATTGCCCGCGATTGGAATGTCCCCGCTTCCGGCTCCGGCTTCGTCACCCGCTTCGCCGTCCAGAGCGACTATCTTCAACAATACCCGATCCAGACGGTCGGCGGCCGTGTCCACACCGAACTGTGGGTGCCCGCCGAAGAGCTGGAAGACTTCAACCGTCACATTGTCGGACCGATCGAAGTGATCCGAACATTTCCCGAATGAGAACCATGAATCCTGAGCGAGTCAGCAAGCTGCTGAGCCTCGTCCTCCGCCACGAACCCGGCAAGATCGGACTCGCCCTCGACGAGGCCGGTTGGGTGGAAACCGAAGCGCTCCTGGCCGCCCTTCAGAAGCACGGGCACGGAGTGGACCGTGCGCTTCTCGAAAGCGTGGTCGCCAACAGTGACAAGAAGCGCTTCGCCTTTAGCGAGGATCACATGCGTATCCGGGCCAACCAAGGGCACTCGGTCGTGGTGGATCTCCAGCTTGAGGCCGTCACGCCGCCGGAGGTCCTCTGGCATGGCACGGTTGACCGCTCCCTCGACTCCATCCGCACCTCTGGTCTGCAAAAGCGCCAGCGCCACCACGTGCATCTCAGCGCGGACATTTCCACCGCCACGGTGGTCGGCAGCCGTCGCGGCAAGCCGGTCATCCTGCGGGTCCGGGCGGCAGAGATGAATCGCGAGGGCCTGCGGTTCTTCCGATCTGAAAACGGCGTGTGGCTGACCGACCACGTCCCCGCGCGTTACATCGAATTTCCCACCTGACCCTCTTCTCTTCCCATGAAACGAACCCTCCTCCTGGTGGATGTGCAGAATGATTTCCTCCCCGGCGGTGCCTTGGCCGTGCCCGGGGGCGATGAAATCCTCGCTCCGATCAACCTCATCCTCCCCGCTTACGATCTGGTCGTGGCCACTCAGGACTGGCACCCGCCTGATCACGGCAGCTTTGCCGCCAATCATCCCGGGCGGGAACTATACGAAACGATCAATCTCAACGGCCTGCCGCAAACCTTGTGGCCGGTCCACTGCGTGCAACACACCGGCGGTGCCCTGTTCGCTCAGGGACTCGATACGCACCGGATTGATCGCGTGTTCGAAAAGGGAACCGATCCGGCGGTGGACAGCTACAGCGGCTTTTTCGACAATGGCCGCCGTCGCGACACCGGCCTGGCAGGTTGGCTGCAAGATCATGGGGTGACTCACCTTGATGTCGCCGGCCTGGCCACCGACTACTGCGTGAAGGCCACCGTGCTCGATGCGCTGGCTGAAGGGTTCACGGTCACGTTGCTGCTATCAGCCTGCCGTGGAGTGGGGCTGCAGTTCGGAGACATCGCCATCGCCATCGATCAGATGCTGGCGGCCGGCGCGGCCATTGGAGAATAACAAGTCCCACCGCTGCCGCCCCCTCCTTCATTTCCCCAGATCCAGAATCTGCGCCAGGATCGAGAGATACTGCTCGAAAGCTTTCCGGCCGCTGCCGTTGAGCGTGTAGAGCGTTTGCGGGCGGCCATCGCCCGTGAACTTCTCACCATCGATGAAGCCCGCCTTTTCGAGCGTCCGGAGGTGGGTGATCAGGTTACCATCGCTCATGTCCAACTCGGCTTTGAGGTCCTGGAATGGCCACGGTTCCGCGCGGGAAGCGAGCAGCGTCATGATGGAAAGCCGCCCCTTCTCGTGAATGGTTTTATCGATCTGGGAAAAGTCGATCATGCGTCCGATTCCTCGCGACTGCCGGTCGTCACGATTGCCGCGCCATAAATCAGATGGAACCCTCCGAAGGCAATCGCCATCAGTCGGGACCCATTTTTCAAATAGGCCATCACCGGCGTGACCTGCGGCCCGAGCAGGTTGATCATCGCGGCCAGGGCGAGGACTCCGAAGATCACGAAGGCCCAGCCGAGCCAGACCATCGACTTCGGCGCGAATTCGCGGATGGCCAGCAGGGCGATGCCGTAATGGAGGATCCAGAAGCAGGCGGCTTGGCTCGTGGAGCCGGCGCGTACGCAGACCAGCCCAAGGAAGCCGCCGGCCATGATCGATGGCATCGCGCCGCGCAGGGCCAACTTGAGACCCGAGGTCCACATCCGGCCGTTTTTCGCGGCTGCCATGCGGTAGAGCTGCCAGGCATTGAAGGCCAGCGCCGCTGCCAGCCCGATCAGCCAGACCGTGGCCCACGCCCAGCCGGTCCTGTTTTCGGAAACCCAGGCGGCTCCGAGAGCAGCGGCTCCTCCCACCAAGGCGGTTTCTCCTGAAAGTGCCCGGAAGATCGTCGCCCGCTCCATCATCGAGCGGATCACTCTCAATTGCTCGGCGGCTTCCTCACGCGTCGTCATTCCCCGCTTTGCCAGACAAAGCCGTGTTGATCAAGCTTCATCGTCGTTCCCGTTCGGTTTCAATTCCGCATTCCCCATATCGCGGAGGAAAATCGCGAGCGCCCCGCCGGAGAGAAGGACCTCGGCCAATGAAAGCACCAGCGAGATTGCCATCAAGGCCATGGCGACCCCGAAGAACTGCCGGGCCAGCGTCTCGCTTTCGAAATAGAACGACCCCATCGAGGCCAGGCAAATGATCAGGCTCAGCACGCCGACCGCCTGCATCCAGCGGAGCATCCACAGGCGCGTCCGCAGATTGCGGAGCTGGGCCTGGATTGCGGGATGATGGCCATGCACGAAGTCCACGTGCAGTTTCCGGATCAGCGCCGAGAGGTGCAGGAAACGGTTGGTGTAGGCTAGAAAGAGCAGCGAACTCGCCGGAAAAAGCAGGGTCGGGGTGGAGATCGTCAATTCCATGCCGGCATGCTAAACAGGCACTCGCTCCGCCATGCGGTCAAAATTTTTGCTCGCCGCCGGATTTTCCGCAACCGATCAGTGGGTGGCCGTTCCGGCCTGATCATGCGCACCGCCTCCATCCAGTGGGACATGCAGCGTCCCGCCTCCGCTGAAGCGTTTTTCGAGCGCGCCGCATTTTTCGTCGAGACGGCCGTCGCTGACTACGCCGCGCATGTGGTAGTGTTTCCGGAATATTTTACCCTGCCCCTGCTTTCGCTGGGACCACGCCGGCGCGCGATGGATTCCATCCGAGCTCTCGCGACGCAGACCCCGGAGGTCACTCAGGTGATGGCGGACTTGGCCCGACATCACCGGGTCTGGATCGTAGCCGGATCGCAGCCGGTCGTGCGAGACGGGACATTGTTCAATATCGCCTTCATCCACGGGCCGGATGGCGAACTCCACGAGCAGGCGAAACTCCACATCACGCCCTGGGAGCGTCATGCCTGGGACGTCCGGGGTGGAAACGAACTGGTAGTGGTGGATACCGGGTTGGTGAAGTTCGGCGTGCAGATCTGCTACGATGTCGAATTTCCCGAGCCCTCGCGGGTGTTGGCCGAGCGCGGGATCGAGCTGCTACTTGTTCCGTACTGCACCGACGACCGCCGCGGTCACCTCCGGGTCAGCCGCTGTGCCATGGCCCGCGCCATCGAGAATCAGATCGCCGTCGTCACCGCCGGCTGCATTGGCACGCTGACCCGCGTTCCCGCCGCCAATCTCCACTACGCCCGGAGCGCTGCCTACACGCCGGTGGACCTCGCATTTCCGCCGGAAGGCATCGCCGCCGAGGCGGACCCGGCCGTTGAGCAACTGCTCATGGCCGAACTCGATCTCGCCGCGCTGCGGGGGTCGCGTGGCGACGGCACCGTGACGCCGCTGAAAGACCGCCGCCGGGACCTTTTTCGCTAAAAGCACAATTTTGTGCATGCAATTTTTAGAGCGTTGCAGGAAGACCGGAAAGCGCGCGATACCGACTCACCGCCGTCGGACGGGTCCGCGCGAAATTGTTTCGGTTAAACGGGTGTAGTCCGAAACCGAGTTGTTTAGCAGCTCAGTATTCTCATTCTTTTCCCGATTGTCCGATGGGGGGCCCGGTCACACAAAGTCGCCACTGAGCTGCCATCCTCGTGAAAAACCCGTCCACGCCCTGTTCTCATTTCTCATCAGCCTCGGTTTCACGGCATGCGCTGCTTCTGACAATTTATGGCAAATTGCCAAACTATTTTGGCTTTTCGGCGAGCCAGTTGCAGTCAACAGATTGTGTATCCCCTGTATTGCAAAAATAACCACATTTTTTTCCTTGGATGCTTGCCCTTCGCTTGATCTTCGCGCATGGGTTGATGCGTATTCTTTGTTCATCGCATCCGTAACTTCCCGATCTTATGAAAACCCATGGTCGTGTTCCGCGCCGATTGCGCCTTCGCGGTGATTCCGGATTCAGTCTGGTGATCACCCTGATGATGATGGTCCTGCTGACTCTGCTGGCACTTGGGATGCTCTCCCTTTCCACCATCAGTCTCCGCTCCACCGAGGCCATCAGTGCGACCGCGACCGCCCGCGCCAACGCGCGTCTGGCGATCATGATGGCCATCAGCGACCTCCAGAAATACGCCGGTCCGGACCAGCGTGTGACGGCGTCTGCCGACATCATCGGTGCCACCACCAACACCAAATGGACCGGTGTCTGGACGACCACCCGTCTCAATACCCCGGCGGTCCCGGTGGTTGGCGGCATTTCCGATCCGAACTACCTGACCGACCTGCGTAGCACCGATGCCACCATGGCAAATGGCCTGTGGAGGACTTCCCTGCGCCTTGGCTGGCTGGTCAGCGGGGATTCCCCGGCTCCCGGCGGGGCCTCGAACACTGTCGAACTGGTCGGTACCGGCTCGCTTGGCTCCAATCCCAGCGCGACGGACCGCGTGACCGTTCCGTCGGTGATCGTGAACCAGGGTGGCAAGTCCTACGGGGCCTACGCCTATTGGGTGGGAGATGAATCCCAGAAGGCTCGCATCGACCAGGCGAGCCCATACGGCACCAAGACCCCGAACCCCGCCAACGTCACCGACGGTGGCTACTACCGTTTGGCCGGTGCCGATGGTCCGGGTTTCAGCAAGGTCAAGGCAGC
>Ga0265327_10000602_pt1 | contig 59632 bp, 59 predicted proteins | sample 41621metaG_FD_202089 | JGI IMG/M metagenome (GOLD analysis project Ga0265327, IMG submission 202089) | Rhizosphere microbial communities from Carex aquatilis grown in University of Washington, Seatle, WA, United States - 4-16-21 metaG | ecosystem: Host-associated > Plants > Roots > Rhizosphere...
GGTAGTCGTGGTGGCCACAACGTGGCCGTCGGCGGTGAACTGGACGTCGATCTCGACGCCGTCGACCGGCGCGTCCAGGCAGCGCCTGAGGCCGCCCAGGGTGTCGTCGGGCCAGACGCCGTAGCCCGTCGCGCCGGCGACGATCAGGGTCATATCCGCAGGACCGTGGTTTCCACGACGGGGCGCCGCTCCCAGATGCGATAGGCCGCCTTCTTGACCGCCCGCGAGAGGGCCGTCTCGACCTCGTCGTCATCGTTACGCTGCTGGGACGACAGTTTCTTGAGGGCCGCCTCGGCCTCATCGGCGAGGTCGTCGAGCAGGTCCTCCAGGTCGTCCTCCTCGTCGCCCGGCAGGCCGATGGCGCGGACCTGGGGCCCGGAGAGGATGCGGCCCTTGGCGTCCATGGCCACGGCCACCGACAGCATGCCGTTGAAGGCCACGTGGCGGCGTTCGCGCAGGGCCTCGCCGTTCTCGGGGGTGACCATGCCGGCGTCGACATAGAGGCGGCCGGCCGGGACCTCGTCGATGATCGCCGCCATGCCGGGGGCCAGGCGCACCATGTCGCCGTTGCGGGGGGCGACGGCCTGGGGCACCTGCAGGTCCTTGGCGAGGGCCGCGTGCTCGAGCAGGTGGCGGCGCTCGCCGTGGGTGGGCACGGCGATCTGGGGCCGGGCCCACTGGTACATGCGCTTGAGCTCGTCGCGGCAGGGGTGGCCGGAGACGTGGATGCCGGGGTGGTCGCGCTCGGTGTAGAGGCGCACCCCACGGTCGGCGAGCTTGTTCTGCAGGTTGCGGATCGGCACCTCGTTGCCCGGGATCACCCGCGAGGAGAAGACGCAGCTGTCCCCCTGCCCCAGGTTGACGTGGGCGTGCGAGCCGTCGGCCACCCGCGACAGGGCCGCGCGGGGCTCGCCCTGGCTGCCGGTGCAGAGGTACAGCACCTTGTCGGCCGGGAAGTAGCCGGCCTCGGCGTCGGAGACGAAGGGCTGGACGCCCTGCAGCAGGCCGACGGAGCGGGCCGCGGCGGCCATGCGGATCATCGAGCGGCCGACCAGGCAGACGCGCCGGCCGTTGGCCTCGGCGGCGCGGATGATGGTGTCCATGCGCGCCACGTTGGAAGCGAAGCAGGCGGCGGCGACCTTGCCCTTGAGCTGGCCGATCAGGGTGTTGAGGGTCTCGCGGACCATGCCCTCCGAGCCCGCCTCGCCGTCGACGAAGACGTTGGTGGAGTCGCAGACCATGGCCAGGACGCCCTCGTCGCCCAGGCGGCGGATGGCGTCCTCGTCGGTGGGGGCGCCGGTGAGCGGATCGGGGTCGATCTTCCAGTCGCCGGTGTGCAGGACGGTGCCCAGGGGCGTCTTGATCGCCAGGCCGTTGGGCTCGGGGATCGAGTGGGTCAGGGTCAGCAGGGTGACCTCGAAGGGGCCGAGCGTAATGCTGCCGCCGAGCGGCACCTCGGTGATGCTGACCTCGTCCAGCAGGTCGGCCTCGCGCAGCTTCTCGCGCAGCAGGAAGGCGGTGAACGGGGTGGCGTAGAGGGGCGCCTTCAGCCGCGGCCACAGCCAGGCGACGGCGCCGATGTGGTCCTCGTGCGCGTGGGTCAGCACGATGCCGAGGATGTCGTCCGCGTATTTTTCGATGAAGGCGGGGTCGGGCAGGATGATCTCCACGCCCGGGGTGGTCTGGTCTCCGAAGGTCACGCCCAGGTCCACCACGATCCACTTGCGGGCGTGTGGCGGGCCGAAGCCGTACAGGTTGAAGTTCATGCCGATCTCGTTCGACCCGCCTAGCGGCAGGAAGACGAGTTCATCTTGGTTGCTCTTTGTCATCTGGCTCGGAAATGGGGATTGCGGCGATAGATTTCGAGCATTCCCAGGATGGTCAGGTCATGGTCCCACTTGTCGATCGCCGCGGTGGCGTTTTCGAACAGGCTGGCCACGCCGCCGGTGCCGATTACCGTCATCGGCTTGCCGTACTCGTCCTTGATGCGGCGGATCAGGCCCTCGATGAGGCCGATGTAGCCCCAGAACACCCCCGACTGCATGGCCGAGACAGTGTCAGTGCCGATGGTCTTGGGCGGCTTCTGGATCGCCACGCGCGGCAGTCTGGCGGCAGCATTATGCAGGGCCTGCATGGAGAGGTTGATGCCGGGCGAGATCGCCCCGCCTTCGAAGGCCCCGTCGGCCGCCACCACGTCGAAGGTGGTGGCCGTGCCGCTATCGATGATGAGCAGCGGCCCCGGATAGGTGATGTGCGCCCCGATGGCGTTGACCAGGCGGTCGGCGCCGGCCTCGGACGGCTTGTCGATGCGCACTTCGATGCCCAGGTCGACGTTCTCGCCGATGACCATGGGCTCGACGTGCAGGTAACGGCGCGAGAGGTTGCGCAGGTTGAAGATCGACTGCGGCACGACGCTGGAGATGATGCAGCCGTCGAGGGCGCCGAGGCTCAGGCCCCCCATGGCCAGGAGCTGCGACAGCCACACGGCGTATTCGTCGGCCGTGCGGGTGGCCTCGGTGGCCGCGCGCCACTGGGCGATCCAGGTGGTTCCGTCATGGACGGCGAAGAGGGTGTTGGTGTTGCCCTGTTCGATGGCCAGCAGCATCAGGCGCTCCCGAAGAAAACATCGCCGGCGGTGATCCGGCGGATCTCGCCGCCCGCCAACCTGAGCCTCAAGGCGCCGTCGGCGTCCAGTCCCTCGGCGATCCCTTCCAGAGTCTCGTTGGCCAGGCGGGCGACGCAAGGCTCGCCGAGGCCGAGGGCGCGGTCGGTCCAGGCGTCGGCGATGGCGGCGAAGCCGGCGCTCTCCCACAGGGCGCGCCAACGCTCGAAGGCTTCGGCCAGGACGCTCAGGGCCTCCAGCGGCTTAGGCGGCGGCGCGCGCATGTGTTCGGCGAAGGTCGTGGCCGGGCGTTCCGACTGTTCGGGCGGCGTGGCCAGGTTCACCCCGACGCCCACAGCCAGCCAGAGCCCGCCGGCCGGATGCGCGCCGGACTCCACCAGGATGCCGCTCGCCTTGCGCCCGGCGATCATTGGATCGTTGGGCCATTTCAGGGCGACCAGGGCGGGCGGCACAAAGGCCTGCGCCAGGTCGGCGACGGCCAGGGCCGCGACGAAGGAAATCTGGGCCGCCTCCACGGGCGGCCTGGCGGTGACGCACAGCAGGGTGGCGGCCAGGTTGCCCTTGCCGGTCTCCCAGCTTCTTCCGCGACGGCCGCGGCCGGCGGTCTGCCGCGTGGCGGTGATCCAGACCGGCCCGGTCTCGCCGGCCTCGGCCCGCCGCCGCGCCTCGGCGTTGGTGGAGTCGATCTCGTCCAGCGCCTCGATCGGCGGAAAGGCCATCCGCCTAATGAGAACCTAGCCCGGCCGCGGCCGCCAGCGACAGGAGATCCAGGCCCTTGAGGGCGACCAGCACCACCGGCAGGGCGAAGAGGGCCGCCGAATAGGCCACCACCCGGGCGCCGCCGGCCGGGACTTCGGTGGCGCCCGGCGCCTCGTCCAGCCACATCACCTTGATCAGGCGCAGGTAATAGAACGCGGCCACCACGCTGCCCACCAGGGCCGCCACCGCCACCGCCGGCATGTAGCCGCCGGCGCCGATCGCCGCCTTGAAGACGTAGAACTTGGCGAAGAAGCCGCTGAAGGGCGGCAGGCCGAGGGCCGACAACGAGAAGGCGGTCATGGCCAGGGCCAGGCCCGGACGCTCCTTCATCAGGCCCGCCATGTCGTCCATGGTCTCCATGGGCTTGCCGTCGCGGTTGAGCGCCGCCAGGCAGGCGAAGAAGCCGGTGACGTCGATGGTGTAGAGCACCATGAACATCAGCATGGACTGCACGCCCGCCTGCCCGCCCGCGGCCAGGCCCACCAGGGCGTAGCCGATGTTGGCGATGGAGGAATAGGCCCACAGGCGCTTGAGGTTCTTCTGGGCCAGGCCCGCGAAGGCGCCGACCGCCACCGAGGCCAGGGCGATCAGGGCCAGGACCTGGCGCCACTGGTCGATGGCGCCGCCGAAGCCTTCGGTCAGCACCCGGGCCAGCAACACCATGGCGGCGATCTTGGGGGCGCCGGCGAAGAAGCCGACGATCGGCGTCGGGGCGCCTTCGTAGACGTCGGGCGTCCACATGTGGAAGGGCGCCGCCGAGACCTTGAACCCCAGGCCGCAAATGAGGAACACCAGGCCGAACAGGACCCCCGCCCCGGCGTGCGCCTGGACCACCTGGGCGATGACCTCGAAGCGGGTCGAGCCGGCGAAGCCATAGATCAGCGAGGCGCCGTAGAGCAGCAGGCCGGACGACAGGGCGCCCAGCACGAAATACTTCAGGCCCGCCTCGGAACTCTTGGCGTCGTCGCGCTGGAAGGCGGCCAGGATGTAGAGCGCCAGGCTGTGCAGCTCGATGCCCACATAGAGGCTGATCAGGTCGCCGGCCGAGGCCATCATGCCCATGCCGAGGGCGGCCAGGACGACCAGCACCGGGAACTCGAAGCGGGCCGTTCCGCGCTTCACCATCCAGGCGTCGCCCAGGGGAATGGCCACGGCGCTGGCGGCGTAGATGGCCACCTTGGCGAACACCGCGATGGGGTCGGCCACCAGGCCGCCGGAGAAGGCGCGGCCCATGGGGCCCAGGACGGCGTCCGCCGCCGCGGCGGCCAGCACCGCGATGGCGGCCAGCGAGAAAACCGGGCCACGGCCGAAGAAGGCCCCGACCACCAGCAGGATCAGCGCGCCGGCGCCGAGGATGATCTCGGGTCCGGCCAGGGCGAAGGCGTCGTTCATCATCGGGGCGCCCCTACTTGCCGGCCGCCGCGTTGAACGCGGCCACGAGATGGTCGACCGAAGCGTTGGTCAGGTTGAAGACGAGGTTCGGCTGCACGCCCAGCACCAGGGTGCCGATGATCAGCGGCAGGAAGATCAGCACCTCGCGCTGCTCCAGGTCGGTGATCGAGCCGAGGGCGGGATTGGTCATCTGGCCGAACACCACGCGCCGGTAGAGGGTCAGGGCGTAGACCGCCGACAGGATGACGCCGGTGGCCGCGATCACGGCCGTCCAGGTGGAGGCGCCGTAGACCCCGGTCATGGTCAGGATCTCGCCGACGAAGCCGCTGGTCCCGGGCAGGCCGACGTTGCCCATGGTGAACAGCATGAATACCGCCGCGTACCAGGGCATGCGGTTCACGAGCCCGCCGTAGAAGGCGATCTCGCGGGTGTGCATGCGGTCGTAGACCACGCCGACGCAGAGGAAGAGCGCGCCGGAGATCAGGCCGTGGCTGAGCATCTGGAACAGGGCGCCCTGCTCGCCCTGCAGGTTGCCGGAGAAGATGCCCATGGTCACGAAGCCCATGTGGGCGACGGAGGAATAGGCGATCAGCTTTTTGATGTCGGTCTGCCGGAAGGCCACCAGCGAGGTGTAGACGATGGCGATCACCGACAGGGCGAAGACCAGGGGCGCGAACTGGGCGCTGGCGACGGGGAACATCGGCAGCGAGAAGCGCATGAAGCCGTAGCCGCCCATCTTCAACAGGATGCCGGCCAGGATCACCGAGCCCGCCGTCGGGGCTTCCACGTGGGCGTCCGGCAGCCAGGTGTGCACCGGCCACATCGGCATCTTCACCGCGAAGGAGGCGAAGAAGGCCAGCCACATCCAGGTCTGCACCGCCGGCGCGAACTTGAAGGTCATCAGCTCGGGGATCGACGAGGTGTGGGCGATCAGGATCATGCCCAGGATCGCCGCCAGCATCAGCACCGAGCCCAGCAGGGTGTAGAGGAAGAACTTGAAGGCCGCGTAGATCCGATTCTTGCCGCCCCAGATGCCGATGATCAGGAACATCGGGATCAGCTGACCCTCGAAGAACAGGTAGAACAGGATCAGGTCCAGGGCGCAGAAGACGCCGATCACCAGGGTCTCCAGGACCAGGAAGGCGATCATGTATTCGAGGACGCGCTTCTCGATCGATTTCCAGCTGGCGACGATGCACAGCGGCATCAGGAAGGCCGTCAGCAGGACGAATAGCACCGAGATGCCGTCGACGCCCATGCGATAGCGCAGGCCGGCGAACCAGTCTGCGTCCTCCAGGAACTGGAATCCGCTCTGTGAGGGGTCGAAGCGGGCGACCACGACCACGGACAGGGCCAGGGTGGCCAGGGTGGTCGCCAGGGCGATCCACTTGGCGCCGCTGACCGTGCGGGCGTCGTCGGGCTTGCCCGCCAGGCGCAGCAGCAGGATCGCGGCGACGCCGACCAGCGGCAGGAAGGTGGTGAGGGAGAGGATGCCGGCCATGGTCAGAAGCTGTACAGCGCGTAGGTGAGCAGGGCCGCCACGCCGAGGAGCATGACGAAGGCGTAGTGGTAGACGTAACCCGTCTGCAGCCGACCCGTCCCCTTGCCCACGGCGTAGGACACCGCCGAGACCCCGTTGGGCCCCAGGCCGTCGATCAGCTTCTGGTCGCCGCCCTTCCAGAACAGGTCGCCCAGGAACTTGGCGGCCCGCACGAAGGTGGCGTCATAGAGTTCGTCGAAGAACCACTTGTTGTAGAGGAAGATCCACAGCGGGCCCCTGCGGGCGGCCAGGCGCGCGCCGAAGCCCTCGTAGCGGATGTAGGTGAACCAGGCGATCACGAAGCCGGTCAGGGTCACGGCCAGCGGCGCCCAGACGACCTGCCAGGGCAGCTTGCCCTCGGTGTCCAGCACGTGGTTGCCCGGCAGGGTGAAGATGGCCCCGCGCCAGAACTCGGCCCGGCCCTCGCCCACGAAGAGGTTGTGGAAGACGTAGCCGGCGAACACGGCGCCCACCGCCAGGACCACCAGCGGCGTCAGGGCGACCCAACTGCTCTCGTGCGGGGTGTGGTCGTGGCCATGACCGTGGTCGTCGTGCGCATCCGGCAGCGGCTCGTCGTGCGTCTCGATCTGGGCGTGGCTGGCGTGGTCGTCATGCGCGTCGGCATGGTGCGCGCCGTGACCCCACTTGGCCGTGCCGTGGAAGGTCATGAACACCAGGCGCCAGGAATAGAAGCTGGTCAGGCCGGCGGCGAAGATGCCGACCATGAAGGCGAAGCCGCTGATCGGGTTGGTCAGGCCGGCCAGATAGGCGGCGTTGATGATCGCGTCCTTGGAATAGAAACCGGCGAAACCGATCTCGCCGATCGGGGAGCCGACGCCGGTGATGGCCAGGGTGCCGATCAGCATGACGGCGTAGGTCACGGGCATGTACTTCCACAGCCCGCCCATCTTCCGCATGTCCTGCTCGTGGTGCATGCCCATGATCACCGAACCCGCGCCCAGGAACAGCAGCGCCTTGAAGAAGGCGTGGGTGAACAGGTGGAACATGCCGCCCTGGTAGGCGCCGACGCCGGCGGCGAAGAACATGTAGCCGAGCTGCGAGCAGGTCGAATAGGCGATCACCCGCTTGATGTCGTTCTGGGCCAGGCCGACGGTGGCGGCGAAGAGGGCCGTCACCGCGCCGATCAGGGTGACGATGGCCTTGGCCGTCGGGGCGTACTCGAACATCGGCGACAGCAGGCAGACCATGTAGACGCCGGCGGTGACCATGGTCGCCGCGTGGATCAGGGCGCTGACCGGGGTCGGGCCCTCCATGGCGTCCGGCAGCCAGGTGTGCAGGAAGAACTGGGCCGACTTGCCCATGGCGCCGACGAACAGCAGGGCGCACGCCAGGTCCATCAGACGCCAGCTCTGGCCCGCGAAGGCCCAGGTGTCGTGGGCATGGCCGGCGACGGCCGGGAAGATCTCGGCGAAGCGGACGGTGCCGAACGACCAGAACACGGTCATGATGCCCAGCGCAAAGCCGAAGTCCCCGACCCGGTTGACCACGAAAGCCTTGATCGAAGCCGCGTTGGCGGTGGGCTTGTGGTACCAGAAGCCGATCAGCAGATAGCTCGCCAGGCCCACCCCTTCCCAGCCGAAGAAGAGCTGCATGAAGTCGGCCGCGGTGACCAGCGCCAGCATGGCGAAGGTGAACAGCGACAGGTAGGCGAAGAACCGCGGCTTGTGCTCGTCCTCGGCCATGTAGGCCCAAGAATAGAGGTGGACCAGGGACGACACCGTGGTCACCACGATCAGCATCACCGCCGACAGGGTGTCGACCCGCACGCTCCAGTAGGACTGGAACTTGCCGATGTTGATGAAGGGCGCGAGTTCGACGGTGAAGGGCTTGGTCCACGAGCCCCAGGCGACCTGGGTGAAGGTGGTCCAGGCCAGGAGGCAGGCCAGGAACAGGAGCCCGGTGGTCACCGTCATGGAGACCTTCTCGGGGATGTAGCGGCCAAACAGACCGGCGATGGCCGCGCCGACGAGGGGCGCGAAGACCGCGGTGGTGACGATGAGTTCTGGCGTGGTCATGTCAGCCCTTCATCATCGAGGCGTCGTCCACGGCGATGTCGCCGCGGTTGCGGAAGAAGGTCACCAGGATGGCCAGGCCCACGGCCGCCTCGGCGGCGGCCACGGTGAGCACGAACATGGCGTAGATCTGCCCGACCACGTCGTGCAGGAACACCGAGAAGCTGACCAGGTTGATGTTCACGGCCAGCAGGATCAGCTCGATCGACATCAGGATGACGATGACGTTCTTGCGGTTCACGAAGATGCCGAAGACGCCGATGGTGAACAGGATGGCGGCGAGGCCGAGGTAGTGCCCAAGTCCGATGGTCATGCCTCGATCCCCTCGCCGGACTTGATGCCCACGATGCGCATGCCCTTGGCGGGCGTGCGGGCCACCTGGTCGGCGATGTTCTGGCGCTTGACGCCCTGGCGGTGCTTGAGGGTCAGGACGATGGCGCCGATCATGGCCACCAGCAGCACCATCCCCGCCGCCTGGAAGAAGTAGATGTAGTCGGTGTAGAGCACCCGTCCGATGGTCTCGATGTTGGTGACGTCGCCGCTGGAGGCCTCGGCCAAGCCGTTCAGCTTGGAGGCCGCGCCGTCGCGGGCGACCGTGGCGCTGACGAACACCATCTCGATGGTCAGCCAGATCCCCACCAGGCCGCCCAGGGGCAGGTAGCGGGCGAAGCCCTGGCGCAGGGCGGCGAAGTCCACATCCAGCATCATGACGACGAACAGGAACAGCACCGCCACGGCGCCGACGTAGACCACCACCAGCAGCATGGCCAGGAACTCGGCCCCCATCATCACGAAGAGGCCGGCGGCGGAGAAGAAGGCGGTGATCAGGAACAACACCGAGTGCACCGGGTTGCGCGCCGAGACGACCCCCAGCGCAGCCCCAATCACGCCGGCGGCGAGCAGGTAGAAGGCGATGGCCTGCAGCATTGGGCCGATCTAACTCCCGTCTCTCAGATGCGACCGGAAGAGGCGCGACGCCCCGCCCCGAGTCGCGGTTTGCTCATAGCGCGTTCGGACCGCCGGGGAACCCCCCGCGCCCCGGGCGCGCGAATTCTTTTCCGGCCCCCGCCGCCCCTACCGGTACGGCGCGTCCAGCTCCAGGTTCCTGGCGATCTGCCGTTCCCAGCGGTCGCCGTTCCCCAGCAGGCGTTCCTTGTCGTAGTAGAGCTCCTCGCGGGTCTCCACGGCGAACTCGACGTTCGGGCCCTCGACGATGGCGTCCACGGGGCAGGCCTCCTGGCACAGGCCGCAATAGATGCATTTGACCATGTCGATGTCGTAGCGGGTCGTGCGGCGGCTGCCGTCGGCGCGGGGCTCGGCCTCGATGGTGATGGCCTGGGCCGGGCAGATAGCCTCGCACAGCTTGCAGGCGATGCAGCGCTCTTCCCCGTTGGGATAGCGACGCAGGGCGTGCTCGCCGCGGAAGCGGGGCGACTGGGGCCCGCGCTCGTTGGGATAGAGCACGGTGGCCTTGGGCGCCGCCATGTAGCGAAGGGCCATGAAGAAGGCCCCGCCGAAGTCCATCAGGGCCGCGCCCTTGATCGCCTGGTTGATGCGCTGGAACATGGCCGGGCTACTTTCCCTTATCCATCTTGCACTCGTAGTCGCTGAGCTCGGTGGTGTCGCCGCCGCTCTTCAGCTGGATGTGGCCGCCGCGGGCCTTGCAGTCCTCGCTGGCCTTCTTGATGGCGTCGTAGTTGGCGTCGCCTTCCTGCAGGCCGTAGGAGCCGCCGGCGCAGGCCGACAGGGCCAGGCTGGCCGCGAAGCTGATCAGGAGGGCGGCGCCGGGGCGGATCATCCGATGATCCCATAGACGCGCAGGCCGCCGACGATGGCCACCGCGATGCCCGAGGTCGGCAGGAACACCTTCCAGCCCAGGCGCATCAGCTGGTCGTAGCGGTAGCGAGGCACGATGGCCTTCACCAGGGCGAACATGATGAACCACAGGGTGATCTTGATCCACAGGAACACCAGGCCATGCAGGCTGGCCAGGGTGGGGTTCCAGGTCTTGAGGTAGTCTTCCGGCCAGGGCGCGTGCCAGCCGCCGAAGAACAGGATGCTGATCATGGCGCACATCAGGATGATGTTGGCCAGCTCGCCGATCATGAACAGCAGGAAGGGCGACGACGAGTATTCCACCTGGTAGCCGGCCACCAGTTCCGACTCCGCCTCGGGCAGGTCGAAGGGCGGACGGTTGGTCTCGGCCAGGGCGGAGATGAAGAACACGATCATCATCGGGACCATGATCACCGTGGCGATCAGGTGCTGCGGGCCGCCCGAGCCCCCGAGGACGTTCCAGTTCCAGAAGCCGCCCGCCTGCTTCTCGACGATGCCCTGCAGGTTCATCGTGCCCGACAGCAGGATCACGGTGATGATCACGAAGCCGATAGAGACCTCGTAGCTGACCATCTGGGCCGCCGAGCGAAGGCTGCCGAGGAAGGGATATTTCGAGTTGGACGCCCAGCCGCCCATGATGATCCCGTAGACGCCGAGCGACGAGATCGCGAACAGGTAGAGGATGCCGACGTTGATGTTGGCGATCACCCAGCCGGGTCCCATGGGCACCACGGCCCAGCCGATCAGGGCCAGGGCGAAGGTGATCAGGGGCGCCAGCAGGAAGACGAACTTGTCCGCCCCGGCCGGAACCACGATCTCCTTGATCACGAACTTGAAGAGGTCGGCGAAGGACTGCAGAAGGCCGAAGGGACCGACCACGTTGGGGCCCTTGCGCATCTGAACGCCGGCCCAGACCTTGCGGTCGCCCCACATGAAGAAGGCCAGCGCCACCAGCAGCGGCACGACCACCAGCAAGATCTGCCCCGTGTGGAACAGGAACCAGCCCAATCCCGTGGTCCAGTCCATGCGCCCTACTCCGCGGCGATCTTGGCGGCGCCGGACGCCAGGGCCGCGCATTCGGCCATGGTCACGCTGGCGCGCGCGATGGGGTTGGTCAGGTGGAAGGCCTTCACCGGGCTGGCGAAGGGCGCATCCGACAGATCGCCCGCCGCGCCCAGGGCGCCGAGGTCGAAGCTGGCCGGGATGGAGCCCGGCGCATGGTCGATCTGGCCGAAGGTCGGGTGGTCGGCGAACAGCTTGGCGCGAAGCTGGTCGAGGGTGTCGTACGGCAGGGCCGCGCCCACTTTTTCCGACAGCGCCCGCAGGATCGCCCAGTCTTCCTTGGCCTCGCCCTTGGGGAAGGCGGCGCGCTCGCCGCGCTGCACCCGGCCCTCGGTGTTGACGTAGAGGCCGGCCTTCTCGGTGTAGGCGGCGCCCGGCAGGATCACGTCCGCCCGGTGCGCCCCGGCGTCGCCGTGGGTGCCCAGGTAGACCACGAAGGCGTCGGTATCCTTGAGGTCGATCTCGTCGGCGCCCAGCAGGACGAGGACGTCCAGCGCGCCCTTGGCGACCATCTCGCCAGCGCTCTTGCCGCCGTCGTCCGGGACGAAGCCCAGGTCCAGGCCGCCGACGCGGGCCGCCGCGGTGTGCAGCACGTTCCAGCCGTTCCAGCCTTCGCGCACCACGCCGAAGGCCTTGGCGACGTCCGCCGCCGCCTTCAGCACCGCCGCGCCGTCCGGGCGGGCCAGAGCCCCCTGCCCCACGATGATCGCCGGCTTCTTGGCGTCCTTGAACGCCTTGGCGAAGTCGGACTTGCTCTTGGCCAGGCCGGTCAGGCTGGCCGGGCCGGCGCCCAAGTGGTCGTAGCCGAAGGTCAGGTCGGCGGCCTCGCCGATGACCCCGAAGCGGGCCTTGCCGGCCAGCCACTGCTTGCGGAAGCGGGCGTTGAGGACCGGCGCCTCAAGGCGCGGGTTGGTCCCGACGAAGAGCACCACGTCGGCGTCCTCGATGCCGGCGATGGTGGAATTGAACAGCCAGCCCTCGCGCGGGCCCGACCCCAGCGCCGCGCCGTCCTGGCGGCAGTCCAGGTTCTTGACCCCGGCGCCGCCGAACAGGTCCAGCGCCGCCTTCATCGATTCGGCGTCCTGCAGGTCGCCGGCGATGACGCCCACCCGCTCAGGGGTGGAGGCCTTGATCCTGGCCGCCACGGCGTCCAGGGCCTCGCCCCAGGTGGCCGGCTGCAACTTGCCGCCGACGCGGACGAACGGCCGGTCGAGGCGCTGGCGGCCCAGGCCGTCACAGGCGTAGCGAGTCTTGTCGGAGATCCATTCCTCGTTGATCTCGTCGTTCACCCGGGGCAACACGCGCAGCACCGCCGGCCCGCGCACGTCGACGCGGATGGCCGAACCCAGGGCGTCCATGACGTCCACCGTCTCGGTCTTCTTCAGCTCCCACGGGCGGGCGTTGAAGGCGTAGGGCTTGGAGGTGAGCGCGCCCACCGGGCACAGGTCGATGACGTTGGCCGAAAGCTCGCTGGCCACGGCCTTGTCGAGGTAGGTGGTGATCTCAACGTCCTCGCCGCGGCTGATCAGGCCGATGTCCGGCACGCCGGCGATCTCGGTGACGAAGCGCACGCAGCGGGTGCACTGGATGCAGCGGGTCATCACCGTCTTGATGAGGGGACCCATGTACTTTTCTTCGACGGCCCGCTTGTTCTCCTCATAGCGGGTGTCGTCGCGGCCGTAGCCCATCGACTGGTCCTGCAGGTCGCACTCGCCGCCCTGATCGCAGATCGGGCAATCCAGCGGGTGGTTGATCAGCAGGAACTCCATCACGCCCTGGCGGGCCTTCTGGACCATCGGGGTGTTGGTGAAGATTTCCTGGTTGTCCGCCGCCGGCAGGGCGCACGAGGCCTGCGGCTTGGGCGGACCGGGCTTCACCTCCACCAGGCACATGCGGCAGTTGCCGGCGATGGAGAGGCGCTCGTGATAGCAGAACCGGGGAATCTCTTCCCCAGCCAGTTCGGCGACCTGCAGAACGGTCATGCCGTTCTCGAATTCGATCTCGACGCCGTTGACCTTGGCCTTTGGCATGCGCGGCTACTCGTCGTCCTTGCGGCAAATCGGGGCGGGTTGATTCAGCGCGTCGGCGATAACGCGTCTTAGCCGACAGGAATAGCGTTTTTCGTAGGTTCCTTCCGCTTGCAGGTACCGAATCGCCGGCGCGTTGCACTTGATGCGTTCCTTGATCAGGAACGCCCACCGGCGATCCCCCGGCGCCATCTGCAGAATCTGCTCGGAGGTGGTGATCAGCATGTAGCCGTAGGCGGTGTAGCGGTCCTGGTAGGCGCCGCCGTTCACCGAGCGCGGGTCGATGGAAGACATCAGCTTGCGGAACTTGTCGTCGGTGTTCGGGCAGGCCAGCTCAGGGTTGGCCAGGGTGGCCTGATTGAGGGCGTTCCAGCTCTGGTAGGTGGAATCCATGATCGTCACTTCGCGGGTGATCTTGAGCTGGTAGATGCCGATTCCCACGGCGATCACCGCGGTCAGGGCGGTGACCACGGCCGAAAGGCCGCCGACCAGGGCCCAGAACTCCACCGAGCCGATGACGAGGCGCCAGGTGCGCGGCGGCGCCTGAAGGGCGATGCCGACGTCGACGTCCGGGTCGGCCAAGGCGTCGCGAAGCGCCCTGCCGGTGATGTCGGTCCTCGCCTCTTCGCTCATCGCCCGCCCCCCTGGGCTTTGAGTACGGACGAATTCCAGCGCGGGATCAAGCGCTTGCCGGCGTTACTGAACCGGGACGTAGTACTGACCCCGGCTGGAATAGCGCACCCCGCCGATGGTCAGCATCCAGTCGCCCCATTGGCTTTGGGGACCGATCGACACGCCCGCGCCGCACACCGGGCGCTCGAAGAAGCTGTACCAGGAGCCGCCGTTGGATTGCTCGTAGACCTCCAGGACCTTGCCGCCCGTGCAGGTGGGCGACGGGGCCACGGCGATGACCTGGCCGCGCTCGCCGCCATAGATCGACATGTGCGAGAAGCAGGCCTTGGGGTCGGCGGCGACCTTCAGCCCGTTCTGCGCCGCCAGCCGATGGCCCGCGACGGCCTCAGGGCCGGAACAGACGAAGGGGGTCGGCGGAATCGGCGCGGGCGGGCCGGAGGCGGCCATGGCGACCGATGGGAGGGCGGCTGCTGGAAGCGTCACCGCCAGGGCCGCCACCAACGCCAGTCCATGTCGTGCGCGCATTGCCCTCACTCCTCTCGCGATCCCGGAGGAGTTGAGCTTCGCACATCGCGTCGCGCCGTCGACCATCATTTGGGAGTGCGGCGCAAGACGGCCACCCGCCCAGCCACCCGTTCATCCCGGGGTAAGCCGGGATGAACGGAATTCTTGGACCTACTCCGCCGCCACCAGGCTCGCGCCCTGCACGTGAGGCTTGCGGGCCCGGTAATTGGCGATGCGCTCCTCCACCTCGTGGCGGAAGTGGCGGAAGAGGCCTTGGATCGGCCAGGCCGCCGCGTCGCCGAGGCCGCAGATGGTGTGGCCTTCCACCTGGCTGGCCACGTCCAGGAGCATGTCGATCTCCTTGGGGTCGGCCTCGCCGGTGACCATCCGCTCCATGATCCGCCACATCCAGCCGGTGCCTTCGCGGCACGGGGTGCACTGGCCGCAGCTCTCGTGCTTGTAGAAGTAGCTGAGGCGGGCGATGGCCCGGATCAGGTCGGTGTCCTTGTCCATGACGATCATGGCCGCGGTGCCAAGACCGCTCTTCAGCGCCGAGAGGCTGTCGAAGTCCATCAGCGCCGTCTCGGCCTCCTCGGCCGGGATCATCCGCACCGACGAGCCGCCGGGGATGATGGCCTTGAGGTTGCCCCAGCCGCCGCGCACGCCGCCGAAATGCTCGTCGATGAGCTGGCGGATCGGGATCGACATCGCCTCTTCGACGACGCAAGGCTTCAGGACGTGGCCGGACGCGCTCATCAGCTTGGTGCCGGTGTTGTTGGGGCGGCCGAACTGGGTGAACCACTCGGCGCCCCGGCGCAGGATTTCCGGCCCCACCGAGATCGATTCGACGTTGTTGACCGTGGTCGGGCAGCCGTAGACGCCGGCCCCGGCCGGGAACGGCGGCTTCAGGCGCGGCTGGCCCTTCTTGCCTTCCAGGCTCTCCAGCAGCGCCATCTCGTCGCCGCAGATGTAGGCCCCGCCACCGTGGGTGACGCGGATATTGCAGTCCCAGCCCAGCTTGGAATTCTTGCCGATCAGCCCGGCCTCGGTGGCCTGGACGATGGCGGCCTCGAGCCGCTCGCGCTCGAGCACGTATTCGCCGCGGATGTAGATGAAGCAGTCGTGCGCGCGGATGGACCGGCAGGCCACCAGGCAGCCCTCGATCAGCCGGTGCGGATCATAGCGCATGATCTCGCGGTCCTTGCAGGTGCCCGGCTCGGACTCGTCGGCGTTGACCACCAGATAGTGCGGCCGCTCGCCCTCCTGCTTGGGCATGAAGGTCCACTTCAGGCCGGTGGAGAAACCCGCCCCGCCCCGGCCGCGCAGGCCGGAGTTCTTGATCTGCTCGCAGAGCCACTCGGGCTCCATCTTCAGCATCTCGGCGGTGCCGTTCCAGATCCCGCGCTTCTTCGCCCCTTCGAGGCCCCAGTCATGGACCCCGTAGAGGTTGGTGAAGATGCGATCCTTGTCTTCCAGAATGCCGACCATGCTTGAACCGTTCAGCTCTGACCCGAGGGGTCGAAGGGATGGGCGCGCACCCAGGCGGTGCGCCGGAAAATGACCAGGGTGAACAACAGCCAGCCCGCGCCGATGATGGCCGCGCCGACCCAGACCATCCAGTGCGGCGTCTCGGGCCGGTAGCGGCCGGCGACCAGCACCAGCACGCCCAGCAGGCACAGGACCAGGCCCGCCGTCTGCTCGCGCCGATAGAGGCCGCGGTAGGCGTCCAGGTAGGCCATCCGCTGGGCCAGCAGGGCCGCGTCCTCGTCCATCAGGCCCCGCGTCCTTTCAGGAACCCGGCGATGAGCCAGATCTGGGCGCCGAAGCCGACCAGGAGGGCCGCGCCGAACAGCCAGTTCATCCAGGCGATGTGGAAGGCCATGCCGCCCACGATCCCGGCCACGGCGGCCAGGGCGCAAACGCCATTGATGATCAGGGTGGTGATCAGGCGCTTCTGCTGGACGGCGACGTCGCTCATCCCCGATACCCCCGCTCATCCCGGCGAAGGCCGGGACCCAGGGCGGCGGTTTGATCCGCCAGAACGCTCGCCACGTGAATCCCGCCACGCCCCGGAAGGCCGAGAGGCTTTCCTGGGTCCCGGCTTTCGCCGGGATGAGCGGAATGTTGGGTATGGCTCAAGCCGCAGGTTCCTTGGGCTTGGCGCCCGGCGCGTTGGGCAGCGTCTTGATCGGCTTGGCGGCCGAGCCGTCATAGAGCTTGGGATCGAGCAGGACCTGCGGGCCGCCTTCGGGCGCGGCGCCCTGGCGGCCGATGTAGGACTTGGGCTCGGGCTTCTTGCCGGCCGCGAAATCGTCGAGGATCTGGGCCAGGATCTGGGGCGACAGGTCGTCGTAATAGTAGTCGTTGATGGCCGCCATCGGGGCGTGGGTGCAGGCGCCCAGGCACTCGACCTCTTCCCAGGAGAACCTGCCGTCCTTGGAAACGTGGTTCTTGGGGCCGATCTTGTCGATCAGCACCTTTTCCAGGTCCTTGGCGCCGCGCAGCATGCACGGCGTAGTGCCGCAGAGCTGGACGAAGGCGGTCTTGCCCACCGGCTCCAGCTGGAACATCACATAGAAGGTGACGACCTCGAAAACGCGGATCACCGCCATGCCCAGCATGTCGGCGATGACGCGCAGGGCCGGCTCGCACACCCAGCCTTCCTGCTTCTGGACCAGCCACAGCAGCGGGATCACCGCCGACTGCTGGCGGCCGGCCGGATACTTGGCGATCCACCAGTTGGCCTTCTCCAGGTTTTCCGGCGTGAAGGCGAAGGAGGCGGGCTGCTCCTTGGCGAGGCGGCGAACCGACATGGGCTAGGCTCTCACGAAGTCGACGCGGGCGATCTTGTCGCCGCGGAAGGTGTAGATGGCGGCCACCTGGAAAGTGTCGCCGCCGGGAACGCGGGCGACCAGTTCGTGGTCGATGACGGTGTTTCCCACCGCGATGCGGTTCAGCACCTCGGCCCTGTTCTGGGGGAACTCGGCGAACAGCTTGGCGTAGCTGGCGCGGTAGGCCTCCATGCCCTGGCGCAGGACGGCGCCGTTGAAGTCCGCCACCACCACGTCGTCGGTGTAGCAGGCGCAGTGGGCGTCCAGGTCCTGGACGTTGTAGGCGTCCAGCTGGGCCTGAGCGACGTCGGCAAGGCTCAACGGTCGATCTCCCCGAACACGATGTCCAGGCTGCCGAGAATGGCGCTGACGTCGGCCAGCATGTGGCCGCGGTTCATCCAGTCCATGGCCGCCAGGTGCGGGAAGCCCGGCGCGCGGATCTTGCAGCGGTAGGGCTTGTTGGTGCCGTCGGCGACCAGGTAGACGCCGAACTCGCCCTTGGGCGCCTCGACGGCCGCGTAGACCTCGCCGGCCGGCACGTGGAAGCCCTCGGTGAAGAGCTTGAAGTGGTGGATCAGCGCTTCCATCGACCGCTTCATCTCGCCCCGGCGCGGCGGCGAGACCTTGTGGTCGTCGCTGAGCACCAGGCCCGGCGTCTTCTTCAGGCGCTCGGTGCACTGCAGGATGATCCGCACCGACTGGCGCATCTCCTCCATGCGGCAGAGGTAGCGGTCGTAGCAGTCGCCGTTGACGCCCAGCGGGATGTCGAACTCCAGCTCGTCGTAGCACTCGTAGGGCTGGTTGCGGCGCAGGTCCCAGGCGATGCCCGAGCCGCGCACCATGACCCCGGTGAAGCCCCACTCGATGGCTTCCTGCCGGGTCACCACGCCGATGTCGACGTTGCGCTGCTTGAAGATGCGGTTGCCGGTGATCAGCTTGTCGATGTCGGCCAGGGGCCGATGGAACGCCTTGGCCCAGTCCTCGATGTCCTGCACCAGCTCCGGCGGCAGGTCCTGGCGAACGCCGCCCGGCCGGAAGTAGTTGGCGTGCATGCGGGCCCCGGAAGCGCGCTCATAGAACACGAACAGCTTCTCGCGTTCCTCGAAACCCCACAGAGGCGGGGTCAGGGCGCCGACGTCCATGGCCTGGGTGGTGACGTTCAGCAGGTGGTTCAGAACCCGCCCGATCTCGTTGTAGAGCACCCGGATGAGCTGGCCGCGGATGGGCACTTCAAGGCCCATCAGCTTTTCGATGGCCATGACGAAGGCGTGCTCCTGGTTCATCGGAGCGACGTAGTCGAGACGGTCGAAATAGGGCGTGTTCTGGGTGTAGGGCCGCCCTTCCATCAGCTTCTCGGTGCCGCGGTGCAGCAGGCCGATGTGCGGGTCGACGCGTTCAACCAGCTCGCCATCCAGCTCCAGCACCAGGCGCAGCACGCCGTGCGCGGCCGGGTGCTGGGGGCCGAAGTTGATGTTGAACTTGCGGACCGGGGTTTCCGGGATCGAGCCGTCCAGGGGCTTGCCCTCGGGCGGCGTGCGCTCGAAGACGTCGGTGGATTCAGCGGGGGAATTGCTGCCCGTCATGCCGGCTTCTCCGCCTTCTCGTCGCCCGGGAGCACATAGGGATAGCCTTCGCCGGGCTTGGCGTATTCCGCCCCTTCCCAGGGCGACAGGAAGTCCCAGGAGCGGAATTCCACCGACTTCACCGGCTCGTAGACCACGCGCTTGAGGTCGTCGTCGTAGCGGACCTCCACATAGCCGGTCATCGGGAAGTCCTTGCGCAGCGGATGCCCGTGGAACCCGTAGTCGGTGAGGATCCGGCGCAGGTCCGGATGGTTGTCGAAGAAGATGCCGTACATGTCGAAGGCTTCGCGCTCGAACCAGTCGGCCACCGGGAAGACGCTGACCACGCTGGGCACGGCGGTGTCCTCGTCGGTCTCGACCTTGACGCGGACGCGCCGGTTCTTGGTCATGGACAGCAGGTGATAGACCACGTCGAAGCGCAGCGGCCGCTGCGGATAGTCGGCGCCGCAAAGGTCGATCAGCTGGTGGAACTGGAACTGCGGATTGTCGCGCAGGTTGGCCAGGGCCTCGACGATGCGATTGGCGGGCGCCGTCACCGTCAATTCTCCGAAGGCCACCGAATAGTCGCGGATCGCCCCGGCCGAATTGGCCACCACGGCCTGGCCCAGGGTCTCCAGTTCGTCTTGGGTCGCCGGCCAGCTCATCGCTCGATGTTCCCCGTGCGGCGGATCTTCTTCTGGAGCTGCAGCACGCCGTAGACCAGGGCCTCGGCCGTCGGCGGGCAGCCGGGAACATAGATGTCCACCGGCACGATGCGGTCGCAGCCGCGCACCACCGAATAGCTGAAGTAGTAGTAGCCGCCGCCGTTGGCGCAGCTGCCCATGGAGATGACGTAGCGGGGCTCCGGCATCTGGTCGTAGACCTTGCGCAGGGCCGGGGCCATCTTGTTGGTCAGGGTGCCGGCGACGATCATCACGTCACTCTGGCGCGGCGAGGCGCGCGGGGCGAAGCCATAGCGCTCGAGGTCGTATCGCGGCATGGACGCGTGCATCATCTCGACGGCGCAGCAGGCCAGGCCGAAGGTCATCCACATTAGCGAGCCGGTGCGCGCCCAGGTGATCAGGTCGTCGGCCGCGGCGGTGACGAAGCCCTTGTCGGCCAGCTGGGCGTTGACCCCGTCGAAATAGGGGTCGTGCGCCTTGGGGTCGTAGCCCTCGACGGTCGCGCGCGCGGCGGACCCGGCCGGAACGATTACTCCCATTCCAGGGCTCCCTTTTTCCACTCGTAGATGAAGCCCACGGTCAGGATGCCCAGGAACAGCATCATGCTCCAGAAGGCGTAGATCCCGACGTCGTGCGGCATCTTCATCAGCGTCACCGCCCAGGGGAACAGGAACGCCACCTCAAGGTCGAAGATGATGAACAGGATCGAGACCAGGTAGAAGCGCACGTCGAACTTCATGCGCGCGTCGTCGAAGGCGTTGAAGCCGCACTCGTAGGACGACAACTTTTCCGGGTCGGGCGCCGTGGGCGCGAACACCGCCGAGGCGATGTAGAAAACCAGGCCGATGATGCTGGACAGGCCCAGGAAGATCACGATCGGCAGGTACTGCAGTAGAAAGGCGTTCATGCGAGGCCTCGGCGGGAGTCGCGGCTCTTCTAGACCAAGGGTCGGCCCGGTTCAAACGCCAAGCCGGCCCTGGCGCCGATGTTCTGCGAGCCCGCCCTCCCCGCTCACACGAGCGCGCCCTCGCCGCTCAACATCAGGGCGTGGAACCGCTCGCCCATGCGGCGGTATCCGGCCGTGTTCGGATGCAGGTCGTCGGGCAGGTCGGCCGCGTCGGCGGGGCCGAACAGATCGAGGCCTGACAGGTAGCGGATGGCCCCATCGCCAGCCGCCATCCGCGCCTTGACCACCGCCTGAAGCAGTTCGCGCATCCGGGCCAGCGGCAGGCCGCCATCGCTGCCCTCGTCCTCGCGGCCTGGCGAGAAGATCGGCGATATGACGCAGATGGGCGTCGCGGCGTGCTTCTCGCGGATGATCGACAGCATGGCGTGGGCGCCGTCCAGGAAGGTGCGCTCCTTGAGCATCCCCTCGCTCCAGACATTGATGCCCAGCTTCAGCACGATCGCGTCGGCGTCCTGGTCGCGGATGATCCGCGCCGCCAGGCCGCTCAGCAGGCATGAGCCGGCCCAGCCCAGGTTGACGTGTCGCAGGTCGGCCAGGCCCGTGGCCACCGCGCCCCAGCCCGCCGCCGCGCCGGTGGCCTCCATGCAGTGGCTGATCGAGCTGCCGTGGAAGAGCACCGTCTTGCGCCTGTCCGGCGATGGCTCGACGGCCGAGCCCTCGTCGACCTCAAGCCCGCGGATCGAGACTGTCGCGGCCTGGGGCAGCCACAGCTCCAGGCCCTTGTCGCCGGCGGGCAGGGACTCAAAGGTCACCACGGCCCGCTCATCGCCGACGCCGGTGAAGTCGGGCTGCAGCACCTGGCCGCCCTCGGCCCAGGCGCGCCCGGCCGGACGGCCGTCGACGAACAGGTCATAGGCGCCGCGCCGCTCCGCGCCCGGCTCCCCGGCCAGCAGGCGCTGGTTCACGGACAGACGCAGGCTGCGTGAGGGGGTCTGAAGGCGCAGGCGCACCCCGGCCGGGGTCGAGGCCACCCAGAGCGTGAAGGGGTCGTAGAAGCCGGCCTCGGCGGCGGGATAGCGCAGGGGCTGCACCGAATCGGGCCGGCGGCGCACGTCGACGTGCCCGTCCAGCAGGCCCGCGATCGTCTCCAGATCCGCCTGCGCCATCGCCCTCGCCCTTTCTCCATCCCCGGTTTTGCGCCAGCGATAGCCGCAAACCAGCGCCGAGACCACGCGCCGCATGACGAGCCCTGTTGACGCGCGCCCTCGCCGGACCTATCAGACGCCCCTCGCGCCGCCGGGCCATCCCGACGGCCGCCCTACGCGGGTGTAGCTCAGTTGGTTAGAGCGCCGGCCTGTCACGCCGGAGGTCGCGGGTTCGAGCCCCGTCACTCGCGCCATTTCCCCACAGACCGGAAATCGCCTCGACCCGTCCAAACCGACGGCCGAGTCGAATTGTTTCGCGCCTAGGCGAGGCGCGGATCCGACGCGCCCGGCCCAAAGTCGCGGCGGGCGGTGGCGAAGATCTCGGCCCCCTCCACGTCGATACGCACCGCCTGGTGATGCGGCGACTGCAGCAGGTACTTAATGGCGAACTCGCGCGCCTTGGACTCGTCATCGTCCACCACGAAGTGGAGGGTCGGGGTCGAATAGCGGTCGTCGTCGATGAAGATGGAATAGGTGGGCATGGCCACCCCCGATTTGCCTAGGGAACGCGGAAGGAGCCGCCTGGCCAGGACAGCGTCCGCCGGTCGAACGACCTTGACAATGGGTCTCGCGATATTGTGACAGCGCGCTGCCAGAATTCGAGTGCGACGGAGCCACGGGTGCGACGCCGAGGTCCATCCGGGCCAGGACGGCTGACTTCCAGCGCCGGCCGGGCTATCTGGCCTCTTGGCTCGCGGCCCTCCGCCGCGTTGCTTGGGGGTGGGCGATGAAGTCGACGGTGTGGCTCATGGGCATGGCGCTCATCGCCATGGCCTCCAGCGCGGCCGCCACGCCGACCCTCCCGGGCGGGCTGGAGGACAAGCGGGCCATGCAGGTCTGCTTCCGCGCCCGGGCCATGGTCAGCCCCGCAGCCCGCGTGGCCGCCTGCGGCGCGGTGATCGTCGGCGGCGGCCCGACCGACCGCATCAAGCGCGCCCTGGTGGCCCGCGCCAACGCCTTCCTGGCTCAGGGCGACAACGCCCGCGCCATCTCCGATTTCTCCGGTGCCATCGACCTGGACCCGCAGGACCCTGGCCCCCTGGCCGACCGCGCCCTGGTGCGAGACAACCTGGGCGACCACAAGGGCGCGGTGGAAGACGCCAGCCGCGCCATCCTGCTGCGGCCCAGCCTGGCGCCGGCCTACAGCACCCGCGGCAACGCCCGCGACGTCCTGGGCGACCACCAGGGGGCCCTGGCCGACTACGACAAGGCGATCAGCCTCGACCCGAACTTCGGCCTGGTGTTCTTCAACCGCGGCGTCGTGCATGGCGCGCTCGGCGACGACGACAAGGCGGTCGCCGACTATGGCGAGGCGATACGCCTGATGCCGGCCAACCCTTCGCCGCTGGTGAACCGGGCCGTGCTCCGCATGCGACATGGCCAGCTCGACGGCGCCTTGGCCGACCTCGACCAGGCGATCAAGCTGAAGCCCGACATGGCCATCGCCATCCTCGACCGCGGGCTGATCCTGGACGTTCAGGGCCACGGCGACGAAGCGCGCCGCGCCATGGACAAGGCGCTGGCCCTGCAGCCGGACCTCGCCGCCGGCTACTGCGCCCGGGCCAAGCTGCGCCGCAAGGCCGGCGATGCGGGCGGCGCCGACGAGGATCTGGCCCGGGCCGCCAAGATCGATCCCAAGGCCTGCGACTGAACTCGACCCGGCAGGCGGTTCAGAAGGTCGTGCGTCCGGCCTTCACCCTGGGAGCCCGCGCGGCGATGACGGCGCTGAAGGCGACGCCGCCGCGCCCCACAACCACCAGGGTGTCGCCGGCCGCGATGCGGGTGTCGGACGGCGGACGGGTCAGGGTCTCGCCGCCCGCCCGGGTCAGCTCGACCACGAACATGGTTCCCCGCCCCCGCGCCTCGAGTTCGCCGACGGTCTGGCCGACGCTTGCGGTGGCCGGGGGAACCATCACCACCTCCATCTCCAGGCCGACCTCGCCCAAGGTCTTTTCCACCTCGCGAAGGCGCGGCGAGCCCTGGATGGCCCGCGCCGTTTCGGGGAAGAGGATGATGTCGGCGATCTTCTCGGCCCCGATGTGGGTGGGCAGCACGACCTTGTTGGCGCCGGCCTGGATCAGCTTGCTTTCGGTGGACGGCGCCTCGCCGCGGGCGATGATCTGCATCTTCGGGTTCAGGCTGCGGGCGCTGAGGGTGATGAACACATTGGCCGCGTCGTCAGGCAGAACGGTGGCCAGGGCCCCTGCCCTCGCCACCCCGGCGGCCCGCAGCAGGTCCTCGTCGGTGGCGTCGCCGTGCAGGCAGAGGTGGCCGGCCTCGCGCGCGTCGGCCAGCTTGCGCTCGTCGCGCTCCACCACCACGAAGGCGGCGTTCGCCAGGTGCAGGGCCTTGGCCAGCATCATGCCGATGCGGCCGTAGCCGCAGATGACGACGTGGCCGCTCAGCTTGTCGATCTCGCCCTTCACGCGGCTGGCTCCCATCAGTTGTCGGATCTCGGATAGGGTGAAGGCCTGCACCAAGGCGCCGGTCACCAGGATCATGCCCGTGCAGCCGAGCACCATGGTGGCCATGGTCACGGCGTGCAGATAGGGCGTGTCGATCGGGCGGACCTCGCCGTAGCCCACGGTGTAGACCGTCAGCACGACCATGTAGATGGCGTCTGCGAAGCTCCAGCCGGCCGCCATGTAGGCCGCCGTCGCGATTACGACCACAACCAGCACGAACAGGACGATCGCGGCCAGGTTCCGCAGCGGCGAGGCAAGCAGCCGGTTCATCGCGATTCGGCCGCCTCCGCGCCGCAGGTCCTGTCCCGAGCTTAGCCCATGGCCGGCGCGGCCGGGCAACTCGACAGCCGTTCGCAACAGGTCGGCGGCGCGCCGGCGCCCAAGGCCTCAGCCCGCGTAGCGCTCAAGGTCCCGCGGACTGGCCACGGTGACGCCCAGGTCGTTCACCAGGCCGGTGTGCAGGGAATAGACCCAGCCGTGCACGCTGAGGCTCTGCCCCCGCGCCCAGGCGTCCTGGACGAAGACGTCTGAGGCGACGTTTCGCACCTGGCGCATGACGTTCAGTTCGCACAGCCGGTTCAGGCGATCGTGGTTGTGCTCGATGCCGGCCAGTTCCTCGCGGTGGTCGTGGGCCACCTCGCGGATCGGGTGCAGCCAATGGTCCACGAGACCCCGCCGCTGGCCGTCCACCGCCGCGGCCACGCCGCCGCAGCCGTAGTGGCCGACGACCATGACGTGCTTGATCTTCAGGACATCGACGGCGAACTGCAGCACCGACAGGTAGTTGGCGTCCTGAGGCGGGGCCAGGTTGGCGACGTTGCGGTGGACGAAGAGCTCGCCCGGATCCAGGTCGACGATCTCGTTGGCGGGCACGCGGCTGTCGGAGCAACCGATCCACAGGTACTCCGGGGCCTGCTGGCCCTCCAGCCGCTGGAAGAAGCCCGGGTCGGCCGCGACCTTCTTGGCCGCCCATTCGCGGTTGTTCTTTTTCAGGTGGTCCAGCATGCTTCGCCTCCGTTCGCCGCCGCTCTAATCTCCCTGGCCCGTGCCCCGCAACCCTCCCATCGCGTGAAGGCGCCGCAAGGTCAGCCAAGGCCCTCCCGCTGGCGACGGATGCATCCAAACTTGGCGAAGCTCGTTCCTAGGGGTCTCACGGCGCTCGCAGCGAGCGCGTCAGCCATGGACCTGGAATGCGGTCAGCACCGACGACCACCGCCGAGGCGGGGCGGCTCATCTCCACGGGCGTCAAGGACTTCGACGCCATCCTGGGCGGGGGCCTGACGCCGCATCGCTCCTATCTGCTGGAAGGCACGCCCGGCAGCGGCAAGACCACCATCGCCCTGCAGTTCCTGCTGGACGGGGTGCGGGTCGGCGAACGCGGGCTCTACATCACCCTGTCGGAGACCGTGGCCGAGCTGCGCGAGGTGGCGCGCAGCCACCGCTGGTCGCTGGAGGGCGTGGAGCTGTTCGAGCTGGTCAGCTCCGAGGGCCTGGATCCGGACGCCGAGCAGTCGATCCTGGAGCCGTCCGAGGTCGAACTGGGCGAAACCATTCGCGGGGTCATCGAGTGCGTCGACCGGCTGCGCCCCTCGCGCGTGGTGTTCGACAGCCTGTCTGAGATGCGGCTGCTGGCGCAGAACTCCCTGCGCTATCGCCGCCAGATCCTGGCGCTGAAGCAGTATTTCTCGACCCGGGAATGCACCGTCCTGATGCTGGACGACCGCAGTTCCGAGCCGGCGGACGTCCAGCTCCACAGCATCGCTCACGGGGTGATCACCCTGGAGCAGGCGGTGGAGGACTATGGCGCCGAGCGGCGGCGGCTGCGCGTGGTCAAGATGCGCGGCGTGAAGTACCGCGGCGGCTTCCACGACTTCGTCATCGAGACCGGCGGGGTTCAGGTGTTCCCGCGCCTGATCGCGGCCGAGCACCACCGCGACTTCACCGGCGAGCTGATCACCACCGGCGTGCCGCGCCTGGACCAGATGCTGGGCGGCGGGCTGACCCGCGGCGCCAACGCCCTGCTCAGCGGCCCCTCGGGCGTCGGCAAGACCAGCACCGCCCTGCGCTGCGCCCTGGCCGCGCTCGAGCGTGGCGAAAAGGCCGCCTATTATCTCTTTGACGAAGGGCTCGGAACCTTGCTGGCCCGCGCCAAGTCGATGGGCATGGACCTCGTCCCGCATCTCGACAGCGGCCAGCTCACCATCGCCCAGATCGATCCCGCCGAAATCTCGCCCGGCGAGTTCGCGAGCTGGGTGCGCCACGCGGTCATCGACGAGGGCGTGACCTTCCTGACCATCGACAGCCTGAACGCCTTCCTGCAGGCCATGCCGGGCGAGAAGTATCTGCTGCTGCAAATGCACGAACTGCTCAGCTTCCTGAACCAGCAGGGCGTCACCACCATGCTGGTGCTGGGCCAGCACGGGATCATCGGCGACATCCGTTCGGATATCGATCTCAGCTACCTGTCGGACGGCATCATCCTGTTCCGGTACTTCGAGTCCCGGGGCCGCGTGCACAAGGCCATCGCCGTCTCCAAGAGCCGCACGACGCCGCACCAGTCCAGCATTCGCGAATTCACCCTCGGGCCGGCGGGCCTGCAGGTCGGCGATCCCCTGGTCGACTTCGAAGGCGTGTTCACCGGTCTGCCCACCTACCAGGGGGCGACCCCCCTGCTGCCGGCCCAGACCGACGGGGCCGGGGACTAGGCGTGGAAGAACGCATCCTTCTCCTCGCCCTCAGGGGGCGCGACGCCCAGGTGATCGAGGAGCTGCTGACGCGCCTTGGTCATCCCACCACGATCTGCGGATCGGGCGACGCCCTCGCCGACGCCCTGATCGACGGCGGCGGCGCGGCCCTGCTGACCGAAGAGTCCCTGGCCGGCTCCGAGACCCGCCGCCTCAGCCGCTGGCTGGAGAACCAGCCGCCGTGGTCCGACTTTCCGTTCATCGTCCTGGCCACCAAGCGCGCCGGGCGACGGCCCAACGCCGCCCTGCAGATCATCCGCGCGCTGGGCAATGTCGTCCTGCTGGAGCGGCCCCTGCATCGTGAGACCCTGGCCAGCGCCGTGGACTCCGCCTTGCGCGGGCGACGGCGCCAGTACCAGACGCGGCGGCACCTCCAGGCCCTGCAACAGGCCGAGGACAGTTTGCGCGGCCTCAACGCCCGGCTCGAAGACCGCATCGCCGAGCGCACCCGCGAGCTGGCCCGCGCCAACGACCTGCTCATGCAGGAGATCGCCGAGCGCGAGCGCGCCCAGGCCGCCCTGGTCCAGTCGCAGAAGATGGAGGCGGTCGGCCAGCTCACCGGCGGCATCGCCCACGACTTCAACAACCTGCTGACCGTCATCGGCGGCAATCTGGAGTTGATCCAGCGTCGGGCGGCGGACGAGCGGACGGTGGCGCTGGCCGACTACGCCGGCCAGGCCATCGACCGGGCCGCCAAGCTGACGCGCCAGCTCCTCGCCTTTTCGCGCAGCCAGCGGCTGACCCTCAAGCCGGTGGACATCAACGCCCTGATCGGCGGCATGAGCGACCTTCTGGCCCGCACCATCGGCCCGCTCTATGCGGTGGAGATGATCCTCGATCCCGGCGGGGCCTGGGCCATGGCTGACGCCAACCAGGTGGAGTTGGCCATCCTCAACCTGGTCATCAACGCCCGCGACGCCATGCCGAACGGCGGGACGGTGCGCGTGTCGAGCGCCCGGCGCGTCGCCTCGGACGCCAGCCTGCGCCAGGGCGACTACGTGGTCATCGAGGTCGCCGACCACGGCACGGGCATGCCCGCGCATGTGCTGGAGCGGGTGTTCGAGCCTTTCTTCACCACCAAGGCCATCGGCAAGGGAACGGGCCTGGGTCTCAGCCAGGTCTATGGCATCGCCCAGCAGTCCGGCGGCGCGGCGCTCGTCGACAGCGTCGAGGGGGCCGGCGCGACGGTCTCGGTCTGGCTGCCGGTCGCCGAGGCGACGCATGAGGTGGAGACTGTGGGACAAGGCGCCGCCGCGCCTCGTCCGGCCCGGCACGAGCGCATCCTGGTCATCGAGGACGACCCGGGGGTGCGGCGCTTCATCGTCGAGTGCCTGCAGAGCCTGGGCTACGCCGTCGACGAGGCGTCTCACGGCCGCGAGGGCCTGTCGCGCCTGCGCGCCGCCCGCCCCGAACTGCTGATCGTCGACTTCGCCATGCCCGGCATGAACGGGGTCGAGGTGGTCAACGCCGCCCGCGCGGCCGCCCCTGGCCTGCCCATCCTCCTGGCCACCGGCTACGCCGACATGGAGGCGGTCCACCGCGTGGTGGCCCCCGAGCAGGTGCTGAGAAAGCCGTTCCAGATCCGCGACCTGGAAAACGCCGTCCGCGGGGCGCTGGCCTAGTTCAGCCGGTCGCGCGGCCGGGGCGGATCGAAGGCGTCGGCGCCGGTGAGTTCGGCGTAGACGGCCGACAGCTTGCTGAAGACGCGATCCCAGCCATGTTCCCGGCTGGCCCGCTCGCGCGCCGCCCGGCCGACGGCGGCGACGTCGCGGGCGAAGAGGGCCTCCACAGCCTCGGCGAAGTCTTCCGCGGTGGAGCGGCGGGCCAGTTCGCCGACGCCCTGGTCGACGCTCTCGGCCACGCCGCCGCTATCGACGCCAACCACCGGCAGGCCGCTGGCCATGGCCTCCAGCACGATCAGGCCGAAGGGCTCGGCGTCGTTGGCGTGCACGAAGGCGTCGCAGCCGGCCATCAGGGCCGCGAGGTCCCTGGGGTCTGTCTGGTAAGGCAGCTCGAACACCCGGTCGGAGGCCGGCGCCGCCGAAGCCGCCCCCACCAGCAACAGGACGTAGGGGTCGCCCAGGCGTTCCACGGCCTCGACCAGAACATCGACGCGCTTCTCGCGGGCCGGGCGGCCGGCGAAGACAAGCAGCCGGTGGCGGCTGGTCAGGCCGAGTCGGCGGCGCAGGCCCTCGCGGTCCGCGCGCGACGGGTGAAAGGTCACGGTGTCCACGCCCAGCGGCAGGGCGATCGGCGACGGCACGCCGGCCTCCTCCAGCCGCTCGGCCATGAAGCGGCTGGGCGCCACCGCCCGGTCGAAGCGCCGGTAGATCTCGCCCCAGTGCTTGCGCACCGGCTTTTCGGCCCACTCGCCGATGTGCAGGGCCGCCAGCGCCCCGAGGTCGGTGTGGCAGAACCCCACGACGGGTATGCCCAGGGTCTCGCCGGCTTTCAGGGCGGCCAGGCCGGGGGTGTAGGGGTCGCCCGCCTCGATCAAGGTCGGACGGGTGCGCAGCAGCCGCTTCATCCAGGCGGTCTTGCCCACCGGCCAGCGGTAGCCGTCGCCGAAGGGCAGCGGGGCCGCGTAGATCGACAGGGCGCCGGCCCCGTCGTGGCCATGCCGATCGCCGGGCACAACCAGGGTGTGGCGCACGTTGGGGCGCTCGGCGGCGAACCAGGCCCGCTTGGCGTTGAGGTAGCGCTTCACCCCGCCCGATCGGGGGGCGTAGAGCATGGTGGTGTCCACGAGGCGGGGCCGTCCGTCGGGGGTGCGGGCCGCCAGTCTCGCGGCGCCGCGCCCCACTGAGCGCAGTCGATCGACGATAGAATGCGTGAACACCGTCTCCAGCGCCTCCAAGCCATTCGTCTGAGACATAGTAACGCGCCACCCCCGCCGCAGCACCCGGCAATCCTCCGTCGGCGGCCAATGCTGGAAAGGGCCGACTCCGTCTGCCCTTCAGAAAGCATTTGCATGTCATGTCCGTGACAGGGCTTGCGGCCGGCCCGTCCTGTTCAGTACGAGCGGCGCCGTGAAAGGCAGGCGCATGGCCAAATTTATCTTCGCGACCTGGGAAGGCGGCGGACACGTCCAGCCGCTGATGCTGGTCGCCCGCGGCCTCAAGGACCGCGGCCACCAGGTTCTGGTGCTCAGCGACGCCTGCAATGCGCCGGACGCCGCCGCCGTCGGCGCGCCGTTCCGCGCCTGGCGCACGGCGCCCTCGCGCCCGGACAAGTCGCCGGCGACCGACCCCTTGCGCGACTGGGAGCACAAGAGCCCGCTAGAGGTCATCACCGGTCTCAACGACGCCCTCATCGCCGGCCCCGCGGCCGCCTACGCTCATGACGTCCTGGAAGCCATCGACGACCATGGCGCCGATGTGGTGGTGTCCCAGGAGCTGCTGTTCGGGGTGATGGCCGCCGCGGAATCCCGCGGCCTGCCGTTGGCCCTGCTGACCGCCAATATCTGGCCCTTCCCCACCATGCCGGGGGCGCCGCCGTTCGGCGGCGGCCTGCCGCCGGCCGAGGACGAGGGGGTGCTGGACCTCTATCGCCGCATCGCCGAGGCGACACGGGGCGCCTACCAGTCCGGCCTGCCCGCCCTCAACGCCGCCCGCGCGGGCCTGGGCCTGGCGCCCTTGGCCGACATGCTGGACCAGCTCGACGTCGCCCGGCGCATCCTGATGGCCACCAGCCGCGCCTTCGACGTGGTCAAGGACCCGCCCCTGCCCTTCGTACACGTCGGCCCCTACCTGGCCGACCCCGCCTGGGCCGAGCCCTGGACGTCACCCTGGGGCGCCGACCGCAAGGATCCGCTGGTGCTGGTGACCTTCTCGAGCATGTACCAGGGCCAGGATCCCACGGTGCGCCACGTGATCGAAGCGTTGGGGTCCATGCCCGCGCGGGGCCTGGTCACCCTGGGCCCGGTGCTGGACGTCGCCGACTTCCCGGCCCCGGACAACGTGGTGGTGGTCAAGAGCGCGCCGCACTCGCAGATCCTGCCCCATTGCAGCGTGGTGGTGACCCACTGCGGCCACGCCTCGACCCTGCGGCCGCTGATGGCCGGCGTTCCCATCCTCTGCCTGCCCATGGGCCGCGACCAGGACGACAACGCCGCCCGGGTGGTCGCCGCCGGCGCGGGCCTGCGCCTGTCGCGGGACGCGGACGCAGCGGCCATCGCCGCGGGGCTGAAGACCCTGATCGAGGACGCATCCTATCGCGAGGCGGCCGCCCGCCTGGGCGCCGAGATCAGCGCCGACGTCGCCCACCGCGACGCCGAAGCCCAGCTCGAAGTCTTGCTCGTCCCCGTACTGGTCTAGATCCTGAGCGTCATGCCACCGTCGGCGGCGATGGCCTGGCCGGTGACGAAGCCGGCGTCCTCGGAGGCCAGGAACAGGGCCACCCGCGCCACGTCGATGGGCTCGCCCAGGCGGCGCAGCACCGACTTCCTGGCCCAGATTTCGGCGACGCCGGGGTCGGCGAAGCTGCGGGCGGTCATGCCGGTGCGGATGGCGCCGGGCAGAACGGCGTTGGCGGTGACTCCGTGCTTGCCCAGCTCCAGCGCCAGGGTGCGCATCAGCCCCACTACTCCGGCCTTGGAGGCGCAATAGGCGGCCAGGCCATAGTCCGTGCCGTTGGCCATGACGCTGGCGGTGGAGATGATCCGTCCGGCCGGCGAGGCCACCAGGTGCGGAATGGCCTCGCGGCACAGGCGGAACACGGCCTTGAGGTTGACGTCCTGGACCAGGTCCCAAGCTTCGTCGGTCATCTGGGCGGCCAGGGCGTTCGACCCGATGCCGGCGTTGTTGTAGAGGATGTCGAGCCGCCCAAAGGCCTGCAGGGCCTTGCCGATCACCTGGCTCGGCGCGTCGGCGGCGGCGAGGTCGACCCCGAGGGTCTCGATCGCCTTGTCTGTGAACGTCAGGTCCGCGCCCGGCCGGTCCACCGCCAGCACGCGCGCGCCCTCGGCGGCGAACAGCTCGGCGCTCGCCCGTCCGATTCCCGACGCCGCCCCGGTGACGATCGCCGCCTTGCCCGCCAGCCGTCCGGTCATGGCTTCCTCCCTTTGCTTTTGATCTAAAGTGTTTGGCTGACGCCACGTGCGTCCATTGCAAACTGGTCTGACAGGAAGAGACGCTCCGGGGAGGGCGCGCCCATGATCAAGCTCACCTTCTGCCTCGTGCGCAGGCCCGAGTTCACGCGCGAGGACTTCCAGGCCTACTGGTTCGACCACCACGCACCCCTGGTGGCCAGCGTGCGCGAGGCCCTGCGCATCCGCCGCTACGTCCAGTTGCACAGCCTGCCCATCGAAGCGTCGGCGGCGCTGCGCGTGGCTCGCGCCGGGCCCGAGGGCTACGACGGCGTGGCCCAGCTGTGGTGGGACAGCATCGAGGATGTGCTCGGCAACACCCATCCGGACGCCCAGGCCGCCGGCCGGACCCTGCTGGAGGACGAGCGCAAGTTCATCGACCTGGAGCGATCGCCGCTCTGGTGGGGCGAGGAACGGGTGATCTTCGGCTGATGGCCTCGCCGGAACAGGTCCTGGCCGACCTCAACGCCCGCCCCCTGCCCGCCTGGTACGACGACGCCAAGTTCGGCATCTTCATCCACTGGGGCGCCTGGGCGATCCCCGCCTTCGCCCCCAGGCTCGGCTCCATCGGCGAGACCTTCGCCAAGGACTACGACCGGGCGGTGGCGATGACGCCCTATACCGAGTGGTACTGGAACGCGATCCGCGTGCCCGGCACGCCCTCGGCCACCTTCCACCGCGAGCACTACGGCGATGCGCCGTATACGGACTTCAAGGCGCCGTTCGAGGCCGGCCTGAAGGCCTGGGACCCGGCCGCCTGGGCCGAGGCCTTCCGCGACGCCGGGGCCCGCTATGTCGTGCTGGTCACCAAGCACCATGACGGCCTGTGCCTATGGCCCAGCGCCGTGGAAAACCCCCACCAGGCCGACTGGACAACGCGGCGCGACATCGTTGGGGAGCTGGCCGCCGCGGTGCGGGCCGCAGGCCTGCGCTTCGGGGTCTACTATTCCGGCGGCATCGACTGGACCTTCAACCGCAGGCCGCTGCGCACCCTGGCCGATTTCTCGGGCTCGATGCCCGGAGGGCCGTACCGGGCCTACGCAATGAGACAGGTCCGTGAACTGATCGATCGCTACGCGCCGTCGGTGCTGTGGAACGACATCGCCTGGCCGACCTCGCCCATGCGCCTGCACGAGCTCTTCGCCGACTACTACGCCGCCGTGCCCGAGGGCGTGGTCAACGACCGATGGGTCACCTCGAACTATCCGAAAAACCGCCTGGCTTCAGCGGCTTCCCGGCGCAAGCTCGATGACCGCATGAAGGCCTACTATCGGACCGCGCCGGAGGGGATGCACGGCGTCATCCCGCGGCCGATCCCGCACAGCGACTTCCGCACCCCGGAATACACCGGCTTTTCCACCATCCAGGACAAGAAGTGGGAAGCCACGCGGGGCATGAGCTTCTCCTTCGGCTTCAACCGCCACGACACCGAGGCCGATTACGCGACGCCCGAAGCCCTGATCGGCGACTTCGTCGACGCGGTGTCGCGCAACGGCAACCTGTTGCTGAACGTGGGGCCTCGCGCGGACGGCGGGGTTCCGGAAGAACAGCTCCGTAGGCTGAAGGCCTTCGGGGCCTGGCTGCGCGCCAACGGCGAGGCGATCTACGCCACCCGCCCCTGGACCCGTTCCGACGGCGTCACCGACGCCGGCCAGGCGCTGCGCTTCACGCAAGGCCCGGGCCGCCTGAACCTGATCTTCAAGGGCGAGGTTTCGCCCGGCCGGGTGGTGGTGCGCGACCTGCGGCTTTCCGGAACCGCCCGACGCCTCGCCGACGGCGCCCCGGTGGCCCTGGAGCAACGCGGTGACGACCTGGCGCTGAACCTGCCCCCCGGCGCGCCCGATCCCATCGGAACTGCCGTCGCCGTGGACCTCGCCGGCTAGGTGGTCGCCAGGATCATGTTGCGCACCAGGGGATAGATCTGGCTGGCCCATTTGCGGCCGCTGAACACCCCGTAGTGCCCGACCCCCGGCTGCAGGTGGTGGCGCTTGCGGTTGGCGAAGATGTTGTCGCAGAGGTCGTGCGCCGCCACCGTCTGGCCCACCGAGCAGATGTCGTCCCGTTCGCCCTCGACGGTGAACAGGGCCGTGCGCCGGATGGCCGAGGGATCGACCCGACGATTGCGAACGAACAGCTCGCCCTTGGGCAACAGGTGCTCCTGGAACACCCGGCCGACGGTCTCGAGATAGAACTCGGCGGTCAGGTCCAGCACCGCGAAGTACTCGTCGTAAAAGGTCTTGGCGGTCTGGGCCTCGGCCGTCTTGCCCATGGCCAGGTTGGCGTACATGTCGATGTGGCCGTCCACGTGCCGGCCGAGGTTCATCAGCATGAAGGCCGTGAGCTGCATGAACCCCGGATAGACCCGCCGCCCCGCGCCCGGGAACCTAGCCGGCACGGTGGCGATCAACTCCTTCTCGAACCATTCCAGCGAGTGGTTGGTGGCCAGGTCGTTGACCGAGGTCGGGTTGATGCGGGTGTCCACCGGGCCGGCCATCAGGGTCATGCTGAGGGGCGTTGCGGGGTTGTCGTCCTCGGCCATCAGCGACACCGCCGCCAGGGCGTGGGCGCAGGGCTGGCAGACCCCGATCAGGTGCCCGCCCGGCCCGATCGCCTCCATGAAGGCGATGACGTGCTCGACGTATTCGTCGAAGCCGAACGCCCCGGCCGATAGCGGGGCCTCGCGGGCGTTGCGCCAGTCGGTGATGTAGACGTCGTTTTCCGGCAGCAGCACCTCCACCGTGCCGCGCAGCAGGGTGGCGAAGTGCCCCGACAGCGGCGCCACCAGCAGCACGCGCGGCTGGTCGGGGTCGCCCTGCTTGCGGAAGCGGACCAGGTTGCCGAATGGCGTCGAGGCGGCGATCTCCTCGCGCACCGGCACGTCCTGGCCGGCGATGCGCACGCTGGGAAAGCCATAGTCCGGACGATGGTGGGTGATCCCGGCGCGGCTCAGCATCTCCCAGCCGGCCGCCACCTGGGTCACCGCCGGAAGCTGCCGCACCCAGGCCGGCCCGAAGGCCAGGCCGGCGTTGGCCATCCCCGCGGCCAGCCGGGCCGGCGCCATGAGGTCCGCCTGGGCTTGGAAGGCCTGATAGCGCAAGCGCTCGCGCATATCCCCGTCACCGTTGGCCAGCCTCTGCATGAGCGCGATCTCGTGGCGGATCGGGCGGGCGGCGCCACCTCGCCTCGCCTGTCGGGCCGCCGACGGCGCCGGTTGCGCCGTCCGGGGCGCCGCGCCAGGGCCGGCGCCCAAGTTTCAATCAAACGCCGCCGCGCCGCGTCCACCCCCGTTCCGGCTTGGACGCCGCCGCGCGCGCGGCGCTACCCCTAGTCGCGAGCCCGCCGCCACGGCGCCCCGGCGGCGGGGATCAGGAGACGTCGATGGCCACGGCCACCCTCACCATCTCGAGCCGCAACTATTCCTCTTGGTCCCTGCGCGGCTGGCTGCTGTGCAAGTTCGCCGGCCTGCCGTTCGAGACGGTGATGACCCCGATCGACGACGCCGCCGCCCGCGCCGAGCTGCTGCTGCTGTCGCCGTCGTTCCTGACGCCGTGCCTGACCTATGACGGCATCAAGGTATGGGACACCCTGTCCATCGCCGAGTTCCTGCACGAGCTCCACCCCGAGGCGGGGCTGCTGCCGCACGACCGGGCCGAACGGGCGCTCTGCCGCTCCATCTGCGGCGAGATGCACTCCGGCTTCGCCAGCCTGCGCGCCGCCCTGCCGATGAATCTCAAGGCCAGCCATCCGGGCTTCAAGGTCTGGGCCGGCGCCCAGTCCGACATCGACCGCGTCGCCGTGATTTGGCGCGAGGCCCTGGCCGCCTCGGCCGGCCCCTTCCTGTTCGGTGAGCTGACCATGGCGGACGCCATGTACGCCCCGGTGTGCACCCGGTTCGCCACCTATGACGTCAAGCTGGACGATGCCTGCGCCGCCTACCGCGACCGCATCCTGGCCCTGCCCTACATGCGCGAGTGGACCGCCGAGGCCCTGAAGGAGCCCGACGAGGTCGAGGAGCTGGACGTCGAGTTCTAGCCGCCCAGGGCGACGCCGCCCTCCACCTGGATCACCTGGCCGGTGGTGTAGCCGCTGGTCATCAGGAAGAGGTAGGCGGCCGCGGCCTCGTCCGGCTCACCGATGCGCGGGACGAGCTGGCGGCTGGTCATGCGCTCGAAGGTCGCCTCGCGGCGGTCGTCGGGAATGCTGTCCCAGACGCCGGTGCGGATCAGGCCGGGACAAACGCAGTTGACCCGCGCCGGCGCCAGCTCCACCGCCAGGGCCCGGGTCAGGTGCTCGATGGCGCCGGCCATGGCCGTCGACACCGCCGAGCCCTTGGATGGCCGGTGGGCGATCATGCCGTCGGTCAGGGTCAGCGAGCCGCCGGCCGGCAGGCGCGGCCCGCCGTGCTTGGCCACCGCCAGGGCGCCCCAGAAGCGCACCTTGAACACGCCGGCCGCGGCCGCCAGGTCGACGTCGGCCACCGGAACACCGCGGATCTGGCCCCAGTCGCCGGCAGTCGTGACGATGTGGTCGAACGACGGGACAGACGCGAAGAAGGCCGCGACGGCGGCCTCGTCGGTGACGTCCAGCGCGCCCGCCTCGCCGCCCAGGGCCGCTGCGGCCGACTTGACCTTGTCGAGGTTGGTGGAGGCCACCGTCACCGCCGCGCCCGCCCTGGCCGCGCCTTGGGCCACCGCCAGGCCGATGCCGGACCCGCCGCCAATCACCAGCACCCGCTTTCCGTCCAGGCTCATCGCCGTCTCTCCCAACGTCTTCCGCCGTCTACTTGCGCCATAGCACCGGCGACACCCTCTCGGAAGAGCTGAAAACATTCAAGAATTTACGGTAAACTCAGACTAACCTTAAGATCAATTCACACTGAATACTTGTTTGTGATACTTGTAAAACTCTGATCAACGAGTCGCGGTTAGATTTCACTCGAACAAGGGGCGGACCACCACCGCCGAGACGAGGAAGACCAACCGATGACCCAGTTCTTCAAGCGCTTCGCCAACGACGAATCCGGCGCCACCGCCATCGAGTACGGCCTGATCGTGGCCCTGATCGCCGTGGTGATCATCACCGCCGTGACTACGGTCGGCAGTAACCTGAAGACCAGCTTCAACTCCACGGCCAACGCCATCCGCTAGCCGGCGGCGACCGCCGAGATAAGAGACGCGCTCCGGCGTCAAAGACGGGGCGGCCGGCCTCCACAGCCAACGGCCGCCCCGCTTCTGTTCGAGGCTCACTACAGGAGATCCTCCGGCGGCGGCCGGCGCTTGCGCCTTGGCCGCTCGCGCATCACCCCCGGATACCCCTTGAGCGGCGATAACGCCTCGCCCCGCCAGGTCCAGTCGGCGGCCACGGCCAGGTGCATGTGGTAGCGCGGCTCGCGCCCGGTGCGGGTCTCGAAGAGGGCGCGCGGGATATTGATCATCTTGGGCGCCCGGGCCCGCTCATAGAACAGCGGCGTGCCGCAGCGAGCGCAGAAGCTTCGCGTCGCGCCGGCCTCGGGATCCTCGTAGCGGCTGACGGCGCCGGCGCCCTCGAGCAGCCGGAACCGGCTCTTCCAACTGCCGACATAAGTGGCGTAGGCGCAGCCCTGGGCGTGGCGGCTGGCGGGTGAATGATCGTGCCAGGCCCACACCGCCGGCACGTCGATCTCGAAGCGCACGGCCCCGCAGACACAGGCGCCGGCGCTGGTCTCGCCCTCTGGCCTGGCCCTGACCTTCGCGCCCTTCGCCGCCCCGACTTCCTTGCGCATGCCACGACACCCCGAACGGCGCGCCCTTGGGCGCGATCGGCGGCAGTCTAGCGCCTGCGCGGGCGGCGGGATGTCAGCTTGTCAGTCGCCGCAGGCGCAGTCGGGGCCGCAGCCGCCGGCCGGGACACCGACCTTGGCCGCCCGGGCGCGGCGGACCGCCCCGCGAAGGCCCAGGTTCCAGGCGGTCCAGCCCGCCGCCGCCACGACGATCAGGCCGACGATGATCCACTGCGCCATCATCCGCCCCTAGCCCGCGCCCAGGGCCACGGCGACCCGGTAGGTGATGAAGGCGGCGATGTAGGCCAGGGTGATCATGTAGCCGAACATGATGATCGGCCAGCGCCAGCTGTTGGTCTCGCGCTTCACGACCCCCAGCGTCGAGGCGCACTGCGGCGCGAACACGTACCAGGCCAGGAAGGCCAGGGCCGAGGCCAGGGACCACTGGTGCGCCAGGTGCGCGCCGAGGACGCTCGAGGCGCCCTCGCCGCCCTGGATGGCGTAGACGGTGCCCAGGGCGCCGACGGCCACTTCCCGCGCCGCCATGCCCGGGATCAGGGCCACGGCCATCTGCCAGGAGAAGCCGATCGGGGCCAGCAGGGGTTGGATGGCGTGGCCGATCATGCCGGCGAAGCTGTAGTCGATGGCCGGCCCCTTGGCCCCGGCCGGCGCCAGCGGCACCGTCGACAGGAACCAGATCAGGACCATCATCGACAGGATGATGGTGCCGGCCCGCTGCAGGAAGATCTGCGCCCGCTGCCAGACGTTGCGCGCCACGTTCAGCGGATCGGGGATCTTGTAGGCCGGCAGCTCCATGATGAAGGGCTCGGAGGCGCCGCGCAGGAAGAAGGTGCGCATCACCCAGGCCACCGCCAGGGCGCTGACCATGCCGGCCACATAGAGGCCGAAGAACACCAGGCCCTGCAGGCTGAGGAAGCCCAACACCGTGCGCGCCGGCACAAAGGCCGAGATGATCAGGGTGTAGACCGGGATCCGCGCCGAGCAGGTCATCAGGGGCGCCACCAGGATGGTGGTCAACCGGTCGCGCTTCTGGTCGATCACCCGGGTCGCCATGATCCCGGGAATGGCGCAGGCGAAGCTGGACAGCAGCGGGATGAAGGCCCGCCCGTGCAGGCCCGCCCCGCCCATCACCTTGTCCAGCAGGAAGGCCGCCCGGGCCATGTAGCCGAAGTCTTCCAAGAGGATGATGAAGGCGAACAGGATCATGATCTGCGGCAGGAAGACCACCACGCTGCCGACCCCGGCGATGATGCCGTCGCAGATCAGGCTCTTCAGCACTCCGTCCGGCAGGGCGCCGCCCACCGCGGCGCTCAGCCAGTCGAAGCCGGCGGTGATGGCGTCCATGATCGGCTTGGCGCCGGTGAACACCGCCTGGAACATCAGGAAGAGGACGCCCAGCAGGACGACGAAGCCCAGCACCGGGTGCAACAGGACGCTGTCGAGCCGCCCGGTCCAGGTGTCCGGCCGCTTGGGCGGGGTCACGCAGGCCTTCAGGATGCGCTCGGCGTCGCGATGCAGGGCGCGGATCTCGGCCGCCGTGGGCTCGCGCCAGGAATCCGGCGAACCGGCGCCGGGCTCGGCGGCCCGCGCTTCCACCGCGCGCACCAGGTCGTCGATACCGCGCTTGCGGGTCGCCACCGTGGTCACCACCGGCATGCCCAGTTCGCGCGACAGCCGTTCGATATCGATCTCCAGGCCCTGACGCTGGGCGATGTCGATCATGTTGAGCGCCAGCACCGCCGGCCGGCCCACGGCCTTGAGCTCCAGGGCCAGGCGCAGCACCAGGCGCAGGTTGGTGGCGTCGGCGACGCAGATCACCGCGTCGGGCGAAGTTTCGCCGGCCAGTCGGCCCAGAACGGCGTCGCGGGTCACCACCTCGTCGGGGCTGCGGGCGCGGAAGCTGTAGGTGCCCGGCAGGTCCAGCACCGTGATCTTGCGCCCGTCAGGCGCGGTCAGCTGGCCTTCCTTGCGCTCGACGGTGACGCCGGCGTAGTTGGCGACCTTCTGGCGTGCGCCGGTCAGGGCGTTGAACATCGCCGTCTTGCCGGAATTCGGATTGCCCACCAGGGCCACGCGCAGGGGCGCGTGCGACAGCGCCGCCTCGGGCGCGGCCGGGGCGCTCGCCAGTTCGGCGGCCGTGCTCATTTCGCCAGTCCGGCCGCCTGGCAGGCGCGCACCATGACGCCACGCGCGTCGCGGCGGCGCAGGGCCACGCGCATGTCGTCCAGCTTGACGGCGATGGGATCGGCGCCGAACAGACCCTCGTGCAGGATCTCGACCCGCGCGCCTTCCACGAAGCCCATCTCCAGCAGCCGCCGCTCCATCTCCGCCGGCGGCAGGTCGCCATTGGACGGGGCGTTCACGGCCGCCACCACGCCGGCGAAACCGCGCCGTCCGTCGCCCAGGGACGACAGCGTCTCCGCCATCGGGGCGGCGGGTTCGGACGGACGATCGAAATCAGGAAGGCTACGCACGGCTGGCTCTGATCGCTTTTTTAAGAACGATTATCAATAGCAGACTAACGACACATGAATCAACGCGATTGGTGACTCAGGCGTCGCCAAAACGTCGCACCAGGTTGTGATAGACGCCACTCAGGGTGATTACGGATGTGTCGCCCTGTCCCACCTGGGCCGACAGGGCCCGGATGGCCTGGTCCAGGTCGTACAGGGTCTGACGGTCAGGTTCGTTCTTGACCATCGACTGCGCCCAGAAAAAGGCGGCCCAGCGCGAGCCTCTGGTCACCGGCTCGACCCGGTGACGGCTGGTGGCCGGATAGAGGATCATGTCCCCCGCCTCCAGCTTCACGGCGTGCTCGCCGTAGGTGTCCTCGATCACCAGTTCGCCGCCGTCGTAGTCGTCGGGCTCGGTCAGGAACAGGGTGCAGGAAACGTCGGTGCGGAAGCGCACGGGGCCGGCGAAGCGGACGGAATTGTCGATGTGGGGACCGAACCCCATGCCCTGGTCGTAGCGGTTGAAGAGAGGCGGAAAGACCCTGAGCGGCAGCGCCGCCGAAATGAAGGTCTCATTGCGCCCGAGCGCCGACAAGATCCGTTCGCCCAGGTCCCGGGCCGCCGGCGCGTTCTCGGAAACCTGCAGGTTGCGCTTGGCCAGGGCCGACTGGCTGCCGGCGGTCACCCGACCGTCCACCCAGTCCTGCCCCTCCAGCACCGCGCGGAATTCGGCCACCTCGGCCTTGCTCAGCACCTTTTCCACCTGCGCCAGCATGCCAGCGCCTTTCCTAGAAACCTGCGCCGAGAGAGACGATCACCGTTCGTCCGGCCGCGGGCACGGCGCGGTTGCCGAACACCTGCGCATAGTTCAGCCGGTCCGCCAGGTTGTAGACATTGACCGCCACCCAATACTTGCCGAAGCGGTAGGCGACGAAGGCGTCCAGGGTGAGGTTTTCCGGAACCTCGGCGATCTTGCTGGCCACCAGGGACGCGCGGTCCACATAGGACACGCTCACCGCCGTGTAGCCGACGAAGAGCCGGCTCTGCCACGTCACGTCGCCGCCGATTTCGAGGCCCGTCAGGGGACCCTGGAAGTCGTAGGTGGTGAACAGCGAGGCGGCGTTTCGCGGCACGAAAGTCGCCTGCCGCCCCTCGGCCACCGTGTTCTCCACCGGGATCGCCGACGTCACGCCCACCGGACAGACCACAGTGGTCGGCGTCACCGCCGTGCTGGTCGGCACGACGCAATTGACGAAGGACTGGCGCACCCGCGCGTCGAGATAGGTGTAGTTGGCCGAGACCGACCAGCCGCGGGCGAGCTTGCCCGTCAGTCCCAGCTCGACGCCCCTCACCCGCTGCCTTTCGCCCGACTGGGCCAAGAGGAAGCCGGTCGCGGGGTCGGTCTGGGTGGCGTTGTCCTTGCGCACCTCGAAGACCGAGCCGGTCAGGACCAGGCGCCCGCCCAGCACGCCGACCTTGGCCCCCGCCTCCACCGAGCGGGCGATCTCCGGCGACAGGTCCTTGGCGGTCAGGGCCACGGCCGTCGCGGCGCCGACGATGGACGACCCCTGAGGCGTCGCCGAACGGCCCCACGAGACATAGACGGTCGAGGTCTCGCTGGGCTCGAACACCAGGCTGGCGCGGGGCGAGACCAGGGTCGAACGGACGCTGATGGGGGTGAGGATATTGCCCGGGGCGACGCTGTTGAAGGTCGCCCAGTAGCCGTCGACCCGCACGCTGCCGATCACGGACAGGCTCCGGGTCAGCCATAGCCGGTCGCTGATGAAGCCGCCGGCGTCGGTGGCGTCGCCGTAGGTGCTGACCAGGGTGCTCGACGAGACGCTGGTGCACACGGCCACCCCCGTCGGACAGGTCAGGTTGGCGGCCGTCGGCAGGATGGGCGCATAGCCCGGCGGCGGATTGTGGTCGGGGTTCAGCAGGAACACCGGGATCCTGGTCCGGGCGATGGGCGAGCCGAGGTAGCCGCCCGGAACCGTGGCCGGCAGGCTGTAGACCCAGAACCGCTTCTTGCTCTGCTGGTAGGAGAGGTCGACGCCGGCGATGAGCTGATTGCGCAGCGCGCCGAGGGGCCGCTCGATGCGGACCGTCGAGATGTTCTGCGCGCCCCAGGCGTTCATCTGGTAGGGGCCCTGGCCGCCGATCGTGCCGATCGGAACCGTGCTCGGGTCGTTGTCCAGCAAGGCGTCGGCGCAGGTCTTCCGGGTCACCGGGTCGGTGTAGCAGCCGTCCACGGTCGTGTACTGGAAGTAGCGCGAATAGACCCCGACCCGGGTGTCGCTGGTCACCGTCAGCCAGGGGCGCACCTCGCTCTTGAAACGGGCGGTGACGATGTCCGCCTGGGTCTTGTCGAGGTCGGTGCTGTAGCCGGTGAAGGTCGAGGGGTTCAGGCCATACTCGCTGAGCGGCAGGGCGATCAGGCTGCCGGTGGGCTGGCCGATGACGATGCCGTAGTCCGGGCGGCGATGGTCCTGCTGGTGCAGGTAGTTGATCGCAAAGCTGGTCCTGGTCCCGAGGCCGAAGCCCACCGCCGCCGCCAGGGCCCAGCGGTGGGAATAGACCAGGTCGCGGCCGACAACGCCGGCGCGCGTCCCCATCAGGTTCAGCCGCACCGCAGTGGTCGAATTGATCATGTGTCCGATGTCGGCCAGGCCGCGGTAGTAGCCGCCGGAGCCGACGTAGGCGTCGACGTCCTCGAAATCCTTCAGGACTGGGCCCTTTGAGATGGTGTTGATCGCCCCGCCCGTGGTCCCGCGGCCGAACATGGCGCCCGACGGCCCTTTCAGCACCTCCACCGCCTCGGCGTCGAAGCTGTCGCGGGTGTAGACGCCGAAGTCGCGCAGGCCGTCCACATAGACGTCGTCCTTGGCGTCGAAGCCGCGGATCTTGAACTGGTCGCCGTTCAGCGTGCCGCCCTCGCCGATGGCGATGGTGATGCCAGGCACGTTGCGCAGCGCCTGCTCCAGGCTGGCGACGCCCTGGGCTTTCAGCTGCGCCTGGCCGATGACCTGGATGGCCTGGGGGGTGTCCTGCACAGATCCGGGCAGGGTCGCCACATCGGTGTCTCCAGCGAGGGGCGCATGCGCGCCCACCACCTCGACGCCGGAGATCTCGTTGGCCGCGTCGGCTGCCGCGGTCTCGGCCGCCGCCATCGACGGCGACACCGCCGGGACGAGCATCGCCGCGCCCACCAAGGTCGCCGCCCTCACAGGCGCCCGCCGCGCATAGCCCACGATCCCCGCCCGCTTCGCCGTCATGACTCACTCCCAAGACTCGTACTTGCAAATGCGTTTGCGAGTCGTTCTTAAGTGAGCGCCCCTTCGTGGGCAATGCGAATTATTCGCAACTAGACGCGTTAGGGTTCAGGCCGCGACCAGGCCTGCCGTCCGGGCTTCCGGTCCGTCGTCCGCCAGATCGGCCAGAGCCTTGAACAGCGCCTCCGCAGAGAGCGGCTTCGAGAGATGTCCGTCCGCCCCCGCCTCACGGCCGGCCGCCACATGCTCGGGCATGGCGTTGGCAGAGACCATCAGGATCGGCACGCGCCCCGCACCGCGCCTTGCCTCCAGGTCCCGAATCCGGCGCGTGGCGGCCAGGCCGTCCAGATTGGGCATCTGCATGTCCATCAGGATCACGTCGAAGACGCCTTCCATCCAGGCCGCCACGGCCTCTTCGCCGTCCTCGGCCATCACGCATGCCGCGTCGAGGTGGCCCAGCAGCGAAGCCATCAGGCGGCGGTTGTTGGGGTGGTCGTCGGCCACCAGCACCCTGAGCGGCGCCTCCGTCGCCGCCGGCGGCCCCTCCACCGCCGCGCCTCCAGCCGGAGCGTCCGCCGCCGGCAAGGGCAGCTCGACGATGAACCGTGAACCGACCCCTTCCCGGCTCTCGGCCTCCACGGTCCCGCCCATCAGTTCAACCAATTCGCGGGAAATGGAGAGCCCCAGGCCGCTGCCGCCGAACCTGCGACCGATTGAGCCATCGGCCTGCTGGAAACGCCCGAACAGGCGCGCGTGCGCGCCCTGGTCGAAGCCCGGACCGGTGTCGGTCACGGTGATCCTGAATCGCGCCGCGCCGGCTTGTTCGCCGACGCGCGCCACCTCGACCCCCACACGACCCGCCTCGGTGAATTTCACCGCGTTGGCCGCCAGGTTGGTGACGATCTGCTTCAGCCGGGTGGCGTCCCCCATCACCCAGCGCTCGGCGTCGGGATCGATCGACACGGCGAACTCCAGGGCCTTGGCCGTGGCCCGCGGCGCACAGAGGCGGGCGGCGTCGCGAACCGCCTCGCCCAGGTGGAACGGCTCGTCGACCAGGTCCAGCGCCCCTGATTCCACCCGCGCCAGATCCAGGATGTCGCACAGCAGCCGGTTCAGCGTGCCCCCCGAACCGCGAATAATCTCGACCAATTCGCCCTGCTCGGCCGACAGCGGTGTCAGGGCCAGCGCGTCCGCGACGCCCAGGACGCCGTTCAGGGGCGTGCGGATTTCGTGGCTCATATTGGCCAGAAAGGCGCTCTTGGCGCGGTTGGCCGCCTCGGCCTCGTCCCGCGCCACCGCCAGATCCTCGGCCGCGCGCTTGAGGTCGGTGATCTCGACGACGCTGGTGATCCGCCCGCCGTCGTCGGTCGGACTTTCCAGCACGCGGTACCATTGACCGTCCGGTGTCACCTCCTCCCGGCAATTGGCGCCGCTTCGCCTCTGAGCCATGCGTGTCTCGGCCCAGTGGGCGTCGGTGGAGCCCGGGAAGGTCTCGACCGCGATCGAGGGATTGACGATGCAGTCGATGTAGCGTGCGCCCAGCACCGGCTGCAGGCCAAAGATCGCCAGCGCTTCCTCGTACCGGCGGTTCCAGAGCACGAAGCGATCGTCGGCGTCGAAATAGGCCAGGCCATCGGGCATGGCGTGGATCACCGCCGCCAGCCGCCGGCGCGAGCGGCGCTGGGCGGTGGCCTCAAGGGCCAGGGTCCCCACGGCGGACAGCATGATCAGGCCCGCCAGCCCGCTCACCGTCAGGGCCATGGCGCCGTCCGGCAGCACGCGCGTCGGCGCCGGCGCGAAGGCGTTCGGCGTCACCGTCACCGCCGCCATGCTGATGAAGTGCAGGCAGACGATGCCCAGCGCCAGGAACCCGGCCGCCACCACCTCGCGCAGCATGGTGCGCGGCTTGCGCATCGCGGTCCGCAGCGCGACGGCGGAAAAGCCGATCCCCAAGGACAGGGCGGCCAGCAGATAGCTCGAGCGCCAGGCCAGGGTCCCCGCGGTGCGGAACGCCTGCATGCCCGCGGCGTGCATGGCCGCGATGGACACGCCCAGCATCAGGCCGCCGCCCAGCCACGCCGCGCGACCACGGGCGCCGGCCGCGAACGCCAGCGCCGCCGCGACCCCCACCACGGCCGCCGCCAGTGACGCCAGGGTGCCCCCCACCGCATAGCCCGTGGGCAGGCCGGGATTGTAGGCCAGCATGCTGATGAAGTGCGTCGCCCAGACGCCGGCCCCGCCGCTCACCCCCGCCACCGCCAGCCAGCGGCCCCGACGCGCGCCCCGGGCGCCGCGGGCGTGGCCGAAGGTGCGCATGGTGGTGGCCGCAGCCGTCAGGCACACCAGCACGGCCAGGGCCAGAAGCCACGGGTGATGCTGACGGACGAGGCAGTCGAGGGTCCTGAACACGCTGAGGCGATCCCAAGAGTGGAAGCCTCACCTCTGGCAGAACATGGCTGCCGAAACCTTTCCCGGCGCCGCGCCGCAAGGTCGCAGCCACGATGCGCGAACCGCCCGGCCCGCTCTACCCGGAGGCCTTGGCCAGGACCGGACGCCGCGGACGCCGTATCCAGATCACGATCCCGCTCACGCCCAGCACGGTGGGCGCGAGCCCCGCCGCCGTGATGATCCATCTCCAGGCGGCCGGCATGTCGTCGCCGGCATGCAGGTTTCGGATCAGGCGCGACAGCGGATCGTCGCCGGCCCGGCCTGGTCCCCCCGCGCCGCCCTGGCGGACCTGGCCGTCGGCGTCGTCCACCAGCAGAACGAACGGTCGGCCCTGGGCCACGCGGGCCTGCAGGCGCCAGGATGGATGGGGTCCGCCCGCCGGCAAGGTCAGGGCCATAGGCCGCGCGCCCGGGACCGCCGCCAGCGCCGCAGCCGTGGCCGCGTCCGCCGTCATGCGGGGCGGGCGGGCCGACGGCCCGTCCACGCCGGCGCGCCCCTCCCCGCCGCCTCCGGTCGCCGGCGGCGGCGCGCCCATCAGCGCGTGGCTGGCCTTGGGAAAGGCGATGTAGACGCCGGTGATCGAGAGCGCCAGCAGCGGAAGGCAGATCCAGAACCCGGCCATGTGGTGCAGGTTGCTCCAGGCGTGCGGCCCCCGCCGCCAGCCGAGGCCCGCCCACCAGGCCCCCCTGGGCCACCAGAGCCACAGGCCCGTCAGGCACGAGACCGCCATGGCCCAGCCCAGCCACCCCACCACGGTGCGCCCGTTCGCCGGCAGCAGGAGGTTTCCGTGCAGCCGGTGCATGATCCCGATGGGGCTGGCGCGTGGATCGCCGATGTCCAGCACCCTGCCGCTGGCCGGGTCGAGCCAGACGTTCAGGGAGCGCGGGGGGCGGCCCGGCGCCTTGGGTCCGGCCTGGCGGGCCGTGATCACCACCGAGTCGCCCGGCCGGCTGGGCCAGCGGAGCTGGGTGGCGCTCGCCCGTTCGCCGAGCGCGGTCTGCGCCGCCGCCAGATAGGCCGAGGCGCCAAGCGCCGGACGGTCGGCGACAGGCACGTGCCGGACGGGGCTCAGCACCTTGTCCGCCTGAGTGTCCCAAACCAGCAGCGAGCCGCTGAGGCCGAGGGGCGCAAGGGCCAGCAGAAGGCCCACGCCGATCCACAGGTGCGCGTTCAGCCAAAGCCGTCGCCATCGTCCCGTCTTCACCGCCGCCATGCGCCTCACTCCGCCAGAACTCGGTGAGGGGCTAGCTTTCTTGCGAGTGAGTTGCAAGTGCATTCAAGCTACGGCAACGACACGGAACGGGCCGCCCGATCGGCGGCTATCCCCAGCCCTCGGCGAAGCAGGTCCTCAGCGCCGCGGCGTAGGTCGAACCGTCATCGACCTCATCCAACTGGCCGGGCCGGATCCATCGCCAGCCGTCATGCTCCTCGCTGAGCCGCACCTCGCCAGCCAGCCAGCGGCAGCGATGGCCCACCAGCAGGACAGGCGTGCCGGTCTTGACGAACAGCGGGTGGATGTCGTCGAGCCAGGTGATGAACGCGGGACCGACGTCGATCTCGAGCCCGGTTTCCTCGCCGACCTCGCGCCGCAGGGCCGCGGCCAGGTCGCCTTCCCCGGCCTGCAGCTTGCCGCCCGGAAAATCCAGGCCCCACTGCGGCTGGTTGAGGATCAGGACTTCGTCGCCCCGCCGCACGAAGGCCTTCTGGCTCAGGTACACCACGGCGTCGGCGGTCATGGATCAGTCCTTCCGCGCCGGCGTCTCGACGCGCCGGATCGTCGGGGCCGCATAGACCACGAGGCTCAGGAGCGTCGTCAAGGCGCCTCCCGTCACGAACAGCAGGCCGATCCCCGCGCCGTGCCCCGCACCGACCGCCCAGGCTACCACCCGCCACCCAGGCAGACCGCGCGCCGGCTCGAAGACCCGGTCGGCCAGCGGCCCCGCGGCCAGGAACGCCGCCGGCGTCAGCAGACCGCCGACCTGTCCGATCGCGGCGAACACCCGGCCCTGCAGGTCTGGCGCGACCATGGCCTGATAGATGGAGGCCATCGCCGCATTGACGATCGGGATCAGAAAGGCGAACCCGAAGAAGGCCGCCGACAAGGCCACCGCGCCCTGCGCCACACCCGCGAAGATCAGGAACAGGCCGGCGGCGGCGAAGCCCAGGAACACCGTTCGGACCCGCGGCCAGCGGCCGCCCCACGCGCTCATGACCAGGGCGCCAGACACCGCTCCGACATTGAGCACCGACAGGACGAGGCCGAAGGTCGTCTCGCTGCCCGTGCGGGCCAGGACATAAGGCGTTCCCAGAACCAGGGCGCCAAAGGTGAGAAAAGTCACCACCGCGTTGTAGCCGCTGAGGGCCAGCAGCACCGGGCGCGCGGCGAGATAACGGAAGCCGTCGAAGGCCTGCCGCCAGACCGAGCCGGCGAAGGCGCGCCCTTCCTCGGTCTCGGCAGGCCTCGGGATCCGGACCACCAGCAGGACGACGATGGCGGCCAGGAAGGTGGCGATATCGAGGGCGATGGCGCCGACCACCCCGACAGCGGAGAAGATCACGCCGGCGACGGCCGGAGACGCCATGCGCGCCACCGGTCCCGTCATCTGCCCCAGGGCGTTGGCGCGGTCGCGCCGGTCCTCCGGGGCCAGCATGGCGACCGACGCCTGGAAGGCAGGGCGCTGCAGCGCCGCGAACACGGCGCTGGCGAACGACAGGGCGTAGAGCTGCCAGAGCTGGAAGACGCTGGAGACGAAGGCCAGCAACAGCAGTCCGCTGCAGACCACGAAGCCGGCGTTGGCGAGCAACATCATGGTCCGCCGGTCAAATCGATCCGCCAGAGCCCCGGCAAGCCCGCCGGTGACGATCACCGGCACGGCCGCGAAGAATTCCACCAGCGCCAGAGGTGTCGCATGACCCGTCTGGCGGAAGACGGCGATACTCACCGCCAGATAGCTGACCAGGCTGCCGATCAGCGACACGGTCTCGGCGACCAGCAGGACGTAGTAGGTGCAAAGGCGACCGGCGCGAGCGCGGTCGCTAGGGGCGGCTGCGGTGCTGGCCTGGTCCGCGGTCATGAGGGCCTTGCCGATCCTCCGAGCCGACAGCGAACCCTGCGACTGAGGGTGTGGAACGAGTGATGGTAGGCGGCGAGGGGTTCGAACCCCCGACCTCCTGGGTGTAAACCAGGCGCTCTAACCAGCTGAGCTAGCCGCCCCCAGAAGCGCTTCGCGGGCGCGCCGGGGGATTGGCCCCGGGCGCCCGGATCGGGGTCGCGCTCTTAGACCCTGACGGCCCATACGAAAAGAGGCGGCCGCTGGGTCGCGGCCGCCTCCTCGTCGTATCCGACCTCTGATCGGCGCCTTTAGTTCAGCGCGCCCTTCAGACCTTCGCCGACGCGGAACCGCGCCGTCTTGGAAGCAGGACGCTTCACAGTCTCGCCGGTCCGGGGATTGCGCGCCGAACCCGCCGCGCGATTCACCGGAACGAAGCTGCCGAAGCCGACCAGACGAACTTCTTGCCCCGCCTTGAGCGAGGCCGTGACGGAGTCGATGAACGCTTCGAGAGCGTCCTTCGCCTGAGTCTTGTTGAGCCCCGCCTTTTCAGCGATCGCGTTGACGAGTTCAGCCTTGGTCATGAATGTCTCCCAGCCCTTAAGCGGCGACGCTCTGTAGCCGACGCCGCTTCGCTTGCAAGCGATTATGACGCCTCAGAAACGCCCGTCAAACAAAGGCGGCGCGGGAACCCCCCACGCCGCCCAAGTTATCACCATTTAGTTGTGTTCTGGCCGTCCGAGGGTCACCTAGTGGGTGATCACGGGGTCGGCCTCGACCTCGTCAGCCGTCGGCGGAACGTCCGGCGTGCCGTCTTCATCCCGCCATTCGATGGGAATCAGTGGTCCCGTCAGGGCCAGGCCCAGGGCCTGATCGGCCGTGGCGATGGGGATGATCTCGAGCTGAGACTTCACATTCTCCGGCACCTCGGCCAGATCCTTTTCGTTCTCGGCCGGGATCAGCACCGTCTTGATGCCCGAGCGCAGGGCCGCCAGCAGCTTCTCCTTCAGCCCGCCGATCGGCAGCACCCGGCCGCGCAGGGTGATCTCGCCGGTCATGGCGATGTCCTTGCGGATCGGTATGCCGGTCAGCACCGAGGTGATGGCCACCGCCATCGCGACCCCGGCCGAGGGGCCGTCCTTGGGCGTGGCGCCTTCCGGCACGTGCAGGTGGACGTCGGTCTTGTCGAACAGGGTCGGCTTGATGCCGAACTTGGTCGCCCGCGAGCGGACATAGCTGTTCGCCGCCGAGATCGACTCCTTCATCACGTCCTTGAGGTTGCCGGTGATGGACATGCGTCCCTTGCCCGGCATCCGCACCGCCTCGATGGTCAGGATGTCGCCGCCGAACTCGGTCCAGGCCAGGCCGGTGACGATGCCGACCTGATCTTCCTCGTCCGTCTCGCCGTAGTGGTACTTGCGCACCCCGGCGTACTTGGCCAGGCGTTCATCATCGATGGTGACCTGGACCAGCCTCTCCTTGGCCATGTCCCGCACCGCCTTGCGCGCCAGGTTGCCCAGTTCGCGCTCCAGCGACCGCACCCCGGCTTCGCGGGTGTAGTAGCGGATCAGGCCGCGGATGGCGTCGTCGGGCACCACCCACTCGCCTTCCTTCAGGCCGTGGTCCTTGGCCAGCTTGGGCAGCAGGTGCCGCTTGGCGATCTCCACCTTCTCGTCCTCGGTGTAGCCGGGGATGCGGATGATCTCCATGCGGTCCAGCAGCGGCTGGGGCATGTTCAGGCTGTTGGCCGTGGTCACGAACATCACGTTCGACAGGTCGTAGTCGACCTCCAGGTAGTGGTCGGCGAAGGTGGAGTTCTGTTCCGGATCCAGCACCTCCAGCAGGGCCGACGAGGGGTCGCCCCGCCAGTCCGCGCCCATCTTCTCGATCTCGTCGAGCAGGAAGAAGGCGTTGGTGGTCTTGGCCTTCTTCATCGACTGGATGACCTTGCCGGGCATGGAGCCGATGTAGGTGCGCCGGTGACCGCGGATCTCGGCCTCGTCACGCACCCCGCCCAATGACAGGCGCACGAACTCGCGGCCGGTGGCCTTGGCGATGGAACGCCCCAACGAGGTCTTGCCGACGCCGGGCGGGCCGACGAGGCAGAGGATCGGGCCCTTGAGCGTGCCGGTGCGCGCCTGCACCGCCAGGTACTCCAGGATCCGTTCCTTGACCTTCTCCAGGCCGTAGTGATCCTCCTCGAGGATCTCCTCGGCCTTGTTGACGTCGATGGGCTTGGACTTGGACTTGCCCCACGGGATCGACAGCAGCCAGTCGAGGTAGTTGCGCACTACCGTGCTCTCGGCCGACATCGGGCTCATGTTGCGAAGCTTCTTCATCTCCGCCTCGGCCTTGGTCCGGGCTTCCTTGGAGAGCTTGGTCTTCTTGATCCGCTTCTCGAGCTCGATCAGCTCGTCGCGCGCGTCGTCCTGCTCGCCCAGCTCGCGCTGGATCGCCTTCATCTGTTCGTTCAGGTAGTACTCGCGCTGGGTCTTCTCCATCTGGCGCTTCACGCGCGAGCGGATCTTCTTCTCCACCTGCAGGACGGAGATCTCGCCCTCCATCAGGGCGAAGACCTTTTCCAGCCGCTTCACGACATTGAAGATCTCCAGCAGCTGCTGGCGATCGTTGATCTTCACCGCCAGGTGGGCGGCGATGTTGTCGGCCAGCTTGCCCGGCTCGGTGATCTGCGGGATCGCCGCCAGGGCTTCCGGCGGGACCTTCTTGTTCAGCTTCACATAGTTTTCGAACTGCTCGATCACCGCGCGCGACAGGGCCTCGGCCTCGTGGGCCTCGCCGCCGTCTTCCTCGATGGCCGAGATGGAGGCTTCATAGAAGTCCTCGCGGGCGGTGAACTTCAGCACCGCGGCGCGGCTCTTGCCTTCCACCAACACCTTCACCGTGCCGTCGGGCAGCTTCAGCAGCTGCAGCACCGTGGCCAGCACGCCGACGTCGAAAATGTCTTCCGGCGCCGGATCGTCCTCGTCGCGGTCCTTCTGGGTGACGAGCAGGATCTGCTTGTCGGTCTTCATCACCTCTTCGAGGGCCTTCACGGATTTCTCGCGGCCGACGAACAGGGGCACGACCATGTGCGGGAAGACGACGATGTCCCGCAACGGCAGCACTGGCAGGGTCTTGATCTCGGACATGATGCTTACTCTCCTGGCCGGCGCGCGGGGCACAGCTGCGCGCCTGGCTTATAGCGGACCGTGGTCACACCGACGATGCGTCGAGTCGGACGGCCCTCTCGCCCTCCTTGGGGCGGTTTTCGAGTGAATTATGTGGATGCTTTCGCGCCACATTCAAGCAACGCCTTCCACGGGCGGCAAGCGGTCGCGCCAGAGCGGCCAAGCTCGAAAGAGACGCTCGTTCACCCGCACCAATGCGCAAGGACCGTGCAGACTTCACAAGATCCCCGCAAACTTCCACCGCGAAACCGGGTGGCGCCGGAGCCACAGGGGTCCCCGTAATGGCGAAACCAGGCTGTTGGCGCGCTCGATGCGGACAAGAAACGGGCGGCGGATCGCTCCGCCGCCCGCCGTGTATCAAGCGCTGGAACGCGCGTCAGGCCGAGGCCTGGCCGCCCTTCTTCTCGGCGTAGATCAGCAGCGGCTGGCCGCGACCTTCGACGACGTCCGGATTGACCACCACTTCCTCGACGCCCTGCATGGTCGGCAGGTCGAACATGGTCTCCAGCAGGATGCCTTCCAGGATCGAGCGCAGACCGCGCGCGCCGGTCTTGCGGGCGATGGCCCGGCGGGCCACCGCCTTCAGCGCTTCCTCCGTGAAGGTCAGGCCGACGTTCTCCATGTCGAACAGGCGCTGGTACTGCTTGACCAGGGCGTTCTTGGGCTCGGTCAGGATCTTGACCAGGGCGTCCTCGTCCAGATCGTCGAGGGTGGCGATCACCGGCAGGCGGCCGATGAACTCCGGGATCAGGCCGAAGCGCTGCAGATCGTCGGGCTCCACCTGGCGCAGAATCTCGCCGGTGCGCCGCTCATCCGGATCCGACACCTTGGCCGAGAAGCCGATCGACGTGCCCTTGCCGCGGCCGGAGATGATCTTCTCCAGGCCCGCGAAGGCGCCGCCGCAGATGAACAGCATGTTGGTCGTGTCGACCTGCAGGAACTCCTGCTGCGGATGCTTGCGCCCGCCCTGGGGCGGCACGGAGGCGACGGTGCCTTCCATGATCTTCAGCAGCGCCTGCTGCACGCCCTCGCCCGACACGTCGCGGGTGATCGAGGGGTTGTCCGACTTGCGGCTGATCTTGTCGACCTCGTCGATGTAGACGATGCCGCGCTGGGCCCGCTCGACGTTGTAGTCGGCCGCCTGCAGCAGCTTGAGGATGATGTTCTCGACGTCCTCGCCCACGTAGCCCGCTTCGGTGAGGGTCGTGGCGTCGGCCATCGTGAACGGCACGTCGATGATTCGGGCCAGGGTCTGGGCCAGCAGCGTCTTGCCGACGCCGGTCGGGCCGACCAGCAGGATGTTCGACTTGGCCAGTTCGACGTCGTTGTTCTTCTGGGCGTGGTTCAGGCGCTTGTAGTGGTTATGCACCGCCACGCTCAGCACCTTCTTGGCGTGATCCTGGCCGATCACGTAATCGTCGAGGACTTCGCGGATTTCGCGCGGCGTCGGCACGCCGTCCTTGGACTTCACGAAGGCGATCTTGTGCTCTTCGCGGATGATATCCATGCACAGTTCCACGCATTCATCGCAGATGAACACGGTGGGGCCGGCAATAAGCTTGCGCACTTCGTGCTGGCTCTTGCCGCAGAAAGAGCAATACAGAGTGCTCTTGCTGTCGCCGCTGGCGGCTTTGGTCATAGTCGCTTCTCACTCTCCGACGAGGGCCGATGGAACTCGTCCGTCGCCATTGCCCCGGCTGCTGGAACTCGAACCATGCACGATAGGCGCCGCGGGTTGTCTAATTCTTGACATTCCCTGATCCGATTGCGGATCACAAGCCTGTCAGGGGGAATCGAGCGCATTCGCCGCTGGGGTGTCGCATTTCAGGCGCCCCACAGACTGGGGCTGTTCTAAAATGGGAGACGCGGGCGCGGACCGCCAGACGTCGCGATCGTCACAGGGGATTTTCCGTCCGCTGGTGGCTTTCGACTTCGATGGCACCTTGACCTGGAAGGACAGCTTCATGGCCTTCCTGCGCTGGCGCGCGGGCGCGCGCCGCTATGCCGCCGGCATGGCCAGGCTGGCGCCCCACGCCTTCGCCTACCTCGGTCACCGCGACCGCGAGCGGCTGAAGATCCGGGCCGTGCGCGAGTTCCTGGCCGGCGTGCCCCGCGCCGAGCTGGAGGCTGCCGCCCAGCGCTTCGCCACCGAGCGCTCGCGCCGCCTGCTGCGTCCCGACGCCACCCAGGTCTGGAAGCGCTGGCAGCACCAGGGCGCGCGCCTGGTCATCGTCACCGCCAGCCCGGAGATCATCGTCGCCCCCTTCGCCCGGGGCCTGGGCGCCGAGCGCCTGATCGGCACCCGCCTGGCCTATGACGCCCAGGACCGGGTCACCGGGGACTTCATCGGGGCCAACTGCCGGGGGCCGGAAAAGGTCGTTCGACTTCGCGAAGCCTATGGCGACGACGTGGTCCTGGAGGCCGCCTATGGTGACACGGACGGGGATCGCGAGATGCTAGGCATCGCCGAACAGCCCGGGCTGAGGGTGTTCGGGGGCCGCCCCCAGACCTGACGCCTCACCCGACTCAGGAAACGACGCCATGTCCCGGACCCTGCGATTTCGCGTCGAGAAGCTGATCCGGGACCGCCTGCCGGCGATGATGCAGGCCGATGGCCTGACCACCTTCGAACGCGCCCTGCCCCTGCCCGACTTCCAGGCCGCCCTGGCGGCCAAGCTGGTGGAAGAGGCCCAGGAGGTCGCCAGCGCCCCGTCGCGCGCCGATCTGGTGGAGGAGCTGGCCGACGTGGCCGAGGTGCTGCTGGCCCTCACCGCAGCGCACGGCATCGAGGCGGCCGAGGTCGAGACCGCGCGCCTGGCCAAGCGGGTTTCGCGCGGCGGCTTCGACGGCCGCATCTGGAACGCCGCTGTCGCCGCGCCCGAGGGCAGTCCCGCGCTGGACTACTACCTGGCGCGGCCGCGTCTCTATCCGTTGGAGGACGAAGGGTGAAACACGCCGGCCCCGCCGCCCTAGACGCCCTGGAGCCGCTGCTGGCGCGCATCCGCGCCGCGGGGGCGCTGAAGGAGAAGAGCCGCGGCGTCTTCTACCTGAAATCCAGAGCCTTCCTGCACTTCCACGAAGATCCCGAGGGCCTGTTCGCCGACGTGCGCAACGCGGCGGGCGCCGACTTCGATCGGTTCAAGGTGGACGAGCCTGTGGGCGTGGAGGCCGTGCTAAAGCGAGTGCGGGCTTTGACTTTACCCCTCACAGCACCCCCACACCCCGCTCATCCCGGCGAACGCCGGGACCCAGGGCGGCGGTCCGACTAGCCAGGATTCCAACCGCGGGCGGCGCCATGGCCTTCTACGTCTACATCGTCGCCAGCCGCAGGAATGGCACGCTCTACACGGGTAGCACCGAAGACCTCGGCGTCCGCATCGAGGCCCACAAGGCCAAGGCCCTGCCGGGTTTCACCGCCCGGTACGGCGTGGATCAACTGGTCTGGTTCGAAAGTCATCCTACCCGCGAAGGCGCCTTCAAGCGCGAACGCCAGATCAAGGAATGGCGCCGCGCCTGGAAACTCGAGCTCATCGAGCGGCGCAATCCACGGTGGGACGACCTGCATCCAGACCTCGACCGCCATCTGCTCAAGGAGGAGGCGCGGCGAGCCTGGTAAGCGTCCTGGTGGCGGATCGGCCGCCCTGGGTCCCGGCGTTCGCCGGGATGAGCGGATGGTGAGGGATGGCGGGGATATCCGAACGGTCCCCCCAACCCGCCTACTTTTTCTCAGCTTCTTCCGAGGCTTCGCGGCTGGAGTAGATGTGGTCGACGAGGCCCCACTCCTTGGCTTCCTCGGCGCTCATGAAGTAGTCGCGATCGAGGGTGCGTTCGACCTCTTCGTAGGTGCGGCCGCAGTGCTTGGCGTAGAGTTCGTTCAGGCGGCGCTTGGTCTTGATAATGTCCTCGGCGTGGCGCTCGATGTCCGAGACCTTGCCGGAGAAGCCACCGGAGGGCTGGTGCACCATGATCCGCGCATTGGGCAGCGCCACCCGCATGCCGGGCTCGCCGGCCATCAGCAGGAAGGACCCCATGGAGGCGGCCATGCCCATGCAGGTCGTGGCCACGGGGCTGCGGATGTATTGCATGGTGTCGTAGATCGCCAGGCCGCTGGTGACGATGCCGCCGGGCGAGTTGATGTACATGTCGATCTGCTTCTTGGGGTTCTCGGACTCCAGGTAGAGAAGCTGGGCGCAGATCAGCGCCGACATGCCGTCGTCCACTGGACCGTTCAGGAACACCACCCGTTCGCGCAGCAGGCGCGAGAAGATGTCGAACGCCCGCTCCCCGCGGCTGGATTGCTCCACGACCATCGGCACGAGACCCAGGGAGGTGGTGAACGTATCAGTCATAAGGAACCCTTCTCGAAGCGGCCGAACGCCCTGCGTCGGCCTTAGCCCTCGATATCGCGTGCTGACCGCGCCGTTGCAAGGCGCGATGACCGCGCAGGGGCGGCGAGGCGGGCCCTTGCGCGCCAAAAAAGAGAGAACCCGGCGCCGTGGGGCGCCGGGTCTCGCAGGTCGTTCGGGTTCGGCGGGCGGGGCCGTGCGGCCCCCCCCCTCTAGGCCTTCGGCTTGGCAGCCTTCTTGGCCGGCTTGGCGGCGGCGTCTTCGGCCGCCGGCTCCGCCTTGGCCTTGGCGGCCTTGGCCGGCTTGGCGTCCGCGTCAGCCTTGGCCGCCTTGGCGGGCTTCTCGGCCTTGGCTTCGGCGGCCGGAGCCTCATCGGGTTCCGCCTTCGCGGCCTTGGCCTTCGCAGGCTTGGCGGCGGCCTTCTTGGCCGGCTTGGCCTCGTCGCCGTAGCCTTCCGGCAGGTCGTCCTCGGCCATGAGCTCGTCCTTGCTCACCGCCTTGTCGTCGACCTTGGCGCGGGTCAGGATCAGGTCGACGACCTTTTCCTCATAGATCGGCGCGCGCATCTGGGCCTTGGCGTTGGCGTTGTTGCGCAGCATGTCGAAGATCTGCTGGGCCTGCGGGCCATAGCGCATGGCTTCCTGGCGCATGGCGTCGTTCAGTTCCTGCTCGGACACCGTGACGTTGTTGCGCTGGCCGATCTCCGCCAGGACCAGGCCCAGGCGCACGCGGCGCTCGGCGATCTTGCGGTATTCGGCCTTCAGCTCGTCGTCGGTCTTGCCCTCGTCCTCGGGGGCCACGCCGCCCTGGGCGCGATCCTGCTCGACCTGCTGCCAGATGACATCGAACTCGGCGTCCACCATGCGCGGCGGCAGGGGGAAGTCGTGGGCGGTGTCCAGCTTGTCCAGCAGGGCGCGCTTGAGCTTGAAGCGCGAGGTTTCGCTGTACTGCTGTTCCAGGTTCGACTGCAGCGCCGCCTTCAGGGCGTCCAGATCGCCCAGGCCGAGACGTTGGGCCAGGGCGTCGTCCGCCTTGCCTTCCTTGGGCTCGCGCACTTCCTTGACGGTGACTTCGAATTCGGCCGGCTGCCCCTTCAGGCGCTCGACCTGATACTCTTCGGGGAAGGTGACCTTGACGATCTTGGTGTCGCCGGGCGCGACGCCGACCAGTTGTTCCTCGAAGCCCGGAATGAACTGGCCCGAACCCAGCACCAGGGCCGCGTCGGTGGCCGATCCGCCTTCGAAGGCCTCGCCGTCGATGCGGCCGATGAAATCGATCATCACCTGGTCGCCATCCTTGGCCTTGGGCGACTTGCCGCCGCGGGGCTCGAAGGTGCGGTTCTGCTTGACCAGCTCGTCCAGCGCCTCGTTCACCTCGGCGTCGGAGGGCTTGTAGACCGGGCGCGACAGGGCCAGGCTCGAGACGTCCATGGGCTCGAAGTCCGGCATCACCTCGACGTTGAGGTCGTAGTTCAGATCTTCCTTGCCGGAGAACACCTGCTCCAGGTCGCCCTTGGGCTCGAGGTCCGGCTGGGCGGCGACGCGCAGCTTGTTGTCGTCCAGCACCTTTTGCGAAGTCTCGTTCAGCGTCTCGCCGACCACCTCACGCATCAGATCCTTGCCGTACACGCGCTTCACGTGGGCCGGCGGGACCTTGCCGGGGCGGAAGCCCTTGAGGTTCATCCGCGGGGCGATCTCGGCGACCTTGGCGTCGAGCTTGGCGCCCAGATCGGCGGCCGGCACCGTCACGCCATAGACGCGGCTCAGACCGCCGCCAGACTTTTCAACGACTTGCATGGACATTCCAGGTGTTCTCGCGACGGGCCACCGCCCGCTCTCCAATGAAGACGCCGCCGCCGGGCCAAACGAACCCGACCGGCGGCGCGAAACGAACGGGCCATATGCCACGCCCGCCCCCGCGCCTCAAGCGCTGAGGTCCGGCCTCGTCCGGCGACCGCCGGGATGCTCTCTTCCCGCGCGACTTCTTAATCGTCGCTCAACCCTGGCCACGCTAACCCACTCACAGTTGAGATGAGGGGCGACGGCGTACCGTCGATGCGTGAAATGCCGGCTATGGCTGTAGCGTCTTTCTCGGTCTGGCTGCGCGACGTTTTCAGTTACGGAGTCACATTGGCGGCGACCTTCGGCGTGCTGATGACGGCCGAGACGGTCTGGCCGCGCTACGAGACGCGCATCTCGCTGCGCTCGCGGCTGAAGGCGATGCTGTTCTGGGCCGTGTGGGTCCCCGTCACCGTCCCCCTGCTGCTCGCCTTCGCGGCGCTGTGGCAGATGACGGGGATCAAGCCCCTCGTCCCGTTCCTGGCGGCGCCCGGGCTGCCGCGCCCCGTGGGACTTGTCGCCGCGGCCCTGCTGGCGGCCATGGTCGGGGACTTCTTCTACTACTGGTGCCACCGCTTCCAGCACCGCTTCCTTTGGCGCTTCCACGCCGTGCACCACTCGGTGCGCGAGATGAGCGGTTTCACCGCCTACCACCACGTCACCGAGGCGGCGATGAAGTTCGTGCTCTATGGGGCGCCGCTGTCGATCTTCACCGACGACCCGTTCAGCATCCCCATCCTGGGCGGGCTGCTGGGCATCCAAGGGCACTACCTGCACTCGCCGACGCGGCTGAACTTCGGCCGCCTGGGCCGCGTCCTGCAGGACAACCGCTTCCACCGCATCCACCACTCCATCCACCCGGAGCACTACGACCGGAACTTCGCGGTGTTCACGACCTTCTGGGACTGGCTGTTCGGCACCGCCTACTTTCCGGCCGAGGGCGAATGGCCCGAGACGGGGGTGCTGGAGATGCCGGAACCCGAGACGGTGGGCGACTTCCTGGTGGCGCCGTTCCGGATGGGACGCGGCGCCGAAGTCGCGGCGCAGCCCGAGGCGTCCTGAAAGCGAGCGCGGAAGACGCCTAGTGCTGGCTTTCCGGCATGGTGACGACGAGGCCGTCGAGGGCGTCGGTCACCTTGATCTGGCAGGACAGGCGCGAGTTCGGCTCGACGTTCTCGGCGAAGTCCAGCATCGACTCCTCCATCGCCGACTTCTCGCCGGTCTTGGCCAGCCAGGCGTCCGCCACATAGACGTGGCAGGTGGCGCAGGCGCAGGCCCCGCCGCAGTCGGCGTCGATGCCCGGGATGTTGTTCTTGATGGCGCCTTCCATGACGGAAAGCCCGCTCTTCACGTCGATGACGTGTTC
>Ga0265327_10000603_pt1 | contig 59627 bp, 55 predicted proteins | sample 41621metaG_FD_202089 | JGI IMG/M metagenome (GOLD analysis project Ga0265327, IMG submission 202089) | Rhizosphere microbial communities from Carex aquatilis grown in University of Washington, Seatle, WA, United States - 4-16-21 metaG | ecosystem: Host-associated > Plants > Roots > Rhizosphere...
GACGCTGACCTGACCGTCCGGGTTACGAACGAGGTTGCGCGGCCAGACATTCGGCGCCAACAGGTTGACCTCGTCGGGCGTCCGTGGCTTCTCCGGCACCGCGGTGCCGGTGGACTGCCCGCTCACATCCGCTCCGGAGCGCTGACGCCGAGGATGTGCAGACCGTTCGCGATGACCTGGCGGGTCGCCGCGCACAGCGCGAGGCGCGCCCGGTGCAGGTCGTTGTGCTCTTCGTCGCCCATCGGGAGCACCCGGCAGGAGTCGTAGAACCGGTGGTAGTCACCGGCCAGGTCTTCCAGGTACCGGCACACGCGGTGCGGTTCACGAAGGGCCGCAGCGGTTTTGAGCACGCGCGGGAACTCGCCGATGGTGCGCATCAGCGTGGCTTCGCGATCGTGGCTGAGCAGATCGAGGTGCCCGAGGTCCGACTGCAGGCCGAGGTCGGCGGCGTTGCGCGCCAGGGCCGACAGCCGGGCGTGCGCGTATTGCACGTAGTAGACCGGGTTTTCGTTGGACGCGCTGGCCCACAGCCCCAGATCGATGTCGATGGGGCTGTTCACCGACGACCGGATCAGCACGTATCGGGCCGCGTCCACGCCGATGGCGTCGACGAGGTCTTCCAACGTGATCACGGTGCCGGCGCGCTTGCTCATGCGCATCGGCTGGCCGTCCCTGACCAGGTTGACCATCTGGCCGATCAGCACCTCGACCGTGGCGGGGTCCTCCCCCAGCGCGGCGGCGACGGCCTTCAGGCGGCCGATGTAGCCGTGGTGGTCGGCGCCGAGCATGTAGATGCACAGGTCGAACCCGCGCTGGCGCTTGTCCAGGTAGTACGCGATGTCGCCGGCGACGTATGCCGGGTTGCCGTCGCTCTTGATGACGACGCGGTCCTTGTCGTCACCGAAGTCGGTGGTGCGCAACCAGATTGCGCCGTCCTGCTCATAGATCGAGCCGTTGTCGCGCAACTTGTCGATGGCCTGCTGCACCCGGCCCGAGGTGTGCATGGAGTCTTCGTGGGTGTACACGTCGAAGTCCGTGCCGAAGTCGTGCAGCGACTGCTTGATCGATGAGAACATCAGGTCCACGCCGAGCTCGCGGAAGACTTCCTGGCACTCATCGGCCGGCAGGCTCAGCGCGTCGGGCCGCTTGGCCACGACGTCGGCCGCGATGTCCTTGATGTAGTCGCCGCCGTAGCCGTCCTCCGGCGCCGGCTCACCCTTGGCGGCCGCAACCAGCGAGCGAGCGAAACGGTCGATCTGCCCGCCATGGTCATTGAAGTAGTACTCACGCGTGACGGTGGCGTCCTGCGTGGCCAGCAGACGGCCCAGCGCGTCACCGACAGCGGCCCAGCGGGTGCCGCCGATGTGGATGGGTCCCGTCGGGTTCGCCGAGACGAACTCCAGGTTGATGCGACGGCCCTTGAGCTCCTCGGACGTGCCGTAGCTGGCGCCGCCGCCCAGGACGTTGAGGACGACGACGCTCTGCGCGGACGCCTCGATGCGCAGGTTCACGAAGCCGGGACCGGCAATGCTCGCGTCGGCGATGCCGTCCGCGTTGATCAGCGCCTCGGCCAGCCATTCGCCCAGGTCACGCGGGTTGACGCCGACCTTCTTGCCCAGCTGCAACGCCAGGTTGGTGGCGTAATCGCCGTGCTCGGGGTTACGCGGACGCTCGATCACCACTGTTTCGGGCAGCGCGGCGAGGTCCAGGCCGTGTTCGACCAGGACCGCGGCGGCGGTGTTCTTTAGCAGTTCAGCCAGATCGGCGGGGGTCACGGGGGTCCATCCTATGGGCTGAGCTGCTCACGCTTGTCATCGGTCGTCCGCTGGTCGATAGGCGGTCCGCACCGATTCGGGAGGCGAGCCACCGATGCGCTAGTCTGTGATCGCCCAACGGCGCCGCTGGCTCGCCAGCATCAAGCGCCCCCGTAGCTCAGGGGATAGAGCGTCTGCCTCCGGAGCAGAAGGCCGCAGGTTCGAATCCTGCCGGGGGCACCCTTTCTAGCAGGCAAAACGTCCGAATAAGGGCCGGCCTACCCTCATCTACCCTCCAGTTCCGGTCCGGCGTGCCCGATCCGGTTTGCTGCCGATCCCACGACCCACCCGCCTTGGCGGGCTACCCGCGCGCCGCGTGGGCCCGCCGCGGTCGCCAGTTGACGGGTCACGGTGCACCTTGCGCCAGCCGTCGACCGGACCGCCTGCGCGCCATCGCCAGCGGCCCGCACGACCACTCCCCCGGCCGTGCCTACAGCCCGTGTTCGCACCATTCGCACACCCTGAGAACCATTGTCTATCAATGGCATTGTCAACTATTCTGGCTCTAATTGCACAAGGGAAGCACTGAGGCGCGTACGGCGGCGCTAGGCAACGTCACCCGAATTGACATTGCGAAAAGGTGTTTCCGTTATCCCGTTCCACTTACCCCGCCAAGAAAGCCGTTTCGACTAAAGGCGTTTCCGACATCAAACCTGCGCAGTTGATCTCCACCGCCGAAGCCGAAGACTTCATCAAAGAGATTGCGGTTGGCGGGTAAAATCGGCGTATGGCCCAAAGCGACGGCGCGTCACAAGATGCCGACGACGATCCGAACTTCAAGCATCCGAAATGCTACGTCAACCGGTATGGCGGGTGTTCGCGCAAGATCTCGGGTGAACACTACGTCACCCACAGCATCATCAAGCTGTACAGCTTCGGCGATGACGACGTAAAGGTAAAGCACGACACCGGGCGCGGAATCCGCGAGTTCGCCAGCCCGAAGAAATTCGTATCAAACATTCTCTGCCGAAACCACAATACAGCGCTTCACAACGCCGACGACGCCGCGTTGAAAGTCGCGAAATTCCTATTCAATATCTCGACCACGTACAAGTGCGGAACCGGCGAATGGGGAGATCCCGACCAAATCACAGTTTCCGGCGACGACTTTCAAGTTTGGGTTCTCAAACTGCTGTGCAATCACGTCATGGGCAAGGCGTTTCCACACGAAAGAGACGAATCGGTAAACCCGTTTCCGCCGGAGTGCGTCGATCTGCTGCTAGGTCGCGCGATGTGGCCGAGCGAGTGGGGAATGTGCGTCTCTGGAGATTCCACCAATGACGGACTAATGCTGAACGATTTCAGCGGTGTCGAGGACGTCACCGAGTCTGTGTCGTTTCAGCCGTTCATTTTCGGCGATCACATCCCCGGTCGGGGCGGCGAGGTCGCTGGTGGAATCGTCAACCTCAACGGCGTTGGGTTCGGCCTTACCGTCGTCAACGTCGGACGGAGCAACCCGGCCAAGTTCAACGTTCCCGAGAATCCGTTGCGCGGTTCCGTTCCGCGTCCCAAGTCGATTGCTTGGAAGCTGGGCGGCGTTGAGAAGCGAATCAACTTCACATGGTCGGACATCTGGAAACACGAACCGGTGACTTACACCATCGAGGTTCTCCCGCAGAACGTCGAAACCTAGCCGGGTCGGGTGTAGTTCTGCGGTCGCGACCCGGCTGGCGAGCGCGGATTGCGGCACGGTTGGCGCAGTGCCTGCCAGGGATCGCACTGCGCGACATACGGCGCGACCGGCGTTTGACAGGATCGACCTGTGAACATCCTGTCCGAAGAGCAGTACGTGTTGCTCGCGTTCGTTTCGGCCTGCAACGGAAGCTCGTACAACCCGACCGCGGGCGAAGTGATGCTGTGGCATGAAAACCCCGAACCTGCCGAGGCCCAGTACCGCACGGAGAAGGTGGAGCCGCCATTAGCCAGTCTCGGCAACGTCGGCGGTCTGAGTTCCAGCACACTCGCGTCACTCAGTGGTCTCAATGAAGCTGGCTCGTCATTTCAGCGGATCCTGGGTTCTACATTCAGCAGTCAAATGCGCGATATTCAGGAAAGCATTGGAGCGACCTTGGGTCGGCATCTGACCCAACCGACGACCCGCCGGGTACTAGTCAAAGAAGCCGAAACCGTTATTGCCCATCTGATTCGATTGACGTGGTTGGAGGACGTCACCGTTTCGGGCAAAGCGGGCTTGCGGCTGACCGAGCTTGGCCGCGCATTGCTCCGGGATCACGTAATGGACGGCGTCACGCAACCCGACGTGAGCGTGGTCGTACTCGAAAGTAACGATCCGCTCGCGTATCCGCTCTTGGTCGGCCAGCTCGCCGAAGCTGGCGAGGGACTATTGGTTGATCCCTATCTCAAGCTCGACAGCTTGCACCGGATCGTCGTAAGCACGCGTCTTACCCGCCTTCTGGTCACTGGCAGACGCAACGATACGGAAATCGCAGCTATGCAAACGTATCTCGATAGCCCAAGCCTTTCTCGTCACATCGAGATGCGTGCATCGACTGAGCTTCACGACCGGATTCTCGTGACCGACGACGAAACCGTGCTGACGCTAGGTACCTCCCTGAATGGCGTTGGACGCACGACGACGGTCTTGACGCCGATGCCACCCACGGCCGGTGATGTGTTGCGGGCGAAGTACGCGGAAATCTGGGAGAACGCTTCACTTGTCGGCCCGCAGCCCGACGAAGAGGACGAAGACGAAGAGCAGAACGAAGACGAAACCGACGACGACCCCGAAGACGCGGACGCCGAAGACGCGACGGACGCCAACGGCGGCCAGGAATAGGCTTGCAGCTATGAGCTACGAACTGCGGCCCGTTGTCGGAATGAAGACAACAAAGGGTGACGGATACCCGACATTCGACGAGATCGGGAACGTCACGCTTCCTGACACCGGTAAGACAATCCCGCCCACCGAATACCATTGGGTCAAAGTGACTTCCGAGGCCAGCCCCGACATGTCTAGAGCGGCGACGAGTTCTATATTGATCTCGCCGCCCAGCGGACAGCAGTAGGGCTACGCCGTTTCGACGGTCTCGGTGTCGACCGGCTCGACGGCTGACGCCAGTTCAGCCAACGCGGTGGCAGACAGCGAAGCGGCCGCGACGGCATCACGCCCGTCTTGGCTGTGCTGGTAGCGCAGCGCCGCACCGACCGTCTTGTGACCGAGCCGAGCCATGTTCTCAGCCAAAGACGACACGGCGGCTTTCTTGAAAATGTCTTTGTTGAACAACCCGGTCGTCGAGATGGCATCCGCTCATCGGGGAGTGAACAGTAGCGCGTCAGCACTCTTGCCGACGAACGCAGCCAGGTGCGCCTTCACGTCCTCGCGCACATGCGGCGGAATCGTCACGGCGCGCTGTTCGCCGTTCTTGGTGCCGTCTTTGATCCGGCATCGGTCGGCATCGGGATTATCGGGGTCGACGCGATGGGGCCCTACGAGACCAGAACTAGATCGCGGCCTATTCGGCGCGTGGTAGCGGGTCAGAAAAGCGCACGGGGGATGGTCGAACCATTCAGAGCCAATCAGGCGCAGTGCGTCACGTGGAACTACTTTGTCGGACCCCCGCTCTACCCTCGTAGTCAGCAAAGCCGCTCGCACACGCTGGGAGACACGCTCCATGATCTTCAACTTCGTATACCTCGATAAACCGACGCTAGCGGGCTACGCGGCCCAGGTTGATGGCGGCCTCATCGCTGAGACAATGACGCGCAGTGCGAGCAGCAGGTCCGCTGAAGCCGGCTTCGGATTCAAGTGGATCAACGCCAAAATCGGCGGAAAAAGTGATGGCGAACAGCATCTCAAGTTATCCGATGCGCCGGAGGCGCAATTCCAGCGACTAATCGCGGCCGGCAACGTCGACCCTGATGCGCTGGCATGGAATGACATTCTAGAGCCGGCGAGCCAATTCAAGGCCGTGCAGGTCGGTGAGATGATCAAGTGGGAGTGCAATGTAGACATTCCTTACGCCAGTCGCCTAATAGCCAAGGGCGGAGCCGGGTCTCAGATGCTGGACATGATCGGGATGGTCATCGATGCCGCTGCACAGAACATGCCTGCCATCGCGACGGCCGCTACATCCGTCGACGCAACGGTCGCGGAACTTCGTATGAAAGCGGCGCTGGCGAAGCAACTAGTCGAAGGTGCAAACGTCGGGCTGTCTGTCATTGGAAGCGACCCGGATACAGATTGGAAAGTGTTCGGGGAGATACGGAAGGAGCACCTCACTGCGGCCGATATCGACACCGAGCGCTTGATAATCGTTGGGAAGGTGAAGCGAATACTAGGCCTGGATGACTCATATCCCCTCGTGTCGGTGGCGGGCTTGAAAACAATGGTGGAAAGCCTGGGTGTGCCCAAATCGTCCGGGGCGACCGACACTCCCGCTAATGCAACGGAATCCTCGAAATCTATGCAGGTATACGGGCCTGCGCTCGAGCTCGATATCCTCGCGATCTGTCGCTGAGTCGCCGTCAACTAGTGTCAGGATCTGAATATCGCGTTACAGGCGCGCCCGCAACGCAGGTGAGTAATTCAGACGGGTGTGAATGCGGTCCAGTTCGCTCCGTCCGACATGCCGCGTCCCGCAACATCACAGGTCGCCTACCAATCCGAGTCGAACGCGGCCACAATCCGCCGAACGACCGTCCGGATCGTGAGACTTTTGTTCCTAGAAGTCAGCGACGGCCGCTACCGGAGTTGTACCCCGGCGAAGCCACGTCCGCAGGGGTGAGCTCGAAGGGGGACGGCGCGATGACCTCAGGGGTGAACAGATTGCCGCCCGTTGGCGAACCCTCGGCAGGTGCCGCACTCTCGGCAGGCGGCGCGCTGATGATCTCGCTGGTCCCGACCGGACCTTCGTCCATGTCCGCAGCCTCACTGGGCGTGCCACCGATCGGCGCACCGGGCACCCAGACCATCAGGTCCTGCATGCCGTCGTTGTAGACGACGCTGTTCGGGACGTCACCGACGACGTCGAAGTAGAGCTTTCCGGTCGTCGTCGCGCCGGGAGGTGCCGGCGGCAGACCGCCGCCGATCACCCGATAGTTCGCTCCGCTCTCGGCTCGGGCGTTGAAGAACGCGGTGATGGGGTTCGCCCAGCCGCCGAGTCCTTCAACTTTCACGGTCGCTGAGTAGAGCTGGCCGTTGTGGGGCACCGGGTCCGAACTCGGCTTCAGGCCCTTGACCGTGTAGCCGATTTCGTTCAGCGCCTCCTGCTGTCCGAACGGCTTGATGTTGTTGGCCGCCGAAGCCGGACCCACCGTCACGCCGGCCAAGCCGACCACGATTGCGGCAATGCCGACCGGGGCTGCAAGTTTGATCTTCACCGTTACTCCCCTTCGTGCCTCCAGGCAGTCTCCACGCGGAGGTTACCTCGTTGCGCCGCTGGTCAAACGCACTTCGGCCAGATCATCAGTCAGTGACTGCCCGGCTGCCGGGATGTCGACATCCGCTGCATGCCCAACCGGGATAGGAACGAGCCGAATCTCAAGATCGGAAGGATGTCATGGGCAAGCAATTCGGGTGGGGACGCTTCTTGGTGATCGCGGTGCCGGTGTCGATCCTGACCTTCATTTTGGATGTCGTCTTTCACAAGACGTTGGGGCCGGTGCTGTTTGGCAACAGCTACCCCGCGATCGACTACCCGCAGCGCCCGCTGACGGAGATCATGGATCTGTTCCCGTTCCTGTTCTTCACCTACCTGCTGCAGCTGACGATGCTGTGCTTCATGTTCTTACGGCTGTACCCGGGCCGCGGGCTGGGCAAGGCGGCGTGGTGGGGTGTCTGGGGCGGGCTGTTCGTCGTCATCCCGAACATGCAGTTCTTCGTCGCGGTCGCGCACACCACGTGGACGATGCTGGTCATCCAGATGATCGAAGCCATCGCACTCTGCATGCTGGCGGCGTGCCTCTTCGAGATCGCCTACCGCCCAAAGGGTTACAACCAGGCCAGCGCCGCCACCACGAGCGCCTCGGTGCCCGTGTCCAGCGTCGGCTGAACGACCGGGCCGAACGTCGGCGAGTGGTTCACCGGGATGTCCTGGCTGATCCGGCCCGCCTCGGCCGCTCGGGTGAACTCGGCGGCAGAGATACCGCCGAACATCCAGTAGGTGTACGGCACGCCGAGACCATTGGGGATGTCACTGAAATCCTCACTGGCCGAAGCCGGCGGGATCGTCAGCACCCGGTCGCCAAAGTGCTCGACGAATGCGTCATGCGCACGGGTGGTGGTGGCCTCGTCGTTGTCGGTCACCGGAAACTGGTCGTAGAAATCGAATTCCGGCTCTTTCGGTGAATCCGACGCCTGGCACTCGGCGACGACGATGCGCTTGATCGCGGCGATGACGGCGGTGCGGACCGCTTCGTCGTAGGTGCGCAGGTTCAGTTCGAGCACCGCGTGGTCACCGATGATGTTGCTCTTGGTGCCCGAATTGATACTGCCGACGGTGAGCACGACGGTCTCAGTGGGTGCGACTTCACGCGACACGATGGTCTGCAGCCGAACCACGATCATGGCGGCCAGCACCACCGGGTCGATGCAGGCATGCGGCATGGACCCGTGACCGCCGCGCCCGTACACCGTCACGCGGATGCTGTCGGCGGCGGCCAGAACCGGCCCGCTGCGGGTGCCGACGAGTCCGGCGGGCGCCGGACCGACGTGCTGGCCCAGGGCCACGTCGACCTTGCCGACGATGTCCGCCAGGCCGTCCGCGACCATGCCCGCGGCACCGCCACCGACCTCCTCGGCCGGCTGGAACAATGCAATTGCCGTGCCCTGCCAGTGATCTCGCCCGGCGGCCAGCAGCGCGGCCGCACCGAGCAGACAGGTGACGTGAGTGTCGTGGCCGCATGCGTGCATGACGGGCACGTCCTTGCCTGCGGCATCGGTGGCCCGGACCGTGCTGGCATAGGACAGCCCGGTGGCTTCGGCGACCGGCAGCGCGTCCATGTCGGCGCGCATCAACACCGAGGCGCCGTCACCGTTGTGCAGAATGCCGACCACACCGGTGCCGCCGACACCCTCGGTCACCTGATAGCCGAGCCCTGTCAGCTTGTCCGACACCAGCTTTGCGGTGCGATGTTCCTGGTGCGACAACTCCGGATGCTGATGCAGATCCCGGTAGAGGTCCTCCTGCCACACCCGCACCTGCGGCAGGCCGGCCAGTACGTCGGACGCACGGGTCATAGGGATGCCTCTCCGGTGAAGTCCCTGACCACGTCGGCCACCCGGCGCAGCTGGTCAATGTCCGAACTGGTCGGAATCAGATGTACCTCGTCGGCACCGATGTCATCGAATTTCTGTAGCACGTCGAGCAATTCGTCCTCGGTGCCGGCCCAGCCCGTCGTCGGCGCCATCGCGTCGACGTACTCCTCGGGAATCCAGTTCATGTACCGGCGCAGGTGACGGTGCACCTGGTTGCGCGGCTCATCACCCTTGCCGAGGGCAAACCAGAACGAGGTGGCCAAGTGCGGCTTGGGCTTTCCCGCCTCGGCCCACGCGGCGCGGGCGACATCGAACAGCTCGCTCTCGCGGTCCACGCTGAGGTCCAGCGTGGTGCCCGCCATCCCGTCGGCCCAATTCGCCGCGCTGCGTATGGTTTTCGGGCCGATGGTACCGACGAGCAGCTTCGGACCACCGGGTTGTACCGGCTGCGGGCCAACGGGCAGAACCGATTCGGTGAGCTTCTCCCCCGTCCAAACCCGCTTCATCAAGGCGACGCGTTCGGCCATGCCGCGCATGGTCTGGGTCTTGGGGTCGGCGCCGACGGCGTGGTAATCCTCGTGACGGCCTCCGACGCCGATCCCGACGGTGAGCCGTCCACCACTGAGCAAGTCACCGGTGGCCAGCGCTTTCGCCAGCATCACCGGATCATGTAGTTGCGGGACGATCACCGTGGTGACCAGTCGGACCCGGTCCGTCCAGGCGGCCAGCGCACCGAGCAGGGTGAGTGAATCCGGATTGTCGAAAGCGATGCGTTCACCCCAACACAGCGACGAGAAAGGCCCGCCGTCGATCACGCGGGCCCACGCGGTGAGCGTGGCCGCGTCGAGGTTGGACTCCATCACTGGCATCGTCATCCCGATCTGCACACAGCCGATTCTGGCACGCGCGTCCATCGCGAGGTGCGGGTTGGCCTACCGGGCGGGGGTAAACCCCCACAACAGTCGCAGGAAAACGCCGTGTCTCCGGACTCCGCCGGTGCCTAAGTTGGAGACATGGTCGCAACCGCTACAGGCCCCGCGTCGGCCGAGCCGACATATCCGACACCGGCACCGCCGGTGCAGCGCGCATCAGACCTCGGTGTCGTCCCCACGTCGTCGATGATCGTCGGCGCCATGGCCGGCATGATCTGGTTCTGGATACCGCTGTCCCTTCTCATCCTCGCCGTCACCTCGATTCCGTCGGTGATCGGAACGGTGTTCGGCGGGGTGTTGTTCGTCTACGCCGTCCGCGCCACCGACCGGTTGGAGCGGGTACGCAGCGAAGCGATCTTCGGCTTCGGAATCGCCGTCCCGTACCGAAAGATGACGCCCTACAGCGGTTTTCAAGGATGGGCGCATCAGCTGTGGTTGGACGTCAGCAGTGGCCGGTTCTGGAAGGTGTTGGCGCACAGCTATCTGCGCATGGTCTTCGACATCTTCGCGGTCGGCTTGGCGTTCGCCCTACTGGCCTTCGCGCTGATCGGTCCTGCCGCGGCCACCGCGATCCACAACAGCGATGCCGCCGCCGGGCTCAGCTTCATCTCCCCGCCGCTGTCCTGGCTGCTGGCCGTCATCGCGCTGGCCGCCGCCGGAGCCATCCTGGTGTTCGGCCCCCGCGTGGACGCCGTCATCGACCGGTGGCTGCTGCCGGCGTCCCCGACGGCAGCACTGCAGCACGAGGTCAGCGCCCTGCACCAGGCCCGCCGCGGCGCGGTGTCCTCGGCATCCACCGAACGGCACCGCATCGAACGTGACCTGCATGACAGCGTGCAGCCCCGGCTCGTATCGCTCGCAATGACGATCGGGCTCGCCCAGACCAAGCTCGACTCCGACCTGCCCGAAGCCCGCAAGCTCATCGCCGAAGCACACGACGACGCCAAAGCCGCACTGCTCGAACTGCGAAATGTGGTGCGCGGAATCGCCCCGACGATCCTGGCCGACCGCGGGCTCGACGCCGCCCTGTCGGCAGTGGTGCAGCGCACCGAAACCGCGGGCGTGCCGGTGACGCTGGAACTGCAACTGCCGAAACGCTTTTCCGATGAGGTCGAGTCGTGCGCATACTTCGTCGTCGCCGAGTCGTTGACCAACATCGCGAAGCACGCCCGGGCCACCCACGCCGTGGTGACGGTGCGCTACCACGAGCCCACCGACCAGTTGCACATCTCGGTGTTCGACGACGGTATCGGCGGGGCCCAGAGCACTGGCGACGACACGACAGGCCTGCGCGGACTCGGTGAGCGGGTGCGCGCGGCGCGGGGCACCTTCGCCGTCTCGAGCCCCGAAACCGGTACGACGACCGTGACGGCGGTACTGCCATGCGCATTGTGATCGCCGAGGATTCGGCTCTGCTGCGCGCGGGAATCGAGCGCATCCTGATCGACGCCGGCCACGATGTGCTGGCCGGGGTGCCCGATGCCACGGAGCTGCTGCGTGCCGTCAACGAGCATCAGCCCGACCTCGTCATCGTCGATGTCCGGATGCCGCCGACCTTCACCGACGAGGGCATCCGCGCCGCCGCGCTGCTCCGCAGCCAGAATCCCGAGTCGCCGGTTCTGGTGCTGTCACACTATGTCGAAGAACGGTACGCGGCCGATCTGATCACCTCCGACACAAGGGGTTTCGGCTACCTCCTCAAGGACCGGGTGGCCGACGTCCCCGCGTTCCTGGACGCCGTCTCCACGGTGGGCAGCGGCGGCACCGTCCTGGACCCGGAAGTGGTGTCACAAATCCTGGTGCGCACGCACCGCCGCTCCACCCTGGCCGTGCTCACCCCACGCGAGCAGGAGGTGATGCAGCTGATGGCCGAAGGCAAGACCAACTCCGCCATCGCCGCGCTGCTGCACATCTCGGTCGGCTCCGCAGAGAAGCACATCGCCTCGATCTTCACCAAGCTGGACCTGACCCCCGACGACAGCGAGAACCGGCGCGTCCTCGCCGTCTTGCGTTATCTCGAATCCTGAAGAGAGAAAAGGACTTTCCATGACTTCGAATCTGGATACCGCACCGCTGGCCGACACCGCTGCGCCGCCTGAGCTGACCCCGGGTGGCCGTTCGGCCATCCGCTCGCTGCTGGTGGTCACCGCCGTCGTCGTGACGCTGTCGGCGGCCGCCGGGATCGGCGGACTGGCCTGGGGCATCAGCTCGGTGCGTGTCGCCGCCGAGTCCGAGACCCTGCCGGCCGACTTCAGCTCCCTGACGATCGACACCGGCGACATGCCGACAGCCATCCGGATCACCAGCGACCGCAACGTCAGTGAACCGCGGGTCCGGATGCGCCTGCTCAACACCGCGAAAGACGACCATCAGGCGTTGAAGGTCACCCGGAATGGCAGCGCCGTCAGCCTCACGGTGACCGGTGAGCCGTCCCCGCTGTTCGACTTCGGTCCGCCCGGGGAAATCATGGTGACGCTGCCGCCTGACGTCGCGCACCGGCTTTCGGTGACGACCAAACAACAGGTCGGCGTGATGCTCAGCCAGACCGACCTGGATCAGCTGATCGTGCACAACACCGACGGCGCCGTCGTGCTCGGTGGCAACGCCCGCCGGATCGAAATCCACACGCAGAGCGGCGACATCCAGACCCGCGCCCCGATCGTCGTCACCGATGCCTTCATCGCCGAGTCCACCGACGGACACATCGGCGTGGACTTCCGTGAGGTCGCCCCGCGCACCGTGGACGTCACCAATCGGGACTCGGACATCGACATCACCGTGCCGCCGGGCGGGCCGTACCTGGTTCGGGCACAGGCCGGTGATCACGCGAAGGTGCGGGTTCCGCAGACCGAGGACCCGGCCCGCGCCGTCGCTCAGATCACCGCACGGACCGACGACGGCAGCATCTCCATCGCTACGCGCCGGTGAACGGCCCCACCCGCAACGTCGGGTACGCCGTACTGGCACAAGCGGTATCAGCGTGACCGATGATGACCGGATCGGACTCCCCCGGCAGGTTGACCTGTAAACCGCTGACCGGCACCGCATTACAGTCGGCTGGAAAGTTGCCCGCGTTGACGATGCCGAGGTTCGCCGAGGTCGCCTGACCGGGTGAGATCACCACGACACCGATGATGGATTCCGCATCCTGGCTCGCGGCCACGCCGACCAGATGGTTGTCGGAGCCCGAGATGAAGGACACCGCCGGATAACCCGACATGCTGCACGGGGCGTCGCCGGTGTTCTTCAGGATCAACGGATAGAACGTGGTTCCGGCGGCACCGTCGGGCGGGCCGAGGCTCGGCGTCAATTGTGCACTGGCACAACGCGGAACCTGAACAGGGTCGGCATGGGCGACAGTGATCGGCCAGGCGCACGCCACCGCCAACGGGATCGCGACAACGGTTCGCATGCCTGTTCCTTTCACGACACTCATCCGAGCCCGGCCATGATGTCGGCGACCGACCCCGACCGGATTCTCCGGAATCCGGTACCCGCCCACACATTTGTCCCGTCCGGATCGCCGGCCGCCACCGCGGCCTTGCGCACCGGGCTGGTGAGGTAGTGCACCTCGGGATAGCCCAGCGGGGCCTGCTCGTCATGCTCGTCGATGAACCGGTTGCGGAGTCCGCGGGCATAGCGCCCCGAGAATGCCTTGGTGACCACGGTTTCGGTGAACCTCGGGTCGACGAGCGCGGCGCGGTGCACCGGACTGGAGCCGGACTCGTCGGCGAGCAGAAACGCCGTACCGAGTTGCGCGGCCACCGCGCCGGCCGCGATCACCGCGGCGACATCGTCGGCAGTCATCAGCCCGCCGGCCGCGACGACCGGCAGTTCCGTGGCGGCGAGCACGTCGGCCAACAGCTCGGTCAGCGGCTGCGTGGCGGGCACGGCCAGCGGGTCGTAGGTGCCGCGGTGGCCGCCGGCGCCGGGGCCTTGCACGGCGAGAGCGTCGACGCCGGAGGCCACCGCGAGCTGGGCCTCGGCCACCGTGGTGACAGTCGCGACCGTGGTGATGCCGGCCTGCCGCAATCGCGCGCACTCGTCGGCGGTGGGTCCGCCGAAGGTGAACGACACGACGTCGGGCCGCAAATCGGCGACCACGTCGAGCTTGGCCGCCCAATCGTCGTCGTTGAATGTCGGAGCACCGAGCGCGGTCCCGTACCGGGTGGCTTCGCCGGCGAGGTCGGCGGCGTAGCGCTCGATCTCGCGAGGCGAGACGGTACTGGGCTGGGAGGCAAAGAGATTCACACCCAGCGGGCCGGTGGTCAGCGCGCGGGCGGCGGTGATGCGATCGGCGAGCGCCCCTGCGCTCAGGTAGCCGGCGGCCACGAATCCCAGACCGCCGGCCGAGGAGCCCGCCGCGGCCAGTTCGGGCGTCGTCGGCCCGCCGGCCATCGGCGCGACGATCACCGGAACTGCCAGCTCACGCAGGTCGAACGCCATACCTAGATCATGACAGGCACGGACCGCTCACACCGGCAGTGACGCGGCCCGCGTGGACGAGTAGAACAGAGGGATATGGCCATCACCTTCAACCACACCATCGTCCACTCGACCGACCGCTCGGCCGCGGCCACCTTCTTCACCGAGCTCTTCGGTTTGCCTTCCGCCCGCGAAGCCGGGCCATTCCTCGCCGTCGAACTGAACCACGGCGTCAACTTGGATTTCGCCCAGCTGCCGGACGGCACCGCCGTCCTCCCGCAGCACTACGCGTTCCTGGTGTCGGAGGACGAATTCACCGCGATCTACGGCCGGATTCGTGAACGCGGGCTGCAACATTGGGCCGACCCGCGCGGACAGCATCCCGGCGAGATCAATCACAACGACGGTGGTCGGGGCGTCTACTTCCAGGACCCGAGCGGGCATTACCTGGAGATCATCACCCGGCCGTACGGCTCAGGCGGCTGAGCACCCGGTCGGCCAGCAACTCGGCACCCACACCCCGTAGCCGGGGCAACACCTTGGGCCGGTTGCCGAGCACCGAGATCAGCTCGGCGGCCGTGCCTTCCACGGTCGGCCCGGTGTCGCCGTGACGCCATCCGGTGTCGACGGCGACGAGCTGCAGTCCCTGACTGTTGCGGTACGCCGGAACGAACGGGTTCGGAAAAGCCACTTGAGTGTCCAGCACCGCATTCAGGAGCTGGGGCGGGATGTCCGGTTCGCGGCCGACGGCGAACAGGATGTCCAACTCGTGGGTGATGTGGTCGCCGATCAGGAGCTGCGCCGGAAAGTACCTGCCGACTCCCGCCGGGCGCGCGCTGACGGCCCGGAAATCGTCCAGCAGACTGTCGATGGCGCAGCCGCGTGCACGTTCCCTGGCGACGGCGGTGTTGGCGCGATCGAAGTTCCCGTGCCGGACCAGCGCGCCGAGGAACCCGCCGATCGGATGACTGCACCCGACCACCAGATGCGCCAGCACCTCGCGGTTGCTCCAGTCCGCACAGAGGCTCGGCGCCGCCCATTCGTCGGGTGTCAAGCCGGCGACGACGCCGGCGAAGCGTTCGTCGTTGGCGCGCAACACTTCACGCGCCGACATCAGAGATGCTCCGTCAGGAAGGCGAGCTGGTCGTCGAGCACCCGCCGCACCAGCGGCGGATGGTAGATGGCGAAGTGGTCGGAGTCATAGTGCCGGGCAACCCCACGCGGCGCCTGATGCGCCACCGCTTCTGCGTAGCGCGGATCCATCAGCGTCTCGTCATCGCAGACGCACACCAGTAGCGGCGCTTGCACCGTCGCCGCGTAGCGCAGCGCCGACCTCGTGATCAACAGCGCGGCGTCGACCGCCGTGATCCGGTTGTCGAAGGTCGCGCCGGCCGGCACCGTCGAGCGCCAGCCGTCCTCCGCCCCGGCGACCGTCACGAGTGCAACGGTCCCCGGCTGCCCGACAATGGGCACGTAGCGACGGCCGCGCCGGAACACCGCGCGCACCGCGTCGTCGATGATCGCCGGCGTCAGCCGCAGCGCGCCGCGGAGACCGGCGGTCCCGGCCGCCGCCGGCCCGTGCGTGATGGCACATTGCACCACCGCAGCGGCGATATCGTTCCGGCTGCCGGCCACCCGCACGACGTTCATGCCGCCGAGGCTCGTGCCCCACAAGCCGATTCGTTCCGCATCGACCTCTGGGTGCCGCTGCAGGAAGTCGATCGCGGCGTCGACGTCACGGCATTGTTCGGGAATCGAAATATGTTGCCGCGGTTGACCTCCGGATTCCCCGGTGAACCGGTAATCGAAGGACAAGGTGGCAATGCCCGCCGCGGCGAAGTGCTGCTCGTACTGCGGCAGCATCATGTCGCGGGTGGCGCCGAGACCGTGGACCAAGACCACCGCGGGGTGCGGCCCTGGCGCCGACGACAACGTGAGCCACGCGGCACAACGGTCTCCACCGCTGACGAAATCCAACCGCTCGACCGGGATAGTTGATGTCATCACAACTCCTCACATAGGTACGCTGTACGTATCGTCTACACTTCAATACGTACGACGTACTTGTCAAGGGGTTGCTCATGCGCGCACGGTTCACCACGGACGAAATCGCCTCGGCCGCACTGCGAATAGTCGATGAATCCGGTTTGGCGGCACTGAGCATGCGGTCCCTGGCGGCCGCACTGGGCACCGGGCCGATGACGATGTACAACTACGTCGCCGACAAGGAGGGCCTGGAGGAACTGGTTGTCGCCGCCGTGGCCGCCGGCATCGTCGTGCCCGAACCCACCGAGGACTGGGCGGCCGACGTACATGCGACGGCGTCCGCGATGTGGCGCGGGGTGCGCGCCCACCCGGCCGCCATCCCTCTCGTGTTGACCCGGCGAATGGCGTCGGCCACCGGGTTCGCCATCGCCGACGCGCTCATCGGCGCACTGGGCCGAGCGGGCCTGTCAGACGCCGGCCGGCTATCGGCGTTTCACGCCGTGCTGGGCCTGGTCACGGGGTCTGCGCAAGCTCAACTGTCCGGACCGTTCTCCGGGGATGCGGCGGAGACCGCGGCCCGCATCGGGTCGGCGGCCGGAGCGCAATACCCGCACATCGCCGCGCTGTCCGAAGTCGCCACGACCGTGTCGGTCGAAGACGATTTCGACGGCGGGCTACGAATGCTGATCGCGGGAATCGCCGCGGCGGGCACTGCCGTTTCGTGACAGTGCAGTCAGCGACATCGTCACTCCTCACCAACGCGAGAATGCTCGATCTGCTCGCGCAGGATGTCGCCGTGACCCGCGTGACGCGCGAAGTCCTCGATCACGAGCAAGTAGATGAATCGCAGGTTGACCTCGCCAAGGTGCGGATGGGTTCTGATTTCGTCGAGATCGAATTGGGCGGCGATAGCGCGGGAACGTGCACTGGCACTTTCGAATTCGGCGATCACGTCGGCCACCTCCTCATCGCCATCGACGATGAAGCTGGTGTCACCCGCCGTCGTACCGCCGCCGCATTCACTATCCGGGACCCCGCCGAGGATGTGCTGGAACCAGATTCGCTCGGCGACCGCCGCGTGCTTGAGCAGCCCGACCGGGGTGGTCATGGACGCGACGAGGCGGCGACGGGCATCGACTTCCGGCAGTCCGCGCACGGTGTTGACCAGTTCAGCGCGGTTGCGGTCCAGCGCGCTCTCCAACAACCGGCGTTCGGACCCGGTAGTGATTTGCGGTATCGACCATGTCGTCATTGTCAGCTCGATTCTGTTGGCGTGGATGTCGAAACATTCTGTTGTGCTTGCGATTTCAGCTGCCGAATAGTTGCGCTGCGGCATCGGCCGATGGTCTTCGGCCCTGAAGGTGAAAGTGCGGCGATTGCGTGAGATGTGCGGAGCCGCACAAACGGTTCATGCCGGCCGGCAATTCAAGCCACGGCCTACGCGCCTGATCTCAAGGAACAAAGCCTTGCCGGGACCAGCGCTGCGTCCGAGGTTATCAGGCCGTCGCACGTAGATCGACGATCGCCGGAAACTCGCCCGAGGGGAATTCAGTCCGGCCTGGCGCACGCTCGGCGGCCGCGAAGGTGCGCAAAATGCACACAAATTGCGGCGTGTTGGCGTACAGACACGGCCGCTCGCGCGAAGTCGGCTAGGAGTGGCCGCGGCGGGCTTCCTGCGTGCGGTAGTCGCCGGCCAGCTCGCTGACGTGGTCGGGCAGGTTACCGGCGGCCACGTCGGCGAGGCTGGTCTGTTCGAGCACCGAACGCATGCTGGCGCGCAGGGCGCGCCACACATCGGTGAGCGACGCCGTCGGTCCGGAGTACGGCAGGTCGCCGAGGCCCATGTCCCGCACGCTCGCCAATGGACCGTCGATACAGCGCAGGACATCGGCGATGCTGATGTCCGCGGCCGGCCGGGCCAGCTCGTAGCCGCCGTCGCGGCCGCGGTGGCTGCGCACCAAACGGTCGGTGCGCAGGTTGGTCAGGATATCGACCAGGAACTGCGCGGGGATGCCTTGTGCCTTGGCCAGGTCCTCGGTTTTGACCAGCACGCCCGTCTCGGCGGCGGCCAATTCGACCATGGCGCGGACGGCGTACTCCGCCTTGGCTGACATCCGCATCAGCCAATCATGCCATTCCAGGCCGGATTAGTCCGGAATAGCGGCCGCGTTGGGTGCCACCACCGCCACCAGATCGGCCAGCCCCGCGAGGCTCGCCGCCTGCAGCGCCGCGGCCGGCACGGCCTGACCGTCGGGCCCGGCCAAGGTGCGGGTCGCCGTCGCCGCGGCCACGACCGTCGGCGCGTACCCGAGGCTGAACGCACCGCGTGCGGTGGAGTTCACGCACATGTGCGTCATGAACCCGGCGAGCACCAGGTTCGACGCGCCGAGGCCCTTGAGCCGCTCATCCAGATCGGTCTGCACGAACGAGTTCGGGAACTGCTTGACGATCACCGGCTCGTCGCCGCGCGGAGCCACCCGGTCGACGATCGCACCGATATCGGCGCCGATGTCGTACAGCGAACCCGGCCCGTCATCGTGCTGGATATGGATGACGGGAATGCCTGCGGTGCGGGCACGGTCGAGCAACGCGGCGGTCTCATCGAGCGCGGCCTGCACGCCCTCGAGCTCCATCACCCCTTGCGTGTAGGTGTTCTGGCAGTCGATCAGAACCAGAGCCGAGTCCGCCAGACGAACCGGTTCGACGGGGAGGCTGGACAATTCACGCAGGGTTGGGCGAGTCATCTTGTGAGCCTAGTGGCGTGCGGCGGCCGTTAGTCTGAATTAGTGGGGCTACCAGACTGGTCAAGGCCGAAGATCCTGCTGGTGCTGATGGCGGTCGCCGTGCCGATCCTGGTTCTCATCGTCATGAGCAAGCCGGACAGTCCGGATACACCGCCGCAGCAAGAGACCAGTGCCGACTGCCAGCAAGTCGACCAAGCAGTGCGGCATTGGGCAGAAGCCCTGCCTGCCATCCAGTTCGGACTGACCCGGGCCGCCGATCCCGCCGCCATCGCTCGTGACGCTACCGCCGCGGCGACCGCGGTACGCAATGACGCGGCGCCTATCACCGATATGTCGTTGCGCGGCAAGGTGACTGCGCTCGCGGACAAACTCGACATGGTCAGCCGAGGCAATCCGAGCGCGCCGGACGGGCTCCCCGACCAGACCTACATGGGCGGTTACCAGCCGATGATGCCGCTCGTGCATCAGCTCAAGGTCGCGTGCCCGAATATCGGTACCGATTCGGCGCCGGCCGGCATCCCCGCCCCACCGACGAATTAGCTTCAGCGGGAATCACTTTCGGCGATCCCGCGCTGCGCGGCTAGTTGTTGCCGTTGATCCCCGGATGCAGACCGGGTGCCACGTTCGGCGCGCCCGGCGCGGTGACGCCCGGGCTGAACAGGTTGCCTCCGGTCGGGCTGATGCTCTTCTCGGTCGGCACCACCGAAGCAGACGTCGACGGCGTGGTCGTCGTGGTGGTCGTGGTGGTGGTCGACGGCGACTGCCCGCCGTTGTTGCTGCAGCCTGCGGTGAGCACGCCCATCGCAAGGAGGGCGGCCCCGCCGGCCGCGGCCATCAAACGACGAGTGGACAGATGTGTGCTCATACCAACACAAAGTAGCCCTGACCGGCGCTGATCGCCACCGCTGGCTCAGCCGGCTCCGGCGGACCGCTGGCCGAGAATCGCCGCGCCCAGCCAGCGCCGGATGAAGGACCGCAACTCGTCGGGAGTTCGGCCGTCCCCGGCCGGCGCGAGAAAGTAGGACAGCATGATGCGCAGCGTGAATTCGACCAGCTCGCGCAGCGCCGCGTCGTCGTATCCGTAGTCGGCCCAGTCGACATCGAATCGGGTGATCATCTGCATGCCGAAGTCCTGCGCCTCGGCAGAAGCCATGTCGCTGCTGTGCGCGCCGACGTACGGCGCCGACATCAGGATGCCCAGGTGTGGTGTCCGGGCCACGGCGTCGAGTGTGTAGAGGACACCCTCGGTCATCGCGTCCGCGGGATCATGAATCCCCCGCACGTGCTCGCTGAGCTGATCCAGGAAGCCTGCGACCGAAGCGATGGCGGCGGCCCGCATCAGCTCGTCGGCCGTCGGAAAGTACCGGTACACCGTCTGCCGGATGACACCGAGCGACTCGGCGACATCGGCGATGGTGATCGCGGTGCCCGTCGCGGACAGCAGCTCGACAGCCGCGGCGACGATCCGCCGGGTCGCCTCCTCGTCATCGGCGGGCGGCTCCCCAGCCCAACCGCGACGTTTGCGTGCCATCCGCCGGACGGTACACGGCTGACATCGCCGCGGGCATTGACGGATGCGAGCCGACACTGTAACCATACACAGGCGACATAGTTTGTATGATTACTGATCGAGGTGCCCAATGACCGATCTCCAGGTCCGCAAGATGCGGTTCGCTTTCGCGGACCACCCCGTGCCGTTCCTCTGGAACGAGACCAACCCCGCGTTCTCCGCAATGGCAAATGCCGTGTCCTTCTTGGCAATTGCGTTCGAGAAGATGATCGTCAGCACCATGGCCGAGGCCAAGCCGCTGCTGACCGACCCGGTGATCGCCGAAGAGGCCGACGCCTTCGTCCGGCAGGAGGGGCAGCATTCGATGGCCCACCGGGCACATGCGCGCGGCCTCATCAAGGCCCATCCGGAGCTCAAAGAGACCCTCGACGAGGTCATCGCCGCGTTCGACGACCTGGTCGCCAACAAACCCCTCAAATACCGGCTGGCCTACACCGCCGACCTGGAGGCGACGTTCACGCCGGTCTTCAAGTTGATGCTCGACCATGACGACACCCTGTTCGCACCGGGCGACGACCGCGTCGCATCCCTGTTCCTGTGGCACTTCGTCGAAGAGGTCGAGCACCGCAGCTCGGCGCTGATCATCTACAACGGCCTCGTCGACGATCCGTGGTACCGCATGCGGGTGGCGCCGTCGATCTTCAAGCACGTGATGGACTGCATCCGCATGGCGTGCAACGGGTTCAACAAGCATCTGCCGCTGGAGGTACGCAAGGTCGACGCGCTGTCGGCGTTCGCGCTGGAACGCCGCAAGAACACGGTGTTGAAGCGGCTGGGCCGGATTCCGGACTTCGGACCGTTCACCAGCGCGTTCCACGATCTCCCGGTCCGCGAGCAATTGACTGCGCTGTCGGGCATCGTGCGCAGCCAGATCCCGGGCCACAATCCGGAGCACGAGAAGCTGCCCGCGCTGGCGGCCGAGTGGTTCGAGCGCTATGACGCCGGCTACGACGTCACCCACTGGTACACCGCCGGAAAGCAGGCCGCCAATGTCTGACCTGTGTTCCTCGACTTTCGCAGACCTTGCCGGGCGCCTTGGGTTTTCCTGCCAGACCGCCGGCGGCCTGCTCGAGGTCCGCAATCCCCTGCAGCTGGAGAACTGGACCCTGCCGGTCCTCGAGCTGACAGTCATCACCGGCGCGATTCTGGCGCTGGTCTACGCAATCATCCGGTGGCGCAGACACGGTGACGCCACCAACATCGCGCTGTGGTTCGGCGCGGTGGCCTATCTGCTGATCATCGAACCGCCACTGTACTTTCCGGCGGCGTTCGGCATCGCCGACCGCGTCGACACCATGTTCGCGCACAACGTGTTCACGGTGGACTTCCTGTGGGGCCGGCTGCCGCTGTACATCGTCGCGATCTACCCGATGATGGCGACCGTCGCGTTCGAAATCGTCCGCAGCCTAGGGATTTTCCGCCGCTACGGCACCCTGGTCGGCGCCGTGTGCGTGGGGTTCGTCCACCACGCGTTCTATGAGATCTTCGACCACCTGGGCCCGCAGCTGCGGTGGTGGGAATGGTCGGTGCACAACCCGATGAACCAGCCGATGTTCGACTCTGTGCCGCTGCCCAGCGTGGTGGTGTTCGCGGCGCTGTGGCCGATGTCGCTGGCGTTGTGTGTGCAGTTCTTCGTGGGCCGCCACGCGGACCGGGGCCGCCGCTTCACCGGTATCCAAATCCTCTGGCGCACTGTGGTGGCCGGGGTGCTGGCGTCGTTGGGCACCGCGATCCTGCCGCTGCCCGCGACCGTCATCGGCGGCGTGACCGGCAGCAGCACCGCCGGCGGCATCGCCTACGCGGCCGAACTGGTGGCCGTGTGCGCCGTGGCGGTCTGGGCGCTCGTCTCCCAGTGGCGGCGGCTGCGTGGGACCGTGGCCAGCCCGACCGAGCCGCGGTACACGAGCCCGTCCTGGTTGATCGGCTACGCCGTCGCCTACCTGGTGGTCATGGCGGCGCTCTGGCTCAGCGCGCTGCCGGCATACTTCGGCGCGGGCAACGGCGTTACCGCGCATGGGGATCCGATCGGCAGCCTGTGGTACACCGTGATGTGCTTTGCCATCGCGGTCCTGTGCATCGCCGCGGTGCGCACCGTGGCGCCGGCGCCGCAGAAGGAACGGCTCTCGGTGGCAGCCACGAGCTGACTATTCGTAGTGATCGATCCAGTCACGAAGGTGAACCTCGTAGGTATCAAGACCAGCCAGCGCGACCGGAGAGTCACGGTAATCGCGGCGTGCATCCGCCAAAAACACCAACGCATCGGCGGAACCCAATTGCCCGCCCATCTCAGTCGGGTAGCGCTGGTCGGGTTCCCCTGTTGTCGCCCAACGGAGTTGATGATTGTCAACAAAGGTTCTGACTGCGGCCATCGCACGCAAGTGCGCGTCGACCTCTGACAGCCGAGCGCCGTAGATTTCATGCGAGATCCGGGCACCGCCGAACGCGGCTTCCAGCGATGGCTCCTCCGCCCCTGCAGCGGCGATCGCATCCCAGATCGGTTTCGAGATGAGCGCATGGACGATAGCGTCTTCGTCGAGCGCAGCCATCGGTGACAGGTAACCGTCCGCGATCTCGTCACTCATGGTCCCTGTCCGTTCGCAGAGCCCGAGTAGCACTTCGATGTCGTCGATCGCCTCGACGTAGTCGTCGTCTTTCCCGGTGTGCCACCTGCCCACGAACCGGCCAGCGCGGTGCTGCTGAACGAAATAGTCGAGCACCAATTGAGTACCAGCGTCTCCGTCTACACCGTCGATGGTGCCGAGCCGGTCATACGTCCCCGAAATACCATGGGATAATCGGCTCATATCCCTCGGGCGTCTTTCGTAGGATGACAGCGACAGCCCCGCCATAGTTGAGGTCGACACCGGTCAGCATGCAATTGCAGTCAAAGAACCCCACATCAGCATCCTGACACGGCTCAGAGTTCGGTCCCGACGCCAATCTTTGACTCTGCGCGTTGAGTGCGAACCTACGCACATGCCTACTCGAACTACTACGACGTCAGTTCGCACTCAACGGCCGCGCGAATCCATTGCTTCAATCACGAGGCACTTTCGACCGTGCCGGTTGAAGCCAGGTACTTTTTCGGGCAGTGAGAGGTCCCTGAGTGCAATATCGGGTGGCAGATCACCACTTCGATTGCACTCAGGGACTTTCCCGCGCCTCAGGGCGCACGATCAACGCGAGACCGTCCGAGAGAAACGAAATGGCTGCGGAAACCTGAGTTCCCACAGCCATTTCGTCGATCTTGAGAGCTACTGCGCGGTGATCGCCAACACCCGTTCCGCCAGTTCCGGCCGGCACACGACGAGGTCGGGCAGCTTCGGGTCCTCGCGGTTGTAGACCAACGGCGAGCCGTCGATCCGCGAGGTGTGCAACCCGGCAGCGCGGGCCACCGCGACCGGTGCGGCGGAGTCCCATTCGAACTGGCCACCGGCGTGGACGTACACGTCGGCGCGGCCCTGGATCACCGCCGCGACTTTGGCTCCGGCCGAACCCATTTCGACCAGCACGCCGTCGAGCGCGTCACGCACCGCGAGCGCAACGGCCGGCGGACGGGTGCGGGACACCACGATGCGCGGCGGCCCGTCGACAGCACGGGGCGCGGCCACCTCCGGCGTGTGCAGCGTGGTGTTCTGTGCCGGCAGGGCCACGGCGCCGGCGACCAACTCGCCGGATTCCCACAGCGCCACATGCACGGCCCAGTCGTCACGGTCCAGTTCGGAGAACTCGCGGGTGCCATCGAGCGGGTCGATGATCCACACCCGGTCGGAGGTCAGTCGGGCGTTGTTGGCCCGCTCTTCCTCCGTCGCTTCCTCGGAGAGCACCGCGTCATCGGGACGCAGCCGCGCGAGCTCCGTCATCAGGAACTCGTGAGCGCGCTTGTCCCCCGCGGCTTTCCGCTCGGAGGCGTCGGCCGTGGCGAACTCGGCCCGCACGTCGAGCAGCAGGTCACCCGCGCGGGTGGCCAGCCGCTCGGCGACCTCGTGATCGATCATCGCGCGGCCACCAGCATGTCGACCACGCGCTGCGCCTGGGCATCCAGATCGCCCGGCACCAGGGCCAGAGCAGGATTCTTCGGCCGCTGGTACGGGCTGTCGATACCGGTGAAGTGCGTGATCTCACCGGCACGCGCCTTGGCGTACAGGCCCTTGGGGTCACGGGCTTCGCAGTCGGCCAACGGGGTGTCCATGAACACCTCGAAGAACTCGAATCCCTGGTCCGTGTGGACCTTTCGCGCCAACTCGCGGTGTTCTTCCAGCGGGCTGATCGCCGGCACCAGCACGATCTGGCCGGAGTCGGCCAGCAGCGTGGCGATGTGGGCGAGGCGACGCAGGTTCTCCGAACGGTCGGCCATCGAGAAGCCCAGGTCGGAGTTCAGCCCGTGGCGCAGGTTGTCGCCATCGAGAACGTATGCGGGACGGCCCAATTCGAGCAGCTTGCGCTCCACCAGCATGGCCACCGACGACTTGCCCGAGCCGGACAGACCGGTGAACCACACCGTGCTGCCCTTGGACAGCCGGTCCTCGGCGGTGACGAGGTTGGCGTGCCGCACGGCATTCGGGCTGGCCGACCGGCTGGCGGCCGGCGTGGTGTCGCGCACCATGCCCGCGGCGACGGTGCCGTTGGTGTCCGGGTCGATCAGGATGAACGATCCCGTCACCGAGTTGCGCGAGTACTCGTCGAGCAGCAGCGGCTGCTGCGTGCGCAGCGTGACGCGGCCAAGTTCGTTGAGCTTCAACGCCGTTGCGCTCTTGTCGCGGTGCAGGGTGTTGACGTCCAGCCGGTAGTCCAGATCCGCAACACGGACCCGCGTGGTGCGGGTGGTGTGCTTGATGATGTAGTCCCGGCCCGGCTCGAGTGCCGCGTCGTCGGACATCCAGCACACCATGGCGTCGAATTCCTGCGTCGTGTGCGGCTGGTTGTGCACACGGGCGATCATGTCGCCGCGCGAGATGTCGATGTCGTCGGCCAGGCTGACCGACACCGCCATCGAGGCGAACGCCTCGTCGAGCGGACCGGTGGGTCCGTCGATCGCGGTGATGGTGCTGGTCTTCCCTGCTGGGAGAACGATGATTTCATCACCGGGGCGCATGACACCACTGGCGACGGTGCCCGCGTAGCTGCGGTGGTCGGCATGCTCGTGGGTCTGCGGCCGGATCACGTACTGCACCGGGAACCGCACGTCCATGAGGTTACGGTCACCGGCGATGTACACCTCTTCGAGGTGGCTCAGCAGCGACGGGCCGTCGTACCACGGGGTCTTGTCCGACTTGGTCACCACGTTGTCGCCGGCCAGCGCCGACAGCGGGATGGTGGTGACGTCCTGGATGTCCAGGCGGGCCACGAACTCGTGAAAGTCGTCGCGAATCTTCTCGAAACGCTCACGGTCCCAATCGATCAGGTCCATCTTGTTGACGGCCAGCACGATGTGCTGGATACCGAGCAGAGACGCCAGGAAGGCGTGCCGGCGTGACTGCTCCAGCAGTCCGTGGCGAGCGTCGACCAGCACGATGGCCAGCTGCGCCGTCGAGGTACCGGTGACCATGTTGCGGGTGTACTGGATGTGGCCGGGGGTGTCGGCGATGATGAATTTGCGCTTGGCCGTGGCGAAGTAGCGGTACGCGACGTCGATGGTGATGCCCTGTTCCCGCTCGGCGCGCAGGCCGTCGGTGACCAGTGCCAGGTCGGTGTACCCGTGGCCGCGTTCCTTGGAGGTGCGCTCGACGGCGGCCAGCTGGTCCTCCATGACGGCCTTGCTGTCAAAGAGCAGCCGGCCGATCAGCGTGGACTTACCGTCATCGACGGAACCAGCAGTGGCGATTCGAAGCAACGTTGCCATATCAGAAGTAGCCTTCCCGCTTGCGGTCTTCCATACCGGCCTCGGAAATCCGGTCGTCTGCGCGGGTCGCGCCGCGCTCGGTCAATCGGGACAACGCGGTCTCGGCGATGACTTCTTCGACAGTCGAAGCGTCCGATTCGACGCAACCGGTGCAGGTGACGTCGCCGACGGTGCGGAACCGGACCGACTTGGTGATCACCGGTTCGTCCGCATTCGGCTGCAGGTACTCGTGCACCGCGAGCAGCATGCCGTCGCGCTCGAAGACCTGGCGCTCGTGCGCGTAGTAGATGGCCGGCAGCGCGATCTCTTCGGCGCCGATGTAGGCCCAGATGTCGTACTCGGTCCAGTTCGACAGCGGGAAGACGCGGATGTGTTCACCCTTGCGGTGCCGACCGTTGTACAGGTTCCACAGCTCGGGGCGCTGGTTCTTGGGATCCCACTGACCGAACTCGTCGCGGAAGCTGTAGACGCGCTCCTTGGCGCGGGCCTTCTCCTCGTCACGGCGAGCGCCACCGAACGCGGCGTCGAACTTGTTCTCCCGGATGCCGCGCAGCAGCGACACGGTCTGCAGCGGGTTACGCGACGGACCGTTGTCGACGACGCGGCCGGCGTCGATGTCCTCCTGCACGCTGGCCACGACCAGGCGCAGGTTGTGCTTTTCCACCAGGAGGTCGCGGGTCGCGATCACCTCTTCGAAGTTGTGACCCGTGTCGACGTGCATGACGGGGAACGGCAGCCGGCCCGGCGCGAACGCCTTGATGGCCAGGTGGAGCATCACGATCGAGTCCTTGCCACCGGAGAACAGCAGCACCGGCCGCTCGAACTCCGCGGCGACCTCGCGGATGATGTGGATGGCCTCGGCCTCCAGCGCTCGCAGATGGCTCAATTCGTATTTGGCGGCCCGCTGGTCCACCTTGGACGCCTCGGCGGCGTCGGGAGTGACGGTCATCATTTCCCCGTAAAGTTGGTAGAACTGGTCAAGTTAAGAACCATGGTCAGAATTTACGTGCCCGGTGGTGCGGTGTCAACGGTTGCAACCACCGAGATCAGGGAGAACAACGCGTCCGGCACCCGCCGGCTTCCCCGCTCAGCTGGCGGTGGGTTCGGCCTCGATCGACCGATGTTCGGCGAACCGATCGGCGAGGAACGCGAGCGCGGCTCTACAGAATTGGGGTGCGCCCGTCAGGTGCTCGCCGTACGGGATCGGATGATGGCGGAGGTCGACGCCGAGCTGACGCCACCGTTCGATGAGCGTCTCGAGCTGCTGGTACGGAATGACCTGGTCATTCCTTGCCGCGCCGACGATGACGGGCGCAGCAGGCGCGAGCTGCCCGAGGCTGTTGTCGGTGAGCAGGCGCAGCCATTCCGGGTGGGCCAGCGGGTCGGTGATCAGGTAGTGCCGCCGATGCTTGGGCAGCAGCAGGCCGATGGCGATCGCGGCGGCGATGTGCGTGCGCCGCATCACGGCCACCGTCATGCGGCCGGCACGGTTGAGATAGCCGTGCAGCTGCAGCTCGGGATACGCCTGGTCGAAACCGAGTGCGGCGTACATCAGCAGGAACGAGAACCAGCTGCGTTCGTGCCGGTCCACCAGCGCAGGCAGGTCAGCCGGTGCGGCGCCGACCGCAACCCCGTCCAACGGCACGTCCGGCGCATAGGCGGGTTGCAGTTGCGCAGCCCACCCGGCGCCGCAGCCACCCTCCGAGTACCCATAGATCCCCGCCGGCCCGGTCGCCGACAGGCCCGCCTGCGGGAGCTGTCGCGCCGCGCGCATGATGTCCAGCACCGCCGGGCCCAATGACCGGCCGACGACGTACGGGTGCGAACCCCGGGTCCCGAGCCCCGGATAGTCGGTGACCGCGACCACCCACCCCCTTCTCAGTGCGGCAGCGAGAAACGGCGCTTCATATTCCAGGCCCAGTGCCAACTGCCGCGACACGGCCGCCCGGCGGCTGAGGCCCTGCGTTCCGGGGGCGAACCCCAGCAGCGGTACGGGGCCGGCGGCGGGTGTCCGCGGCACGAGCACGACACCGGACACCACCTGCGAGTCACCGGATGCCGACGTGGACCGGTACAACACGCGCCAGGCGCCGGCCGACATGGGGACGCCGGGGAACCAGCGCGCGGTCATGGGCTCGGCATGCAGCAGTTCACCCGGCGCCCCCGCGCGGCGGTCGCGTGCCGCGTCGTAGAAACCACCGTTCACGCCATACCGTCGCAACCGCCGCGATCTAGGCAAGGTGCTGCTCCTCGATATCCGACAGCCGGGGCTGCGCAAGTGAATCAAGTTGCGAGCGTAGAACTTTGCCGCTCGCATTGCGGGGAATCTCGTCGATCACGACGAACTGCTTGGGAACTTTGTAGCGTTCCAGCCGGTCCCGGACGTACTGCTTGAGTTCGTCGGGCGCGGGCGCCTCAGCTCCGGGCGCGGCAACGATGAAAGCCCTGAGCACCTGCCCGAATTCTTCATCGGGAGTACCGATCACGACGGCGTCGGCCAACTGCGGGTGTGCCGCCAGCCGACTCTCGACCTCGCCGGGGAAGACGTTCTCGCCGCCCGAGACGATCATGTCGTCGGCTCGGCCCGCGATGTACAGGCGGCCCTGATCATCGAAATACCCCACGTCGCCGGTCTTCACGTGCCCGTCGATGACCTGCTTGGCCGCCACCTGTGCGTTCTGGTCCGGCGTGTACCCGGTGTAGTCCAGGGCAGTCCGGACGAAGATCGAGCCCGGCTGACCCGCCGGCACCGCTCTTCCGTCGTCGGCAAGAATCCGAACGGACACCCCTAAGGCGGTGCGGCCCACGGTATCCGGGGCCGAGGCGAGGTCGGCCGGTGTGGCCAGGGTGACCAGACCCGCTTCCGTGGATCCATATCCGTTGACAAGGATCGGTCCGAACGCGTCGATGAACGCCGACACCGCCGCCGGCGAGATCGGCGCGGCGCCGGTCACCGCCAGTCGCAGCGGGCGCCTGGCGGCGAGCGAATCCAACTCGGGCACATTGACCATCCGCTGCAGCATGGCCGGTACCGCGACGAGGACGTCGACGCCGAAAGCCTCGATGTCACTGAGGGTTTGCCGCGCGTCGAAGCGGCGCCGGCACACCGCCGTCCCGCCCAGTGCGAGCGGCCCCAACAACGTGAGCAGACCGAATCCGTGGAAGAACGGCGGCGCGACAAGGACGACCTCGGACGACTTCAGCCGCAGCGTGGCCATGGCGGTGGCGCACAGCATCGCGATGGCGCGGGGCTTGACCGCGCGGGGCACACCCTTGGCCAGGCCTGTGGTGCCCGACGTCAACAGGGTGAGCTTCACCGGTCGGCGTACCCGGGGCGGTGCCGGATTACGCTGTGCGGCAAGGCCGTCCAGCGTCAGTTCGTCGGTGTCCGCGGTGGGTTCGGCGCGCCAGGCGAGCACCCGGCGCCCCGCGTACCCGGCGTCGTCGACGGCTTGTGCGTACTCATCGTCGTAGATCAGTACGTCGGGCCGGTGCCGGTGCAGGATGGCTTCGAGCTGCGCCGGGGGCAGTTCGGTGTTGATGAAGATCAGTTCGGCACCGAGCTGGGCGCCGGCCGTCATCGCCTCGACGAACCCGCGGTGATTCCGGCAGATGATCCCCACCGATGCCGGGGGCTGCGGACATGAGGCGAACAGCGCGGCGGCGACCGCTGTCGCCCGTTGCTGCAGTTGCGAATACGTCAGCGCGCCCCGGTCGTCGATAACGGCGACCCGATCGGGAAAGCGACGGGCACTCAACGCGATCAGCAGTGCCGGTGTCGGGCCGAATTTGCGGAAATCGGTGATCAGCCCCGCCACGGTCCGCGGCCCGATCGCAGTGAAGGCACCCGAGGTGGCGATGGCGGGCAGTGCGGAAAACCATTGCCGCACAGCGTGTGCCGGACTAGCTGACATCGACGGCGCCACTCGGGATGGACACGGAAGCCGAGACGGGGCTCGCCACCGCGGTCAGCGACGCTTGCGTATCTCCCAGGCGGCGGTAGACGAACCCGACGATGACGTCGAGCGGGATGCGCAGGATCGGCACCAGCGCCGCCGACGGATGTCCGTAGATCGGGGTGATGGTCCGCGGCTTGCGCACCATCGCGCGGGCGATCACGCGCGCCGCGTCATCGGGCGTCTGGCCGGGTAGCACGCGCATCCAGCGGCTCGGGGCGCTCATGCGGGTGTGCATCAGGCCGGCGTAGAAGGTGGTCGACGTGACACCGTCGGCGCGAGCCTCCATTCCGACCGCGCGTAGCCACCAGTCGAACGCGGCCTTGGAGGACAGGTAGAAACCCCATTTGGGCATGACGGGGAACATGATTCCGACGGTGGACACGTTGACGATGTGGCCCCTGCCGCGGGCCCGCATCGCCGGCAGCAGCGCCAGGGTCAGCCGCATCGGACCGACGTAGTTGGCGCCGCTGGTCGCGGTGACGTCCTTGGGCCGGTCGTAGGACAGGTGTATCGACCGGCGTAATGACTTGCCCGCGTTGTGGATCAGATAGTCGACCGGTCCCAGGTCGTACTGCACGGCGTCGGCGAATTCGGCGACGGACTGTTCGTCGGTCAGGTCGAGTCGATAGGCGTACGCCGTGCCGCCGTCGGCGACGATCCGGTCTTTGACCTCCTCGAGTCGCTCTTGCGAGCGCGCCGCCAGCACCACCTTGGCGCCCGCTCGACCACACAATTCGGCCGTCGCCTCGCCCACTCCGTAGGAGGCCCCGGTGATGACGACGACCTTGCCCCCGATCTCGCGCCGAAGCCGCGCGACGTCGCGCAGGCCGCGGGGCCCGATGAGATAGGAGACGGCCCGCGCGACGGGGTGATGCACCAACGGTGATGGCCCGGAGGGCAATTCAGGTAGCTGACGTGTCGACAACGGAATCACTCCACAGGGTTGGTGGCGGGGGCGGAGATGCCCATGGCGGTAAGTAGGGACAGCAACCAGGAATCGGATACCGCGGCATCAGTGACGCGCTGGCTGAGATCGATGTCCGGATCGACGCGGGCGGCGCTGAGCACCGCGGAGATCAGATTGGCGACGATGAGCCCGTGCACCTGGTCACGTTTGGGCTCTTCCTCGCGAATCCAGTGCAGTACAACGCCTTCCATGAACGACAGCGATCCGTTCATGGCGGCCCGCAGCACCGGGGTGGAGTCGGTTCCGGTGATCTCCACGGCCAGAGCGTGCGCGATGCGCTCCCGGTGCCGCCCGTGGATGGCCCTGACCTCGGCGTCGGCGACGTCGGTGATCAGCGCTTCGAACACTCGGGGCTGAGCCTGGGCAAGGTCCAGGAACTGGTCCACCCCGCGGGCCAGGCGCTCCATGGCCGGGCCGCGCATTTCGACCAGACTGCTCCAGAACTCGTCGGCCGCCTGCTCGAGCACCGCCAGGTAGAAACCGCGCTTACCACCGAAGTGGTAGCTGATCGAGCCGGCCGCGACGCCGAGCGACTTGGCCAGATCCACGATGGACATCTCTTCGTAGCGGTTCTCACTGAACGCGATCCGCCCAGCCTCCAACAACGCTGCCCGCGATGCCTCGCCGCGACGATTGGGCGGCATCACACCTCCAAAGTTTGAATCGAGTTCAAACAACCTAGGCAGATCGAGCCCTCGCGGTCAAGAGTTTGAATTAGATTCAGAAACATCGGCCCGTGCCGCCCGCGCTTCGCGCCAGGTAACCCCCACTACCTGCCAGGTAATTGAACCGGCTACCCGCCTCGCGCACACTTCGATGACATGAGCCCCAGTACCGGCGCCGAGGTCATGGCGCAGTTCATCCCGCAGTCACCGTTGGTCGCCAAACTGGGCATCGTCCCCGAAGCGCTCGACGCCCCCGAGGTTCGGTTGCGGATGCCGTGGGACCCGTCCAACACCACGCTCGCGGACATGGTGCACGGCGGCGCCATCGCCACACTGGCCGATGTCACCGTCATGGCCGCGGCATGGTCCACCGAACGCGAGCCGGAATCGCTTCGCGGGGTGACGATCTCGATGTCGGTCCAGTACCTGGCACCCGCCCGGTCGACCGACTTGATCGGTGTCGGCCGCGTGCTGCACCGCGGAAAGTCCTTGGTGCACTGCGAAGTCGAGATCGAGACGCCATCCGGCGACCCGGTGGCCAAGGCCGTCGGTACCTACAAGATCGGGTGATCCACCGGCGTCGTCGGCGCTTCCAGGTCGTAGACCGTCGCGCCGCCGACGTCGAGCTTGGCGAAGTGCCCCGTCACCCAGGCGGTGATCTCCGCGGCACTCCCCCGCTCACGACCGCCACCGGGTCCGGGACCGCGCTTGTGGTCCCCGACGATGAAGTAGTGGATTTGGCCGTCCTCCACGTACTGACGGAACTGTGCCGGCGTCGGCGCGTTGTCGCCGCCGGAGAATCCGCCGACCGCCATCAACGACTTACCTGTGCTCAATTCCAGATCGCCGGCCTGGAAGGACCCGACCGTCGCTGCCGCCCAACGGTTGTCGGCTCCGCGGATCAGGTTCTCGAGTTCGGCATTGGGTCCGTCGCGTCCGGGTCCGCCGGGGCCACCACCCGGCCACGCGTCGCCGCCGGGCCGCGGCGGGCCGGACATCGAACCGGGGCCACTGCTGTGCGCCGCCGCCACGTTGTAGATCGTGAACGACGCCGACCCGGCCAGGGCCGCGGCGATCGCGATGCCGGCGACGACCGCCGGGAGCCGTCCGGAGCGCGCCCCGAACACCACGAGGGCCACGGCCGCCAGCGCCGCCACCACCGCGACGCTCCACCGCAGCGCGGGCATCCAGTCCGGGGTGCGCGACAGTAACGCGAACGCCCAGCCGGCCGAGATGACGACAAGCAATGCGAGCAGCAGGCGTGCCGGCACCGTAGCCCGCCGCTGCCACAGCTGCGCGACCACCATGCCGACCAACGCGGCGACCGCAGGGGCGAGCGCGACGTTGTAGTACGGGTGCACCGTGCCGTCCATGAAGCTGAACACCACGCCGGTCACCAGAAGCCAACCGCCCCAGAGCAATACCCCGGCACGGCCCAGGTCGGTGCGGGGCGCGCGGCGGGCGGCCCACAGCAACAGCACCAGACCGAGCAATGCCACCGGCAGCAGCCACGAGATCTCGACACCCATCGACGGGCCGAACAATCGGGTGATGCCGGCGTGCCCGCCGAAGAACAGGTTGTCCCGCATGCCGCCGCCGGGGCCACCGCTGGGACGGTCACCACCGGTGATGCGCTCGATGCCGTTGTAGCCCAAGGCCAGCTGCAGCAGGCTGTTGTCGGTCGACCCGGCGATGTACGGCCGGGCGTCGGCGGGCCACAGGCTCACCAGCGCGATGTACCAGCCCGCCGAGACCACCAGAGCCACACCGGACATCAGCAGGGCGCTGATCCGGCGTCCCACGCTGAACGGTGCGGCGACCAGGAACGCCAGCGCCAATCCCGGCACCGGCAGGAAGGCCTGCAGCATCTTGGTCAGGAAGGCGAAGCCGACGACGACGCCGGTGAGCGTCATCCACCGGGCAGCCACGGAGAAATCGGTGGCCTGGATGGCCCGCACCGTGCAGTAGGCCGCACTGACCAGGAGTAGGACGAGCAGTGCATCGGGGTTGTTGAACCGGAACATCAGTGCCGCAACGGGAGTCACCGCCAGCACCAGGCCCGCCAGCAGTCCGGCGACCGCGCCGCTGGTGCGGCGAACCGTCGCGTACAGCATGCCGACCGACGCGACACCCATGAGGGCCTGCGGAAGCAGCATGCTGAACGCGCTGAACCCGAACAGCCGGCCCGACAGGCCCATCAGCCATAACGCCGCCGGCGGCTTGTCGACCGTGATCGCGTTGCCGGCGTCGAAGGAGCCGAACAGCAGCGCTTCCCAGTTCTGGGTGCCGGCCTGGGCCGCAGCGGCGTAGTACGAGTTGGCCCAGCCCGACGAGCCGAGCGCCCACAGGTACAGCACCGCGGTCGCGGCCAGCAGCGTCAGCAGTGCGGTGCGTTCCCATACCGGACGGGTCCAGACCGCCGGGCGACGGCGGGCCCTCGGCAGGTGAGCCTTGGCAGGCGCAGTGGCGATCACGCGTGGGTCTCCTCGAAAGCAGTTGGTAAGCAGGTCAATTCGTGCGCTGTGCCTAATTTGCGCGCCGCGGGTGGAACACCCAACCGCGCAGGAGCACGAACCGCACCGCGGTCGCGACCAGGTTGGCGGCCACCAGCACGCTCAATTCGAGGAGGTGGTGGGCATGCGGCGCGAACGCGTGCAGCCCGGCCAGCGCGCCGCTGGTGATGGTCAGGGCGATACCGAAGACGATCAATCCCTCGAACTGGTGGCGGGTCGCGCTTGCCGCTCCCCCGCCACGGACACCGAACGTGAAGCGCCGGTTGGCGGCGGTGTTGACGACCGCGGTGAGCAGCAGGGCCACCAGGTTGGCCGTCTGCGCGCCGAGCGCGGCGTGCATCATCATGAACAGCAGCAGGTAGGCCAGGGTCGAGGCGACGCCGATGGTCCCGAAGCGGACGACCTGACGCAGCAGCGAGCCGGGCGCGGCCGCCTTTGTCGACGAACCCAGCTGAGCGGCAATGGTATTCACCGGGATGCTGCCGTTGGCGAAGCCGCGAAGCAGCCGGCCGACGCCGCGGAGGTCGGCCGCAGCGGTGGCGATGATGTCCACCCGGCTGTCGGGGTCGTCGACCCAGTCGACGGGGACCTCGTGAATCCGCAGACCCGTGCGCTCGGCCAGCACCAGCAGCTCGGTGTCGAAGAACCAGCCGGTGTCCTCGACGAGCGGGAGCAGGGCCTGGGCCACATCGGCCCGGATGGCCTTGAAGCCGCACTGGGCGTCGGAGAACTTGGCCGACAGGGCACCGCGCAGGATCAGGTTGTAGCAGCGCGAGATGAACTCCCGCTTCGGTCCCCGCACGACCCGAGAGGACCGCGAGAGGCGGGTCCCGATCGCCAGGTCCGAGTGGCCCGAGATCAGCGGGGCCACCAGCGGGCCGAGTGCGGCCAGGTCGGTCGAGAGGTCGACGTCCATGTAGACCAGCACCGGTGACGGCGAATGCGACCACACCTCGTGCAGCGCGCGCCCGCGGCCCTTGAGCTCCAGTCGCACGACGCGGACGTTGTCCAGTTCAGCGGCCAGCGCGGCGGCGACCCGCGGGGTTTCGTCGATGCTGGCGTTGTCGGCGATGGTGATCTGCACCGGGTACGGGAAGTGCTCTTCCAGGTGGCGGTGCAGCCGGCGGATCGAGCCGGGCAGCGCGACCTGCTCGTTGTAGACGGGGACCACCACGTCCAGCACCGGCACGCCGGTCGCCTGTGCGACAACCGCGGCATTCTGGCGGGTGGAGAAGCGGCGTTCGGCGTCGCCCTCGAGCAGGTTGGTCATGACAATGATCTTCAGCCGGTAGCTTTAGCCCGCCATGGGCTGAAGCTATGCGCAAGCTATGTGTTTGAGGCTGCCGTTGGCTCTGCAACCTGGGCGCAAAAGCGCGAGAACCGAGCACCCCCACCGCAGGGTCAACGAAGCGGGGTCAGCGAGGCTGGGTCAGGTCGTAGACCACGGTGTTGTCCACCGTGGTGGCGGTGAAGTGCCGGCTGACCCAGGTGGCGATCTGCTGAGATTCCTGCTCGGCATCGTCTTGGCCGCGATGTCCCCAACCCATCTTGACGTCGCCTTCGACGAAGTAGTGGACCTGACCGGCGGCGACGTACTGCTGGAACTGGGCCAACGTGGGCGCGGGATCGGTGCCGTTGAAGCCACCGATCGCCATCACCGGCGCACGGGCCGCCAGCTGGTACCCGGCGGCGTTGCTGGAGCCGACGACGGCGGCCGCCCAGCGGTAGTTCGCGGCGTCGGTGCCGAGCAGCGCGGTCAACGCCGCTCCGGGCACCGGCGAATCGAAGAGCCCGCCGCCGGGCCGGAAGCCTTGCGGCGGTGCGCCCATCGCACGGCCCGGGCCGCCCGCGGGACCGCGGGCCTTGCCGTGTCCGGGCGGCGGACCCCAGCCGGCACTGCGCCCGCCGGGCCCGCTGACGGACGGCATCGCCCCGGAGTGCGAAACACCGGCGGTGGCAATCGAATACGCCGCGGGTGCCGCCAGGCACACCAGGACCGCCGTGGCGACCACCAGGCGCGCAGGGCGGAAGCGCGGCGGCGCGAGCAGCAACACTGCGGCGACCGCACCCACGATCAGTACCGCCGTCCGTAGCCACGTCACCTCACCACGGCCCAGCAGTATCGCGGCCACCGTCACCGTGGCCACCACGGTGCCTGCCATGGTCAGTCGCGCCGACCACGCAGTGCGGTTGCGCCACAACATCACCGATCCGATACCCACGCACGCCCCGATGGCCGGCGCCAGCGCGACGGTGTAGTACTGGTGCACGATGCCGTTCGCGAAGCTGAACACCGCGGCGGTGAACAGTAGCCACCCACCCCACAGGATCAGGGCGGCCCGCGCCGGATCGGTCCGCGGCGCGCGCCTGGTGAGCACCAGTCCCGCGACCAGACAGATCAGTGCCGCAGGCAGCTGCCAGCCCGCGTAGCTGCCCATGCTGGCGCCCACCAGCCGGTCCCAGCCGACATCGAAATTCGGGTTGCCCAGACCGCCAGGCTCGTTCCCGCTCAGCCGGCCGACGCCGTTGTAGCCCAGCGCCAGTTCGATGATCGAATCGTGTTGCGATCCGCCGATATACGGGCGCGACGCGGCCGGCCACAGTTCGACGAGCGCCAGGTACCAGCCGCCGGAGACAACCATCGACGCGGCGGCACCGAGCAGGCGCCACATCCGGGTACGCACTGACGACGGCCCGGCGACCAAGTAGGTGGCGGCGAAGGCAGGCAGGACCAGGAACGCCTGCAGCATCTTGGCCAGGAAGGCGAATCCCGCGGCCACCCCCGCGGCGACCAACCACCAACGGCCCGCGTCTTTTTCGCAGGCGCGTTGCACGCAGTAGGCGCCGGCCACCAGAAGCAGGACCAACAGCGCGTCGGGGTTGTTGAACCGGAACATCAACGTGGCCACCGGGGTCAGCGCGAATGCCGCGCCGGCCAGTAGCGCGGCGGCCGGCCCGGCGGCGCGGCGCACCGCGGCGTACAACACGGCCACCGCTGCCACACCCATCACGGCCTGCGGCACCAGGATGCTCCAGGAGCTGAGCCCGAAAAACCGCACCGACAGGTCCATCACCCACAGCGCACCGGGAGTCTTGTCGACGGTGATCGCGTTTCCGGAGTCACTGGCGCCGAACAACATTGCGGTCCAGTCGCTGGCACCCGCCTGCGCCGCGGCTGAATAGAAGCTGTTGGCCCAACCACTCACCGACAGGTTCCACAGGTACAGCACAGCGGTCCCCGCCAGCAGGAGCCCGAGTCGGAGTCGCTCACCCATCGAGCGTCGTGATACGGCAGTCACCAGTCTGATTGTGGGCGCGTTGACTAGGCGGACGTCGAGGCGACGCTGTGCGGTGGCTGTGAGGCAGGATCGGCCGGGGCCGCGGGCAAGCGCACGGTGAACACCGTCGCCCCGGGCCGGCTGTCGACGCTGATGGTGCCGCCGTGCGCCTTGACGACCGCGGCGACGATGGCCAGTCCCAAGCCGGTGCTGCCGGCTTGCCGGGATCGCGACGAGTCACCGCGGGCGAACCGCTCGAACACCTCGGGCTGCAACGTCTTTGGAATGCCCGGGCCGTCGTCGGCGACGCTGATCACCGTGGCGTCCGCGTCGGTGGCCAGCGAGATCGTCACCGCCGTACCCGCCGGCGTGTGCGTGCGGGCATTTGCCAACAGGTTCACCAGTACCTGGTGCAGCCGCGCCGGATCGCCCTCGACGGTGACGGGTTCCTCGGGCAGATCCAGCGACCAGTCGTGATCGGGACCGGCGACGTGGGCGTCACTGACGGCGTCGACGACCAGTTGGGACAGGTCGACGTTCTCCATCTCCAGCGGCCGGCCGGCGTCGAGCCGGGCGAGCAGCAGCATGTCCTCGACGAGCCGGGTCATACGCGCCGTCTCGGATTCGACGCGGTTCATCGCGTGGGCGACGTCGGCGGGCAGCTGGTCGCTTTTGCGTTGCGCCAGTTCGGTATAGCCGCGGATTGCAGCGAGCGGGGTGCGGAGTTCATGACTGGCGTCGGCCACGAACCGGCGCACCCGCGTCTCGCTGGCATGACGGGCCGCGAGCGCGCCGGCGACCCGGTCCAGCATGCGGTTCAGCGCCGACCCCAGTTGGCCGACCTCGGTGTGCGCGGCGACCGGATCGACGTGCACGATCTCCGTCGGCAGTTGCACCTCGCCCCGGTCCAGTTCCCGGTCGGCCACGTCGCGCGCGGCCGCGGAAACCCTTGACAGCGGCGCGAGTTGGCGCCGGATGATCCAGACCCCGACCACCGTCGCGCCGATCAGCGCCAAGGCGCCCACCGCACAGAACATGCCGAGTACCCACAGCAGGGTGTTGTCGACGTGCCGGGTGGGCAGGCCGGTGACGATGGTCTGCGGACCGCCGTGCCGGGGATGCAGACCGATGACCCGGTAGGTGCCCACGCCGTCGATGTCCATGGTGCGAATCTTGCGATCCGGCGGTACTTGCGCCAATTGTGCGGTGGCCGTGGGTGTTACCGAGTCGCGACTGCCCTCCGAGGTGATGACGCCGGCGTCGACCTGACCGCGGAACACCACCGCTCCGATGGTGCCGACGGCCTGCCCGGGGGCGTTGAGGAAGCCGGGACCGGGGCCGGCCTCGGGGTCGAAGCGCATCCGGAAATGTGGATCCATGGATGGCCGCGGGACCCCGCCGGTGAGCGGCGGCGCCATCGGCGGCGGCGGCAACTCGAAGATGGCGGCCGAGCGTCGCCCCGCCTCCAGCACCTGGTCGTCCAACTGGTGCAGCAGAAAGCGCTGCAGCGCGAACTCGGTCGCCGCGCCGACGCCGACGATGACCAACGCCAGCAGCAGCACCTGGGTGACCAGCAGCCGGACCCGCAGCGACCAGGTACGCGGCTGCCAGATCCGCGTGCCGGCCTCAGCGGGCAGGTCGGAGGACATATCCGGCGCCACGCAGGGTGTGGATCATGGGCTCGCGTCCGCTGTCGATCTTCTTGCGCAGGTAGGACACGTACAGCTCGACGATGTTGGAGCGGCCGCCGAAGTCGTAGCTCCAGACCCGATCGAGAATCTGGGCCTTGCTCAGCACCCGCTTGGAGTTGCGCATCATGTACCGCAGCAGCTCGAACTCGGTAGCGGTCAAGGTGATCTGCTCGCCGGCGCGCGTCACCTCGTGGCTGTCCTCGTCGAGCACCAGGTCACCGACGACGATCTGCGCTCCACCGGCTTCGTTCGCCACACCGGTGCGCCTCAGCAGCGCACGCAGCCGAAGCACCACTTCCTCGATGCTGAACGGCTTGGTGACGTAGTCGTCGCCGCCGGCGGTCAGGCCGGCGATGCGGTCCTCGACCGAGTCCTTCGCGGTCAGCAGCAGCAACGGCAAGCCGGGGATCTGTTCGCGCAGCTTGCGCAACACGTCGAGCCCGCTCATGTCGGGCAACATGACGTCCAGCACCACCACGTCGGGTGGGTTGTCCTTGGCCAGCGCGATCGCGGTCGCACCATCACCCGCCGTCGCGATGTCCCAGCCTTCGTAACGCAACGCCATGGAGACGAGCTCGGCCAGCACGGGTTCGTCATCGACCACGAGCACGTTGATCGGCTTGCCGTCGGCCCGGTGCATGACGACACGCTGGGCTTCACTGTCACGGGCGGTGCTACTGGGACCTGTCACAGCTCCATTATTCGCACCGGTGTGGGCTGCGACTGTGGCGAATCTATGCGCGAGCTGTGAAACCAGCGGCCGATTCCTAGCCCTGGGGGTTGGTATCCGGCGACTGCCCGGCCCACAGCGGAGCCTTGCCGGTGATCGACGGCGCCGCGAAAGTGACCGGCGCGGTCGTGCTCGTCGTGATCAGGGTGCTGTTGGCACTCGTCGTCTCAGACGGGCCGGCCAGCACGCCCGCACATACCGCTACGGCACCCATTGCCGCGCTCCCGCCGATCATGCCGATCGCCCATTTGAGGGTGATACCGGAAGTCTCTGTTCGACTCATGGCTTGCCTCCCGTGTACTTGGGACCGCTTCACTGCGCCGCGCCGTCGGGGCGCGATCGGTCATATATTCCGAGTCAACCGCGGCAATCTGTCAACGCACTGAATCGCTTCTGGGAGTTCGCCTGCATAGCCGCGGCGATAGAGTCCGGGCCGTGGCGGTGCCCTCTCCGCCACGGCCCGGACTTCATCAGCCTGGGTCCTGCCCCGGGTACAGCGGAGCGGGTCCGGTGATGGCCGGCGCGGCGCTGATGATCGGCCCGACTGTCGTGGCGCTGACGACCGAACTGACCGAGGTGCCGTTGGCCGATGTCGATTGCACAGACTGCGCCTGCGCTCCGACAAGTACGACGGTCGTGACACCGACGACCATGCTCCCGGCGATAACGCCGATGGCCCACTTTTTGCTTACTTCAGAACTCTTCGTTCGACTCATCGCGGGTCTCCCACCTAGACGCGATCCGCCACGATTTCGCCACACCGTTGGGGCACGCAGCCGGTCATATTTTTCAAGTCGCCCCGACCGTCAGGTATTCCACCGAATCAGAACTGGTCGGTCACCAGCTCACGAACAGGGCGGCCGCAGCCATCGGGCGCCAATCCCGCGCTAGTGCGGCGGGATCTCTTAACCTGTCCAGATGCGGTTTCCAGCGAGCAATCCATGACGCGGTTCCTGATCCGCCGATTGTTCAACTACGCGATCCTGTTGACGCTGGCGACGTTCCTGACCTTCGCGCTGACGTCGGTGACGTTCCATCCGCTGGACAACCTGTTGCAGCGCAACCCCCGGCCGCCGCAGTCCGTGATCGACGCCAAGGCGCACGACCTGGGGCTCGACAAGACACTGCTGCCGCGCTACGCCAGCTGGGTCTCCGGCGCGGTACAGGGCGACTTCGGAAAAACCGTTACCGGGCAACCGGTTTCCGAACAACTGGGACGACGGGTGTGGACCAGCCTGCGGCTGGTGGCCATCGGGTCGATCCTGGGCTCCATCATCGGCGTGCTCATCGGGGCGTGGGGCGCCATCCGGCAGTACCGCCTCTCCGACCGGACCATCACCGTGCTGGCTCTGCTGATTCTGAGTGCCCCGACGTTCGTCATCGCCAACCTGCTGATTCTCGGCGCACTCGGCGTCAACGAGGTGTTGGGCTTCCAACTGTTCCAGTACACCGGCGAGACCTCGCCCTACGCGGCGGGCGGCTGGCACGGTTTCGTCGACCGGCTGCAGCACCTGGTCCTGCCGACGACCACGCTGGCGCTCGGCGCCATCGCCGGATACAGCCGCTACCAGCGCAACGCCATGCTCGACGTGCTCGGCCAGGACTTCATCCGCACCGCGCGCGCCAAGGGCCTGACCCGGCGGCAGGCACTGTTCAAACACGGTCTGCGCACCGCGCTGATCCCGATGGCCACACTGTTCGCCTACGGCGTCGCAGGCCTGGTCACCGGCGCGGTGTTCGTCGAGAAGATCTTCGGCTGGCACGGCATGGGTGAATGGATGGTGCAGGGCATCCAGGGCCAGGACGCCAACATCGTCGCCGCGTTCACGTTGTTCTCCGGGACGACGATCCTGATCGGCGGTCTGCTGTCGGACGTCGTCTACGCCGCCCTCGATCCCCGGGTGCGGGTCTCATGAGCGTCCAGTTCGGGCTGCCGCGCGCCCGGTTCGCCTCGCGCCGCACGCTGGTCGCGCGGCGCTTCGTCCGCAATCGCCCCGCCGTGGTGTCGCTCGTGCTGTTGGTGGTCCTCTTCGTCGGGTGTTATGCCCTGCCACCGCTGCTCCCCTACTCGCACACCGACATGGACTTCGGCGCGTTGCTGCAACCGCCGGACGGCCGGCACCTTTTCGGTACCAATGCCCTTGGACAGGACGTGCTCGCACAGACGCTGCGCGGTATGCAGAAGTCGATGCTCATCGGCGTCTGCGTCGCGGTGATCTCGACCGTCATCGCCGCGACGGTCGGCTCGGTGGCCGGCTACTTCGGTGGCTGGCGGGATCGGGTGCTGATGTGGATCGTCGACCTGCTGCTGGTGATCCCCGGTTTCATCCTGATCGCCATCGTGACACCCCGCATCCGGCATCAGAGCACGGTGTTGTGGCTGGTGATCCTGTTGGCGGCGTTCTCGTGGATGATCAGCTCGCGCATGGTGCGCGGTCTGACCATGAGCTTGCGCGAACGCGAGTTCGTCACAGCCGCAAGGTATATGGGCGTCAGCGATGCCCGGATCATCGCCCGGCACATCGTGCCGAACGTGGCGTCCATCCTGATCATCGACACCACGCTCAACGTCGGTTTGGCCATCCTGGCCGAAACCGGTTTGAGTTACCTGGGTTTCGGGGTGCAGCCGCCGGACGTGTCGCTGGGCACGTTGATCGCCGACGGCACCCCCTCGGTCACCACCTTCCCCTGGGTGTTCCTGTTCCCGGCCGGCGTGCTGGTACTGATCGTGCTGTGCGCCAACCTGATCGGTGACGGCCTGCGTGACGCACTCGATCCCTCGGCGCGGCCACGGCGACGGCGGTCTTCGGAGGTGGCGCGATGAGCGCGCCGTTGCTCGAGGTCCGCGACCTCACCGTCAGCTTCCAGACCTCCGAGGAGGACGTCTCGGCGGTGCGGGGCATGAACTTTCACATCGCTCCCGGTGAGGTGCTGGCGCTGGTCGGCGAATCCGGCGCCGGCAAGTCGGCGACCGCCATGGCGGTGGTGGGCCTGCTACCCGAGCACGCGCGGGTCACGGGTTCGGTGAAGCTGCAGGGCAAGCAGCTCGTCGGGCTCGACGACGCCGCGCTGTCCCAGGTGCGCGGCCGGGTGATCGGCACGGTGTTCCAGGACCCGATGTCGGCACTCACCCCGGTGTACACGGTCGGCGACCAGATCGCCGAAGCCCTTCGCGTACATGACCGCTCGGTGGACCGGCGCGCCGCACGGGCTCGCGCGGTCGAGCTGCTGGAGCTGGTCGGCATCAAGCAGCCGGCGGCCCGGGCGCGCGCATTCCCACATGAACTGTCGGGCGGCGAGCGGCAGCGCGTCGTCATCGCCACCGCGATCGCCAACGACCCCGACCTCATCATCTGTGACGAACCCACCACGGCACTGGATGTCACCGTGCAGGCGCAGATCCTCGACGTACTGCGCACCGCCCGCGACGTCACCGGCGCCGGGGTGCTGATGATCACCCATGACCTGGGTGTGGTCGCCGAATTCGCCGACCGCGCAATGGTGATGTACGCGGGGCGGGCGGTGGAGACCGCGCCGGTGGCGAACCTGTACGGCGACCGGGTGATGCCGTACACCGTCGGCCTGCTGGGGTCGGTACCGCGGCTCGACGCGCCGCAGGGCTCGCGGCTGGTGCCGATCCCCGGCTCACCACCGTCAATGGCGGGACTTCCGCCGGGCTGCCCCTTCGCGCCGCGCTGCCCGCTCGCCGACGACGACTGCCGGGCGGCCGAACCCGCACTGCTCGAGGTCGCACCCGGACACGCCGCCGCCTGCATCCACACCGACCAGGTGACGGGCCGCAGCGCGGCCGAAATCTACGGGGTGGCAACCGAACCCGAGTCCATCGCGGACGACGACGCCGACCGCCCCGTGGTGCTCGCAGTCAGCGACCTGGTCAAGACCTTCAAGCTCAGTGGCGGGATGCTGCGGCGCACGGTCGGCGAGCTGCGTGCCGTCGACGGAGTCAGCCTCCAGCTGCGGCAAGGCCGCACGCTGGGCATCGTCGGCGAATCCGGCTCCGGCAAGACCACGACGCTGCATCAGATTCTGAATCTGACGGCCCCGCAATCGGGTTCGATCACGGTGCTCGGTCATGATGTGGCCGGCCTGACCCGCGACACCCGGCGCGAGCTGCGCGGTGACCTGCAGGTGGTGTTCCAGGACCCGGTCGCGGCACTGGACCCAAGGCTGCCGGTGTTCGATGTCCTGGCCGAACCGCTGCGGGTCGGCGGCTTCGACAAGAATCGCATCGACGACCGCGTCACCGAGCTGCTCGGCATCGTCGGCCTGCGGCACGAGGACGCCGCGCGCTACCCCGCCGAGTTCTCCGGCGGCCAGAAACAGCGGATCGGCATCGCCCGGGCCCTGGCGCGCCAGCCCAAGATCCTGGCGCTCGACGAACCGGTGTCGGCCCTGGACGTCTCGATCCAGGCGGGCATCATCAACCTGCTGCTGGACCTGCAGCAGCGTTTCGACCTGTCGTACCTGTTTGTCTCGCACGATCTTTCGGTGGTCCGGCATCTGGCCCACACCGTCGCCGTCATGTACAAGGGCGCCGTCGTCGAACAGGGCGACGCCGCACAGGTTTTCGCCGATCCGCAGGACCCGTACACCCAGCGGTTGCTCAATGCCGTGCCACAGCCGGGAGGTGAATGATGGCTTCGCGTCGCGGTCAACTGTTGGTGGCCCTGATGGCTACGGTCGCGCTGGTCCTCACCGTCAGCGGCTGTTCGAGCGAATACCGCGGATCCGGCGCCGGCGCACCGAAACTCGGCGCGGCCAACGACCTCAACCCGCGAGACCCGGCAACCCTGAAGGACGGCGGCAATCTGCGGCTGGCGCTCACCGCGTTTCCCGACAACTTCAACTCACTGAACATCGACGGCAACACCGTTGACACCGCCTCGATCCTCAGGCCGACCCTGCCGCGGGCGTTCATCGTCGGCCCCGATGGGTCGACCACGGTCAACCACGACTACTTCACCGACATCCAACTGACGGGCACCAACCCGCAGGTCGTCACCTACACGATCAACCCCAAGGCGGTCTGGACCGACGGCGCCCCGATCACCTGGGAGGACATCGCCGCTCAGGTCACCGCGACGACGGGTAAGAACCCGGCCTTCCAGATCGCGAGCCCCAACGGCAGCGAACGCGTCGCATCGGTGACCCGCGGCGTCGACGACCGGCAGGCCGTCATGACCTTCGCCCGGCCCTACGCCGACTGGCGCGGCATGTTCGCGGGCAACGGCATGCTGTTGCCGAAGGTCTCGACGTCCGATCCCGAGGTGTTCAACAAGGGCCAGCTCACCACGCCCGGGCCGTCGGCCGGTCCGTTCGTCATCGCGAACGTCGACCGCGGCGCGCAGCGAATCACGTTGACCCGCAACCCGAAATGGTGGGGCGCCCGGCCCCGGCTCGACAGCATCACCTACCTGGTGCTCGACGATGCCGCGCGGATTCCCGCGCTGCAGAACAACGCCATCGACGCCACCGGGCTGGGCTCGCTCGACGACATGGTGCTGGCTCGCCGGACCAAGGGTGTCGACATCCGTACCGCGCCAGGACCCACCTGGTCGCATATGACCTTCAATGGCGCCACCGGATCGATCCTTGCCGACCCGGCACTGCGGCACGCGGTCGCCATGGGCATCGACCGGCAGACCATCGTCACCGTCCTCCAGCACGGCCTGGTGGAAAACCCGGTGCCGCTCAACAACCACATCTACGTCGCCGGGCAGGAGGGCTATCAGAACAACAGCGGCGGGACGCCTTTCGACCCGGCAGGAGCCCGACGGGAACTCGACGCCCTGGGCTGGAAGCTGCCCGCCGGCCGCTCGATACGGGAGAAGGACGGCCGGCCGTTGACCGTCCGGTTCATCTTCTATGACGCCTCCAGCGGCCGGCAGATCGCTCAGCTCGCCCAGAAGACCCTCGGTGACATCGGCGTCCGGCTCGATTTGGTGGTGTCCTCGGGCGCAGACTTCTTCAGCCAGTACATCATTCCGGGTAACTTCGACATCGCCGTCTTCGCCTGGCAGGGCGACGCCTTCCCGCTCAGCGGTCTGACGCAGATCTACGCCTCGGATGGCGAAAGTAACATGGGCAAGATCGGCACGCCTGAGATCGACGCCAAGATCGAGCAGACCCTCGACGAACTCGATCCCGCGAAAGCACAGGCACTGGCCAATCAGCTGGACCGCATGCTGTGGGCGGAGACGTTCAGCCTGCCGCTCGCGCAATCACCCGGAAACGTCGCGGTCCGAAGCTCTTTGGCGAATTTCGGCGCAGCGGGTCTGGGCGACCTGAACTACATGACGATCGGGTTCACCCGGTCCTGAACTACCACGTCCTGAACTACCACGTCCTGAGCTGCCGGATGGCCCGCGGGAGCGCGGCCGGCACCAGCGACTCCGCGGCAGCCGCCGTCGTGATGCCGCGAATCATCAGTCGCACCGCGAAATCCAATGGCGCGTTGTCCAATTCCGTTGCCCGGTCCGGTAATCCCGCGTAGTCACCGGCGCACACCGCGGCGGCGATGGTCAGTGCCGACCCCTCGCGCATGTCGAGCACGCTGTGTCCCGCGCTCGGCAATTCCAGCAGCACGGCGTCGGGAATCAGCTCGGCGACCCGCCGCGCGACGGCCGGTGGCGTGATCAGATCGCGGCCGCCGGAGATCACCACGGTGGGCCAGTCGAATCCCGGCATCGCGGCGACCAGGTCGAACGGTTCGGCGACGAAATCCGGGTCGCCGGTGGCGGATTCGCGGTACGCCAGCGCCGGGTCGATCGGCAGACCGTCAGGCTCGGGGGCGTAGTTGAGCTCCTGGTAGCCGATGTGCTCGACCAGGTCGGGTTCATGCCGGTACGGCGTCTTGCTCTCGAACAACAGCTTGGTGCTGTGCCCGATGGCGTGCCACAGCAGGCCCCGTCCGGTCAGCAGCAACTCGAGCTGCTGTTCCAGCACTTCCGGGCCGACCAGTCCGTACAGCCCCGTCGCCAACTGCACCACCCACGGCGTCAACTGCCCGTCGGCGGCCAGGCCACGCACCCGGCTCGCCAGCCCCTCCGTGGCGGGCGCGGTGCCGTCCCACAGCGCGGCGCGGGTGGCTTCGCGCACCACGTCGATGTCATCGGCGCACAGCAGTGGCGAATCCAGCACCATCGCGTGCACGTGATCGGGATGCCGCACGCCGACACCAGCGGCCAGGTAACTGCCGTACGACGTGCCGTAGACCACCGCGGACTCGACGCCCGCGTCATCCAGCACCGCCGCGATGTCGTCGACCGCGGCCGCTATGGTCAGTGCGTCAGCGGGCAGGTCGGCGCCGGTGTCGTCGTGCCGGGACATGCCGACGCCGCGGTGCTCGACCATGATGACGTCCAGGCCGGCGGCCGTCGCCCGACGGCGCAGATTCCGGTAATGCCCGATGGACGCCGCACCCGGCCCGCCCGGAATGATCACCAGCGGATGGTCGCTCGGCGGCCCGGTCCGCACATAGAACAGGTCGAATTCCTCTGCGCCACTTGACCGGACCGGGCGCCGCACCGACCGCACCCCGGGCAGTGCCGCGAGCTTGTCGTGCGCCTTGCGGCGTTTGGCGTTCATGGTCATCGACACTCATTGTGCCGCGTTTGGTTCGGGGCGAGCGTAAGCAGTGCCTGTGACTGTGCTGGTACGTAGAACTGGGGCATGACGATCCTCGACCTTCCCGACACCACCACGTGGACCGACCTGCTGGCCGACATCGCAGCGGGCGCCAAAGACCGCGACCTGGACGACGTGAACCCCTTCGACCAGGTGGTCGCGCTCAAGCGGGCCGGATTCGGCACCCTGCGGCTGCCTGCTGAACTGGGCGGCGCCGGACTCACCGTGCCGCAACTGTTTTCCGCCGTGATCGACGTGGCGCGTGCCGATCCGGTGGTGGCACACATCTTCCGCACGCATTTCTGGTTCGTCGAGGAGCGGCTGCGCACCCTGGACCAGCCGGGTTCCCGGGCCTGGCTGGAAAAGGTCGCCGACGGCAAGGTGTTCGGCAACGCGTTCAGCGAGAAGGGCTCCCATGCGGTGGGCAGCCTGGTGTTCAACACCCGATTGGCCCCTGGCCACGACGGCGGTTTCACCTTGACCGGTGAGAAGTTCTACAGCACCGGAACCCTGTTCTCGGACTACCTGACCGTGACCGCGACCACCGACCACGACTCGGTCGCGATCGTCATCGTCCCAGCCGATCGAGCGGGCGTGGAGATCGTCGACGACTGGGACGGTTTCGGTCAGCGCCGCACCGGCACCGGCACCACGCGGTTCCAGAATGTGACGGTGCTGCCCGACGAGGTGCTCTCGGACACGCCGTACGGCGCCGAGCCCGTGCCCTCGGTGCAATACACCCTGTTGCAGCTGTACATCCACGCCGTGGTGGCCGGGATCTTGGCGAACATCGTGGACGACGGGATTGCGCTCCTGCGGTCCCGCGAGCGCAGTTTCAGCCATGCCTCCGCGACGTCGCCGACCGACGACCCACTGTTGCAGCGCCAACTCGGCGAACTGGCCAGCTCCGCCTACATTGCGCGGGCCGCGGTTCTGGATGCGGCGGCGGCGATCGGGGCGGCCATCGATTCGACCGGCCCGGACGGTGTGCCCGACGCCGAGCTGGCGACCGAGGCTCAGCTGCAGGCAGCCAAGGTGAAGGTGCACCTGGACGACATCGCGCCGCGCGCCGCCACCAAGCTGCTGGAGCTCGGCGGGGCGAGCGCGGCCAGCCGGCAACGCAACCTCGACCGGCACTGGCGCAACATCCGCACCATCACGCTGCACAATCCCGTCGGCTACAAGGCCCGGGTGGTCGGACAGAACCTGTTGCACGGCACCGCGATTCCGGCCAACGCGTACTTCTGACCTCAGCCGGTGATGAGGTCGGCGGCCTTCTCACCGATCAGCACGCTCGGGGCGTGCGTGTGGCCCCGAATGATGGTCGGCATCACCGAGGCGTCGGCGACCCGCAGTCCCGCGACACCGCGTACGCGGAGCTGCGGGTCGACCACGCTGGCCTCGTCACTGCCCATCCGGCACGTGGTGGTCGGGTGATACAGCGTGTGCGACGTCGTGGCGAGCGCCAGTTCCAGCGTCCTGTCGTCGAGGTCGCGCGCGCCGACCGGCCGCGCGATATCGCCGAGTAGTCCCTTGAGCGCCGGCGCCTGGGTCATGTCCGCCAGCATCCGCAAGCCCGTCAGCAGTGCCTTGCGGTCCGCGCCCTCGGGATCGGACAGGTACCGCGGGTCGATGACCGGCTTGGCCAGCGGATCCGCCGACGCGAGGCGGATGGTGCCGGTGCTCTTGGGCTTCACCAGGATGGGTCCCATCGCCACCGCGTCGCGCGGGTAGGCGTCACCGATGCCCTCGTCGTAGAACGGGGCAGGAGCGAAGATCAGCTCGACGTCGGGCTCGGCGAGATCCGGGTTGCTGCGCACAAAGCCATACGCCTCACCGACATTCGAGGTGAGCATGCCGCGGCGGCGGGCCAGGTAGTTGATCAGCTGCACGGGCTTTTCCGCACCGGTCAAAGTGTCGCAGTTCGCGTCGAATCCGAGCAGCACCACCAGGTGGTCCAGCAGATTCGAGCCGACGCCCGGCGCATCGTGGACGACGTCGATGCCGTGCTCGGCCAGATGCTCGCGCGGACCGATCCCGGACAGCATCAGCAGCTGCGGGCTGTTGATCGCGCCGCCACACAGGATCACCTCGCGGCGCGCCCGGACGATCTGCCGGCGGCCGTCCGCCTGGTACTCGACGCCGACCGCGCGGCCGTCCTCGATCAGCACCTTGGTGGCGGTGGCGCCCGTACGCAGATGCAGGTTGGAGCGCCGCAGGGCCGGACGCAGATAGGCGTCAGCGGTGCTCCAGCGGGCGCCGCGGCGCTGGCAGACCCGGGTCTCGATGAATCCCTCGTGCCCCGACTGCTTGGCGGCTTCCAGCCACGCGGCGGTGATGCCGCGCGGGCTGCGCTGGGGGCTGAGCACCAGCGGCCCGGCCTCGATCCGGTCGAAGTACTTTTCGACGGCCGCGTACGACCACTCTTCGCCGGCGAGCTCACCCCACTCGTCGTAATCGGCGGGCAGGCCGCGCACCCACATCATGGCGTTCATCGACGACGAACCGCCGAGGGTCTTGCCGCGCGGCCAGTAGATGCGACGGCCGGCGAGCTCCGGTTGCGGTTCGGTCGAGTAATCCCAATCGAATTCGCCACGGAACAGTTTCGCGAAGGCCGCCGGGATGCGGATGAACTGGTTCTTGTCGGCGGCCCCCGCCTCCAGCACCACCACCTGCGAAGCACCGTCGGCGCTCAGACGATCAGCCAGCACCGCACCGGCCGAGCCGGTACCCACGACGACGAAGTCAGCGATCACCGCCGCAGTCTGTCACGAAAACCACCCGGCCAGGGGCCTAAGCGGTGAGCTCGATGCGCGTCGCGTCTCCCACACTGGCGTAACGCTCGGGGCTGCAGGTCAGCACGATCACCTGGCCGTCACCGCCGACGGCGTCGAACACCTCACCCATGCGGGTCAAGCGGCTGGCATCGGTGAATCCCAGTGCGTCGTCGATGATCACCGGGACGGTGTCCTCTTTCGCCACCAAGGCGGCTCCGGCCAGCCGGGCCACGATCCCCAGCTGCTCCTTGGCCCCACCGGACAGGCTTTCGTACGGGACGGTGGTGCCCGCGACGGTACGACTGCAGATCCGTAGATCGCTGTCCACCTCGACGGCGAAGCTGTCCCCGAACACGATGCGCCCCAACCGTTCCACCTCGGTACGGAACGGTGCCACATAGCGCTGCCGGGCCTGCTCGCGGTGCCGGCCCATCACCGTACGCAGCAGTTCGGCCGCCCGGGCACGACGGCCCACCGCGGCATGCTCGGATTCCGCGTGCCGCAGCGCGATCTCGGCGACGTCAAGCTGGCTCTGGCGGCCCTGCGTTCCGTACACCTTCAATTGTGCTGCCACGTCCCGCAATTGGTCATCGAGGTCGCGGCGCCGGGCACCGATCCGAACCGAGTCGGCGGTGGCCGTCGCCAGTTCCGCGTCGACGGCGTCGGGTGTGGTGGCAGCCAGTGCGGCGGCAAGTTCCTGTTCGCGCGCGGTGGCGGCGGCCGCCTGCTCCCCCAGCGTCGCGACGCGCTCGGTCAACGCCGCGTCGTCCTCCAGTTCGCGCTGGCGGGCCAATCGCTCGGTGGCCTCGGAGAGCGCGGTCGTCGCCGCCGTCACCTTCTCACGGGCGACCGTTGCCGCGGTCAGCGCAGCGGCCACCGCAGCGGCGGCAACAGTGGCCGTGTCGCGGCATTGTTCGTAATCGGTTGCCGCGCGTCGCTGTTCGGCGTCGGCGGCCTCCAGCTCGGCCCGCGCCGCCCCGACATCGATGGGATCGGTGTCGCCGAGCTGCTCCCGCAGCCCCGCCAGCCGAGCGGCGAGCGCCTCGGCCGTATCGGCACCGAGCAGCGTCTGCCCCGTGACGGTCAGCCGATCACGCTCGGCCTCGAGTTCGCGCCGCCGGGCGTCCAGCGCCCGCGCAGCCTCGACATCGGCCACCCCGTGCGGCTGCAGCGCAGCGGCGAGGGCATTGCGCGCGGCGTCGAGAACCGCACTGGTGTCGGCCGCCGGGGTACCGGGCAGCACCCGCACCGTCAGCAGCCCGGGGAGTTCGATATCGGTCCGACCGCCCGCGCTCGTGGTCCACTCCGCTCCGGCGGACAACGTCACATCCTGTTCGCCGACCCGCAGTTCGACATCACCGTGAGCGACCAATTCGATTCGCGCCGAGGCGAGTTCAGCAGCCGCGGCAGCACGGTCCACCGCTGCGGCGGCCGTTTCGATGGTGCGCATGCCCGCCGCGGTCAGCGTGATCGTGGCCAGCTGCTCGGCGACCACCGCCAATTCCGCTGCGGCAGTTTGTACCCGCTGCAGCACGCCGGCCAGCCGGGCGGCTTCGGCACGTTGGGACAACTGGTCCACCACGCGCCGCGCCGCATCCAGGCGCAGACGGCCGGCGTCCACCACGGACCGCGCCACGGCCACCGCGGTATCGGCAGCCTGCTGCAGCTGCGTCGCGGCCACCTGCTGCTGCCCGGCGTGCTCGGCAGCGGCGGTCAGGTCGCCGATGCCGCGAGTCCGCTGTTCGATGTCGGCCTGCAGCCGCTGCCGCTCGTCGAGTGCGCTGCGTGCTGCCGTCGAGGTAGCCACCGCCGCCTGTGCCTGCACACGTGCCTGGCCGAGGTCGTCGCGAATGCGGGCCACCGCGGTGGCCGCTTCCCGCGCCGCCGCCAGGCGTAGGTCGGCGGCTGTCAATTGCTCGGCTGCCGTGGCCAATTCCGCGGTCAGTTCACCGTGCCGGCGGACCGCGTCGTCGACCTCGGCCACCGCGGTGGTGCGTGCCGCGACCTCGGCCTGCGCGGCCTTCAGGCCTTTGATCGCCTCAGCCCACACTCCGGTGGGACGGCCGGTCTGCGTGAAGTACTTCAAGAATTCCGCATCGATCCGGTCGACCAGGAGGGGCTCGTTGCCCGACAGCGCGCCTTCGAGCGCGCCGGCCTGACCGGCCGCGACATCGAGTGCCCGGGCCAGCGCGTCGCAGCCGGCGAGATCGACCGGCGCCATGGCGGCAGACTGCAGGATGCGTTGGGCCCGCCAGAGTTCGGTGTCGACGGTCTCGTCGAGCATGGCTCGCACGCGATTGTGCGCTTCCTCGCCGGTGAGCTGCTCGCGGCGCGGCGCCAGAATGGTCAGCCGCGTCTCGGCCTTCTTGTGGAATCGCTTGTAATACTCGAACCGGTAAGGGCCGGTGGAGATTTCGGCCGTCACCTCGGCGCCCACATCAGCGTGGGTGGGCTTGACCTGCTTGACCTCTTTCTTGGTCGAGCGGTCCTTCGACTCCAGCAGCAGATCGAGCGCCTCGATCATGGAGGACTTGCCGATCTCGTTCGCGCCGGCGACCACCACCACGCCGCGATCGGGAAAAACGACCTCGCGGTGGGTGATACCGCGGTAATTCGTCAGGACCAGCCGGTGCAGTTTCACGCCGCGGTCCCCCGATCAACCAGCCGCAGCAGCAGCGCGAGAGCGGCGCGCGCATCATCGGCGTCGGCACCCGAAGTGCTTGCGGCGCCGACCAATTCGTCGACCGCCGCGGCGGCGAACCCGCCGATGCCCAGGTCCGAGAACTCACCGTCCGCCGGGACCACGACGAGGTCGGTGTGCCGCTCCCACGTCGTCAACGCGGCGAACAACCGCGCGTAGCGATCCAGGCACGCGTCGAGCACGGCCTTGTCGGAGATGGTCAGCGAGCCCGTGAGCGCGAGCCGGACCACGGTGCGTTCCTTGTCCGGCAGGCCGTCGAGATTGAGGTCCAGGTCGGCGATGTCGCGGTCCGTGTCGACGATCCGGCGCAGCGTGACGAACCGCCACCGGCCCACCCGCCGGGCCTCGACCGTCACGGCCTGATCCGCATCGTCGACGTCGACCACCAGGACGTGACCCGAATCCGATTCGATGTCATCGTAATTCGTGACTTCGGGCGCACCCGAGTACCAGACCCGGCCGGTGCTGCCCACCTCGGTGCGGGAGTGCTTGTCCCCCAACGCCACATAGTGCACCGCGCCCCGTCGCACCGCGGCCTCGACAGAGTCGAGCCGGATCAGCGCCGGCTTGGTGGGATCGGGATCGAGGACGTCAACCCCGCCGTGTCCCACCACAATTCGGGTGACACCGTCGGCAGGCAGCGCGGCCACCACGTCACCCGTCAGGTCCGTGGTGGGTGCCTTGGAGCGCCATGGTGCACCGACGATCTGCACGCCGGGGCGCAGCTCGTGCACGCCGTCGAGCACCGTGACGTTCGGCGGGCATTCGGCCAGGAACAGCGCGCTGGTGTACACCGAAGACGGATCCAGCGGATCGTGGTTGCCCGGCAACAGGAATACCGGGACCTTGATGGCCCGCATGGCCTCCAGCGACAGGCTGACCTCACGCGGGTCGAGCTGGTTGTGCTCGAAGACATCTCCTGCCACGACGACGAATTCCGCACCCACCTCGGTGCACAGCGCACCGAGGCGCGCCACCGCGTCGCGGCGGGCTGCCGAGTAGCGCGGCTGCGCCTCACCGCCCAGGAAATGCCGGGTCATACCGAGCTGCCAGTCGGCGGTGTGGACGAAACGCATGGGGCGAGTGTAAAACCCGGCACCGACAACTCCGGGCATCTACGGTGGGCGGGTGACGGGAACCCGAACATTGATCCTGCTGCGGCACGCGAAATCCGACTACCCCGACGGGGTCGCCGACCACGACCGGCCGCTCGCCAAGCGCGGCATCCGCGAAGCCGGTCTGGCCGGCGACTGGATTCGGGAGCACCTACCGCCCGTCGACGCCGTGCTGTGCTCGACCGCCACCCGGACCCGGCAGACGCTCGCCCGCACCGCGATCACCGCGCCCGTGACGTACGTCGAACGCCTCTACGACGCGACCGCGGGCATCGCCATCGAGGTCATCAACGGCGCGCTGGAGGCGGCGAACACGCTGCTGGTGATCGGCCATGAGCCGGTCATGTCATCGCTCGCGCTGAGTCTGGCGTCGCTCGACACGAGCGACCCTGACATCGCCGGTCAGATCGCGATGAAATACCCGACGTCGGCGATCGCGGTTCTGCACACCGACCGGCACTGGTCGCAGCTGGAACTGCGCAGCGCCACGTTGGACCAGTTCCACATCCCGCGGTAGGCGCCGTACCGGGTCAGGAGTTGGTGGCGAGCGTCAGTTCCATCAGCTTGGTGGCCATGCCGCAGGTGTCCGCGCCCGGTCCCTGCGGGTTGACCCACCAGCCCACGACACCGGCGGCGTCGCTGGCCACACCGCACGAACCGTTCGGGTCGTTGGGGTGCATGATGATCGACTTCACGCCCGCGATCGACTTGTTCTCGTACTTGTAGTTGAGGTGCTGGGCGACCTTGGTCTCCTCGTCGAGGCTGCCCTGCTCGTACCAGAAGCGGGTGATGTCGATGAGGCCCGCCGACTGGTTGAGCGCCTGCCACCGGCACACCGCACCCACGAAGGTGCTCTGGATGTCCAGCGGGTCCGCGCCGACCGTCTTGGCCAGCACGTCGTTGGTCAGCACATCGCACTCCTTGAGCAGGTTGGGGTACGAATCCGCCGAGTGCTCACTGCCGCCGCCGGCACCTTCCTTCAAAGCGGTGCCCTCGACCGAGCGCGCGCAACCCACCAGCGCCAACGCCGACATCACGGCCACCGCTCCAGCCAGTTTCCGTCGTGTCATTTCGCGTTCGCAATCGATTGCCGGGCCAGTTCCTTCGCGATGTTGCACGGGTCGGGGAACGGCTTCTGGGAGAAGCTGATGGACCACTCGATGAAATCGTCATCGAACTGGATGCCGACCTCGCACAGGCTCTTGCCGATCATCGGGTCCTCACCGAGTGCGACGAAACCGGAGTGGCCCTGGATGTTGATGTCGCTGACGTCCGCGCGCGTCCGTTCCTCGGTCTTGCGTTCGCGGCCGATTGGGCTGCCCCGGTACCAGGTGAACGAGAAGTGCGGACCGAGGATGCCGCCGTTGACGAGCCACTGGCACCCGACCGAGTTCTTCGCGGTGTTGACGAGACCGGCGACCTGGGTCAACTGGCCGACGGTCTGGTCGCTGACACCGCCACACACCGGGAACATCGGGCCGTGCTTGGCCGGACCGGAGGCAGCGGGGCCCGACTGACCACCCGCCTGAGCGCCGCCGCCATTGCCGTCGTCCGAGCAGGCGGACATCGCCGGAATCATCGCCGCGGCAAGCACGGTCGCGGCGGCAGTCTTCACCTGTCTGCGGGTCACGCCATGCACTGTAGCGGCAGGTTCTGAGGTCAACCACCGACATGCCGACTGACCTGGTCTTTCTACAAGCATTCTCGGGTGTGCCACAGTAACCGCATGCTCTGGGCACTGCTGCGGCAGTACACGAGGCCGTATCAGCGGCAGCTGACGGTGGTGGCGACGCTGCAACTGATCAGCACGCTGGCCTCGCTGTATCTGCCGACGCTCAACGCCCGCATCATCGACCACGGCGTCGCCCGCGGCGACACCGCCATCATCGGGAGGCTCGGCGCCGTCATGCTCGGTGTCAGCGCGCTGCAGGTGCTGTGCGCGATCGGCGCGGTCTACTTCGGTTCGCAGGCCGGCATGGGTTTCGGCCGCGACCTGCGGTGGTCGGTGTTCCGCCAGGTGCTCGGCTGGTCCAACGCCGAAGCGGTGCGGTTCGGGGCGCCCACGCTGATGACCCGCACCACCAACGACGTCCAGCAGATCCAGGTACTGGTGCAGATGACCTGCACCATGCTGATCACCGCGCCGATCATGTGCATCGGCGGCATCGCGATGGCCGTGCACCAGAACGCCGGCCTGTCCTGGCTGCTGCTGGTCAGCGTGCCGGTGATGGCGGTGTGCAACTACTTCATCATCTCCCGGTTGCTGCCACTGTTCCGCAGCATGCAGCGGCTGATCGACAACATCAATCGGGTGCTGCGCGAGCAGCTCACCGGCATCCGCGTGGTTCGGGCCTTCGCCCGGGAAGACGCCGAACGCGCTCGGTTCGCGGATGCGAATCACGCCCTGACCGATACGACCCTGACCGTCGGCCGCTGGCAGGCCCTGATGCTGCCCGCGACGACTCTCGTGGTGAATCTGTCCAGCGTCGCGGTGATCTGGTTCGGCGGCATCCGCATCGACAACGGCCAGATGCAGGTCGGCTCGCTGATCGCATTCCTGTCGTACTTCATGCAGATCCTGATGGCCGTGCTGATGGTCACCATCGTGCTGGTGATCCTGCCGCGAGCATCGGTGTGCGCCGAGCGGATCACCGATGTGCTCGCGACCGAGCCGTCGATCGTGTCGCCCGACGTGCCTGTGGTGCCGGCCGTTCGGCGCGGGGAGATCCAGGTAGCGGAGGCCACCTTCGGCTATCCCGGGGCCGACGATCCTGTGCTGCACGGAATTTCGCTGACCGCTTCGCCGGGGACGGTGACGGCCATCGTGGGGTCGACCGGCTCCGGCAAGTCGACACTGATGGCGCTGCTGTGCCGAATGTATGACGTCACCTCGGGCTCCGTGCTGGTCGACGGCGTCGACGTGCGGGACTACGACCCCGAGCAGTTGTGGTCGATGATCGGCGTGGTGCCGCAGCGCGGGCACATGTTCTCCGGCACCGTCGCCGACAACCTGCGGTTCGGCAAGGCCGACGCCACCGAGGACGAGATGTGGGCCGCACTCGGTGTGGCGTCGGCTGACTTCGTGGCGGATCACCCCGCGGGACTCGCCATGCCCGTCGCTCAGGGCGGCACGAATTTCTCCGGAGGACAGCGCCAGCGGCTCGCCATCGCGCGCGCGGTGGTCCGCCGACCGGCGGTGTACCTGTTCGACGACGCATTCTCGGCACTGGACGTCCACACCGACGCCCGCGTGCGGGCCGCGTTGTCCGCGGTGGCGGCCGGTGCCACGGTGATCATTGTCGCCCAACGCCTTTCGACGGTCGCCGCCGCCGATCAGATCATCGTCCTGGACAACGGCCAGGTGGTCGGCGTCGGCACACATTCCGAGCTGATCGGGACTTGCGCGGTGTACCGCGAGTTCGCCGACTCGCAGGCTGTTGTCGCCGGAGGCGTGGCGTGACCCGGCCGCCGTCAGCCGCCATGCTGGCCTCGGGTCAGCGATCGGAGAACTTCCGGGATACCGCGGTGCGCCTGGTGAAACAACTGGCGCCGGAACGTGGTCGGGTCGTCGTGGTGATGCTGCTGGGGATCGCGGGGATCGCCGTCGGCGTGATCGGGCCACGCATCCTCGGCCATGCGACCGACTTGTTGTTCAACGGCGTGCTCGGCCGCGGCTTGCCGGCCGGGGTCAGCCGCGAGGAGGCGGTGGCCGCAGCGCGCGCCCGGGGCGACAACACTTTTGCCGATCTGCTCGCCGGCTCGAATGTGGTTCCGGGACAGGGTGTCGACTTCACCGCCATCGTCCATGTGCTGACCCTCGCCCTGCTGCTGTATCTGGTTTCCGCGGTGATGGTGTGGGCCGAGGCACGACTGCTCAACACCGTCGTGCAGCGCACCATGTTCCGGCTGCGTTCCCACGTCGAGGACAAGATTCACCGATTGCCGTTGTCCTACTTCGATTCCCGTGCCCGCGGGGAAATTCTCAGCCGCGTCACCAATGACATCGACAACGTCCAGACGTCCCTGACCATCACCGTCAGTCAGCTGCTGACCTCGGCGCTGACGGTGGTGGCCGTATTGGCGGCGATGATCTGGATTTCGCCGCTGCTGGCGTTGATCACGGTGCTCACGGTGCCGTTCACGTTGCTGGCGACGCGGATCATCACCAAGCGGTCGCGGCAACAATTCATGGCGCAGTGGCGCAACATGGGCCGGCTCAACGCCCATATCGAGGAGACCTACAGCGGCTTCACCGTCGTCAAGACCTTCGGGCACCGGGCGCTGGCCGAGCAGAAGTTCCGCGAGCTGAATGACGATCTGTACCAGGCGAGTTTCGGCGCGCAGTCGCTGTCCGGGCTGGTCTCCCCGATCACGACGTTCATCGGCAATGTCAGCTACGTCGGCGTCGCGGTGGTCGGCGGCATCCAGGTGGCCACTGGGCAGATCAGCCTCGGCAGCATCCAGGCGTTCATCCAGTATGTGCGGCAGTTCAACCAGCCGCTGACCCAGATCGCATCGATGTACAACACCATGCAGTCCGGGATGGCCAGCGCGGAGCGGGTTTTCGAGTTCCTGGACGCGGAGGAAGAGACCACGGGGGCGGCGGGGGCGGCGGGGGCGGCTCCAGGTCCGGGTGCGGCTGGGGGTCCGGGTGCGGGCCGGGTGTCGGACGCACCGGACCGGGTGGAGTTCGAGCGCGTCAACTTCTCCTACCGCCCTGGCACTCCCGTCATCGAGGACCTGTCGCTCGTCGCCGAACCGGGCACCACGGTGGCCATCGTCGGGCCGACCGGCGCCGGCAAGACCACGCTGGTGAATCTGCTGATGCGGTTCTATGAGCCCGACTCCGGTCGAATCCTGGTGGGCGGCCGCGATATCGCCACGATGAGCCGCGCTGAGCTGCGGTCGCGCATCGGCATGGTGCTGCAGGACACCTGGCTGATCGGCGGCACCATCTACGAGAACATCGCCTACGGACGTCCGGACGCCACCGAGGCCGAGGTCATCGACGCCGCCCGCACCGCTCGCGTCGACCATTTCGTCCACACGCTGCCG
>Ga0265327_10000604_pt1 | contig 59613 bp, 57 predicted proteins | sample 41621metaG_FD_202089 | JGI IMG/M metagenome (GOLD analysis project Ga0265327, IMG submission 202089) | Rhizosphere microbial communities from Carex aquatilis grown in University of Washington, Seatle, WA, United States - 4-16-21 metaG | ecosystem: Host-associated > Plants > Roots > Rhizosphere...
CGGCAAGGCCTTGCGCACTCATCTCCACGCGCCGTTCGACCTGTAATGCGTCCAACTGGGAATCGGCAATGGAGGGATGGCGACCGGCGTCGAACGCGATATACGGCAGCGTGGCAAATTGTTCTCGGGTCACCACGTCGCCGATGGCGTCGTTGTCTGCGTCGGCCACCAAGACGTAGCGGTCGGTGAACAGGTAGCGATGCGCAAGCCGAAGTCCTGGATCCATCAGCTCCACCGGCAGTATCCCAACATCCGTGTCGCCGGATCGAATCTGTTCGACGTAGTCGCCGTACATCATCTCGACGTTGATCGTCTGCAGCGGAGCTGTCTCGGCGAGCTCAGCGATCAACGGCCGCAACAGAATCAGCGTGGAGTAGTCGCTGGCCACCACCTTGAACGATCGGCGGTCGGTCAGCGGGTCGAAGTCCGATGACCGCCCGAACAATGCCTCGGCCGAACGCACGGCATCACGCACCAGCGGCGCCAGGCTCTCGGCGACCGGGGTGGGAACAAACCTCTTACCTTCCAGCACCAGCAGTTGATCGCCGAAATGCTTGCGCAGCCGCCCCAGTGAGGAACTCATCGCGGATTGTCCGACCGACAAGCGCTCGGCGGCGCGAGTGACATTGCGTTCGTCGAGCAGCGCATCCAGTGCCAGCAGCAGATTCAGATCCACCGAGCGCAAATCCATGACCATCAAGCCTAGCCGGACCATCAACGCAGTCGATGAAGATTCGACGCATCATCGACGCGACGACTGAAACCGTCGAGTTATGCCGCGATCTGCCCGCAGTTGGGACTGGTCGGCAGCTGATTGAAGCGGTCCGCGACCCAGGCCATGCTGCGCTCGCCATCGACGAACGGTGACAGCAACGAGTTGACGTCCAGCTTGTTCAGTGCCGGCGGTTGCTCGTTGGTCCATAGGGTCACATCAGCGCCTTTTGCGCACCAGTCGAGCGCCGACTGGACAGAAGAGGCATAGGGTGCAAAGGGATCCCAGCGATTGTGTTCGAGATAGACCGGCGCGTTGGGTTTGACGTTGCCGACGCGTTGGGCGGCCAGGAGACTCTTGAACGGGTCAGCTGCCACGGCGGCATAGATGTCGTTGGTGAACCAGCCTTCGAAGTGGCGGAACATGTAGTCGACGGCAGTCTGCATCAGACATTGGCGGCCGGTGTTGTCGAGCATCTCCAGTCCGCGTGGGGTGAGCGTGGCGCGGATCGGTTGGTCGAGCTGGGGATAGGAGGCGATGATTCCTCGGAGTACGTATCCGGTGAGCCCCGCCAGCACGTTCCCGTCGGTGGGCGCCAGGACCGAGGCCAGATCCGTTGGGGCTGATGCCGCGTAGGTCCCCACGACGTTGAGACCCGCTCCGTAGGTGCCGGCCAATTCCGCGGCCGACAATGCCGCGTGCCCGCCGGCTATCCATCCCCAAAACGCCACGGGGCCACGCGGATCCAGCGACGTTCCGGGGACTTTCATCGCCGCGCGTGCGGCGTCGATCAATGCCGCACCAGCGGCCATGCGGTTGAGGAACTGCGGCGAACCGGCGATGTGGACGCCCATTCCTACCCCGTCGGTGACGACAATTGCGAAGCCGCGTGCCAGCAGGGTGGCGATCCAGCCCTCTTCCATGTTGAACATCACGTCGAATCCGGTGTCCAGCGATGCGTGGATGCCTTGATTGAACAGCCGCGACGGCGCACACTGTTCGCCCATCCCGTACGGAATGGTCGCGTACGCGATGAGTGGGCGAGGCCCGGCACCCGTCCATGGCACATCAGGTTCGATGTACGTCCCTGTCACCGCCACGGGTCGGCCCTGAGCATCGGTGCTGCGATACATGATCCGGGTTCCGGTGCCTACGAAGCTGCCCAACTGACCTGAGGGCTCAAGCACCAGACGCGACGGTTCCGTGCGAATCAGATCACCGACCTGGCCGGCCGGAAGTGGGTCCGGCGGCGTGTAAAACGCCAGATACGGGGTTTCGTCGGCGGTTGCGGCAGGCGCCGAAATCCCGCCGCCGACAGACAGGACCAACGTCAACCCGACAGCCGCTGCCACCTGCCCACTTCGCCGTGCCCAAATGTGAAGTCGGGGCCACCGCACCGCACGTGTGCCAGCTTTGCCAAACATGTCCTTCTCCGATCGCGCTTGCGTACCGGAGAAGTGAATAGGGCGCGATTACGTGGTGTCTTGTGCGCAACGACGCAAGTTGACTCAGCGTTTTGTGCGCGCTGCGCAAACAGCCCTCCATGCCACGTCTAGAGCCGCCGCCCGGCTTCCTCGAGGACGTTGTGCAGGATGTCGTAGATCGCGTCGAATTCCTTCTGGCCGCTGATCAGTGGCGGAGCCAGCTGGATCACTGGGTCGCCACGATCGTCCGCGCGGCAGTACAGACCCGCCTCCCACAGTGCGCGGGTCAGGAAGCCGCGCAGCAGGCGCTCGGACTCTTCGCCGTTGAAGGTCTCCCTGGTGGCCTTGTCTTTGACGAGTTCGATGCCGTAGAAGAATCCTTCACCGCGGACGTCGCCGACGATCGGAAGGTCGTACAGCTGCTCGAGTGTTGCCCTGAATGCCGGGGCGGTCGCTTTAACGTGGGCATTGATGCCCTCACGCTCGAAGATATCGAGGTTGGCCAGCGCCACGGCGGACGACACCGGGTGTCCGCCGAAGGTATAGCCATGGGCGAACATCGTCTTGCCGTCGTTGAAGGGTTCGAACAGGCGGTCGCTGGCGATCATCGCGCCGATCGGGGAGTAGCCGGATGTCAAACCTTTTGCGCTGGTGATGATGTCGGGGACGTAGCCGAAATCGTCGCAGGCGAACATCGAGCCGATGCGGCCGTAGGCGCAGATCACCTCATCGGACACCAGCAGTACGTCGTACCGGTCGCAGATCTCACGGACTCGCTGAAAGTATCCCGGTGGTGGGGGGAAGCACCCGCCCGCGTTCTGCACTGGCTCCAGGAATACCGCGGCGACGGTATCGGGACCCTCGAATTCGATGGCCTCGGCGATGCGGTCGGCGCAGTACCGGCCGAATGCCTCCTGGTCGTGTGCGTAGGCGTCGGGCGCGCGGTAGAAGTTGGTGTTGGGTGCGCGAAAGCCACCGGGGGTGAGCGGTTCGAATGGCGCCTTGAATGCCGGGATGCCGGTGATCGCCAGGGCGCCCTGAGGGGTTCCGTGATAGGCGATGGAGCGCGAAATGACCTTGTGTTTACCGGGTTTTCCGGTCAACTTGAAGAACTGCTTGGCCAGCTTCCATGCACTCTCCACTGCTTCGCCGCCGCCGGTGGTGAAGAAGACTCGGTTCAGGTCGCCCGGTGCATAGTTGGCGATGCGCTCGGCCAGTTCGATCGCGGGCGGAGTCGCGTAGGACCACAACGGGAAGAAGGACAGTTGCTCGGCCTGGCGGGCAGCCGCCGCCGCAAGTTCCTCGCGGCCGTGCCCGACCTGCACGACGAACAGGCCCGAAAGCCCGTCGATATAGCTTTTGCCGCGGTCGTCGAAGATGGTGACGCCCTCGCCGCGGGTGATGATGGGCGGGGCGATATCGGTCCCATGACGGGCGAAATGACCCCACAGATGCCGTTTGGCCTTGGCCGCCAGGTCGGTTGAAAGTGATTGCGCTGCATTGATTGTTGTCATCGCGTGCCCCAGTTGTATTGCTGTTTGACGAGTTTGAGGTAGACCAGCGTTTCAGTGGACAGCACCCCCGGTACCGCTCGAATCTTGCTGTTGAGCAGGTCGAGCAGGTGGCTGTCGTCTTCGCAGACGACCTCGATGATGATGTCGAACGTTCCGGCGGTCAGCACGACGTAGTCCACGGACGTGATGGCGGCCAGTTTGTCGGCGACCTTGGTGGTATCGCCGGTGCATCGAACGCCGATCAAGGCCTGGCGTCCGAAGCCCATCTGAACCGGGTCCGTCACGGCGACGATCTGCATGACACCGGCGTCGATCATGCGCTGAACACGTTGGCGCACGGCCGCTTCCGACAGTTCGACCGCTTTGCCGATGGCGGCGTAGGACTGCCTGCCATCCTGCTGCAGCTTTTCGATGATCTCTTTCGAGAGCTCGTCGAGTTGGAATGCGGCGCTGCCACGAGATGGGTTGCTCCGCCCAGACATCGCCGTGACATCAGGAGGTGCGTCTGGGATGGCCATAGGTCCATCATGCACGGATTTCGTTGTTGAAGACAAGATGTATGACGGAATCGATCGTCACAGCTCTGATTTCAAGTGGAAACCGCAACAATGTTGAGGTAGCGTGCAAGATCGTGAGCGCAGGTGCAGGCCAGGTCGTCGCCGGTAGTTTCATCAACGGGAAGTCCGTGACAACGGGCGGTAGGCCATTCGAAGTGATCAACCCGGCGACGGATGCTGTCGCGGCGTCATATGCGCTGGCGACGCCGGCTGATGTGGACGCTGCAGTGGCCGCGGCCCGTGCCGCACAGCCGAGCTGGGCCCGGGCAACTCCGGCCGAGCGGGCCACGGTTCTGGCTCGGTTGGCCCGACTGGTCGCCGAGAACGCTGACGAGTTCGTGGACCAGGAGGTGAGCCAGACCGGTAAACCGGTCCGGCTGGCGGCAAACTTCGACGTGCCGGGCAGCGTTGACAACATCGACTTTTTTGCCGGTGCCGCCCGGCATCTCGAGGGCAAGGCCACTGCCGAGTACTCGGCCGATCACACGTCAAGCATCCGACGTGAGGCGGTCGGCGTGATCGCCACCATCACGCCGTGGAACTACCCGCTGCAGATGGCGGTCTGGAAGGCGTTGCCCGCGTTGGCGGCTGGCTGTGCCGTGGTGATCAAGCCTGCCGAGATCACCCCGCTGACCACGCTCACGCTGGCCAGGCTGGCAATCGAGGCCGGGCTGCCTGAAGGCGTGCTCAATGTGGTGACCGGGTTGGGCGCGGACGTCGGCGCAGCCCTCGCCGGGCACCGTGATGTCGACATGGTGACGTTCACCGGCTCGACGGCAGTTGGTCGCCGAGTGATGACGGCGGCAGCAGCACACGGCCACCGCACTCAGCTCGAACTGGGTGGTAAGGCGCCATTCGTGGTGTTCGACGACGCAGACTTGGATGCGGCCATTCATGGCGCGGTGGCGGCGTCCCTGATCAACACGGGCCAGGACTGCACCGCGGCGACGCGCGCCATCGTGGCGCAACCGTTGTACGACGATTTTGTGGCCGGCGTCGCCGAACTGTTCGGCAAGGTCGTGACCGGCGACCCGTACGACCCGAATACCGATCTGGGACCGGTGATCTCGACACCACACCGGACCAAGATCGCAGCGATGGTGGACCGGGCGCCGCAGCAGGGCGGCCGGATCGTCACCGGCGGTGCCTTGCCGGAGGGGCCCGGTTCGTTCTACCCGCCCACGTTGATCGCCGATGTCGCCGAGGGCTCCGAGGTGTACCGCGACGAGATCTTCGGCCCCGTTCTGACCGTGCGGCCCTTCATCGGTGACGACGATGCGCTGCGGCAGGCCAACGACACCGAGTACGGGCTGGCGGCATCGGCATGGACTCGCGACGTGTACAGGGCCCAGCGGGCAGCGCGCGAAATCCAGGCCGGCTGTGTGTGGATCAATGATCACATCCCGATCATCTCCGAAATGCCACATGGTGGTGTCGGCGCTTCCGGGTTCGGCAAAGACATGAGCGCCTACTCATTTGAGGAATACCTGACCATCAAACACGTGATGAGCGACATCACCTCGGTTGCCGAAAAAGACTGGCATCGAATTATTTTCGCCAAGAGGCAATAGCCCTGCGCGATTGTCGACGCCAACTGCGGGCGCAAAGCCCTGCGGAGCATTTCACGCGATAAATTCCACGGAATTCAGACTTGACGGAATCGGTGTCAACAGCGTAAGCCCCGGCCGCTTGATCATGCAGTGGTCTGAAGAAGTCAAATTCCACGGACTCTGTCCGGATATGGCTGTGTTGTAACGCGATTCAGTGTGTGGTCACTGGTTTCCAATGTCTCTGCTAAACCAGCTCAGGGCTAATCAGATCAATGGTTTGAGTGCTATGTTCGGTTGGATTGTTTAGCGTCCTGATAGTCGGTGGGCGAATGTGATCGGGAATGCGCTCAAGGCTGACCAACAATGACGGATTTCTCTCACGACTGTTACGCAAGCCGGCGATTCCGTTAGTGCATGTAACATTCTTTGCCGCTTCCTGTAACACCCCGACCCTAAAGTCTTCCAAGGGTGATGGTGAACCGAAAGTGGCTGTCCCGCTTGGTCGCTCCGCCTTGGACAAACATCAGCCGTCGGCGCCGTAGCCGGCATGCGGTCCGTGGCGTGTTCATGGACCGACCAATCATCATTGAGGAGGCGATCAATGCCGTCAATATCCAATGTCGAGCGGCTCGAGGAACTCAGAGACGCTCAGCAGAATGCAGATACCGGACTTGCGGCTGCCAGCATGAGCGGTGTCGAGCTCGTCGCGCAGTCGACCGCCGGCATCGCGCCAAGTGCCGTAATGGTCTCCGGCGCAACCCTTGTGGCTGCCAGCGCCAGCGCAGGCACCTTGTATTCCTACGCCGTCTCATTGTGCGTGCTGCTCTTGGTGGGCTGGTGTGTATCCCGGGCCGCGCGGTTGCGTCCGGGAGAGGACTTGCTCTCACATATCACCGCCGCGTTCGGTCGAGCGGTCGGGTTCGTCGGGTCGACCGGTCTCGCTCTCGGGTACCTGCTCATCTCCGTCGGCTGCGTCGCCCAATTCTCCCAGTACACCAAACCCCTTCTCGGAGTGGCTCCACCGGTGAGCGCCGGAGCGCCCGCCACCTCGATTTCGGTCACGGTGGTTTTGGAAATCCTGTGCGTGGTCTGCGCGGCATGGATGATGATCCGCGGCGTCCGGATCTCCGCATGGACCGGTGTGGTGCTCGAGGTGCTTTCTATCGGAGCAATTCTGTTGGTGTGCACCATGGTTCTCCTTCATCATGGGTTCAGTCTCGCGCCGCTCATGCCCACCGGAATCACGGTGCAACAGGTGGTCAGCGGCATGGTCTTGGCGACCTTGGGTTTCGTCGGGTTCGAGTCGGCCGCGTGTTTGTCCGTCGAGGCCAAAGACCCACAGCGCACAATCCCACGGGCTGTCACGGGCAGTGCGCTCCTGGCCGGCGCGCTCTACCTGTACGCGTCGTACGCGCAGATTGTCGGATTCGGCGGTGCTGACAACCTGGCCGCCGATGCAACGCCATTGAACACATTGGCCGATGGCCTTGGCTTTCACTGGCTTGCGTTGGGCATCGATCTGGGCGCGGTGGCCTCGAACTTCGCCTGCGTCACCGGCTCGCTCACAGCGGCCAGTCGGGTACTGCGATCGATGGGGGAGTCGCAGCTGGTGCACCGCAAGATGGCGGCGACGCATCCCGTTCGCAAGACCCCGCATGTTGCGATCATCTTGCTCAGTGTGGCGGCCCTGATCGCGGCACTTGGCCTGGGAATCAGCGGAATCAACGAACTCGATGTGTATTCCTACACCGGTACCTTGGGAACCTTTGGCTACATGATTGCCTACATGCTGATGGGATTGGGTATCCCGATTCTGGTGCGACGCCTGGCCCCACAGGCCGGCATTGGTGCCGCCGTCATAATCGGGATGACCGTCACGTGCTGCCTCGGGTATGTCTTTTACCGCAACGTGTATCCGCTCCCGGCCTGGCCCGCAGCCTTGATGCCGTGGATCTTTTTGTCAGTGCTGCTTGCCGCGGCCGCGTGGTATGTCGCCGGACCGGCCCGCATCGCCCGCAGGCAGATCCGCGAATCGTCGGTGGCCGCGGAGCCGGCGCCCGCGCCCGCGAGGTGAGGCTCAAGGCACTCGAACGGATACGGAGACAAGGAGGCCTCCGGGTAACGGCGTGACCAACCCCATTGCTCCGGAAGGGGTCGGGAGCCAAGTCGGTGAAGCCGCAAGCGATGTCCGCCATCTCAGCGCTGAACCCTTATAGGGCGGCGCTGTTTTGGCGCTCATCGCGTAACGACGGCGACAACGGTCCGGCCGGCCCGATGGACCGCGTGGGTCTCAGGCAGCGATGAGCCTGATCGGCAGGTGCTCGTGGCGATGAATGATGTTGTTGATCGCCCACACCGGCGTGCCGGTCAGTTCGATGCGCTGCACCCGCGCCAGTAAGGCGGTGAGAACAGCTGTGGTTTCGAGGCGGGCCAGGCCCTGCCCGGCGCAGGCGTGCGCGCCGTTGCCGAATCCAACCTGACGACCGGCGTCGCGTCGGATGTCGAATTCATCGGGTTTGTCCCATTCTCGTTCGTCGCGGTTGGCCGAGGCGTACAGCGCCAGGACGCGTGCGCCGCCGGGGATCGAAATCCCGGCAATTTCTGTGTCCGAGAGAACTTTTCGAGTGAATGCCCGTAGCGGAGACTCCAGGCGGATTACCTCGTTGACGGCGTTGGGGAGCAGGGCTGGTTCTGCTTTGAGTAGCTGCCACTGTCCGGGGTGCGTAGCGAAAAGATAAAGCGCACTGGAGATGGCGCTGATCGTGGTGTCCAACGACGGCGCAATGTAGTCGAGCAACAGTGGTGGCACGTCGTCACGACTCAGCTCACCGTTGTCTACGGCGGTCAGCAGCTCGTCGACCATGCTGCCGTCGAGGACATTGCGGTCGCGCACAATCCGTCGCGCGAACCAGAGCATCTGCAGACTACGGGGGATTGCTTTCATCGCTTGCCAATTCATCGGGCCCATGAGATCGAACGTTGCTGCGCCCCAGGGGATAAGGTGGTCTCGGTGCTCTCTGGGCCAGCCGACCAAGTCGGGTACGAGTGACACCGGCAGCGCGGTGGCCAGGTCGGTGACTCCGTCGATGTGCCTTTTGGTCACCGCGATATCCACGATGGCGGCGGCCTGCTGGTCAACGTTGGTACTGAGCGCGCGCAGCGCTCGGGGCATCAGGCGATGCGCCACGAGTTTGCGGCGTTCGTCATGTTCGGCGCCGTCGCTATTGAGTGTGGTACCGCGGGACAAGCGGTTGGTCAGCGGATTGGCGGCGACCCCGTGCCCGGACAAAAATACGCTGTCCGCGCGCAAGGTGGATTTACATTCGGCGTAGCGCGGCAACGCGTAGAGACGGTGGCGAGGCAACCACACCACCGAGCCGAGGCGGCGCAGAGTGCGGTAGTGCTCATAGGGCCGGCGGATTGCGTCGGTGGTGTAGATGTTCGGCCGGTAGGTAGCAATACCTTGGGGGCTGCGCAACATGGCGTCGTCCTATTCGGGGTGGTCCGCGCGCTCGCGCGAAGGGTCTTTGGGTCGCAGCGTTTGGGGTCACTCGTCGCTGCTTCTGACGAAATCATCACATACGACGTTATCCTCAGCCAAGACTTTTATGACGAAATCCTCAAAACTGACGGCTTGGTATAGTCGGTGGATGAGTGCTGCCGACACAGAAGCCTCCGACGCCGAAGCGGAACCGATCACCCGACTGCAACGGCGCAAGATGCGCACCCGCGGCGCCCTCATCCGCGCGGCTCAGGGCTTTATCGCCCAAGGCGTCCTCAATGTCCCTGTCCTGGAGATCACCCAGGCTGCCGACGTTGGGATGGGATCGTTCTACAACCATTTCAACAGCAAGGAAGAGCTTTTCGAAGCTGCTGTCGACGATGTCCTGGATGGCTATGGCGCGCTACTGGATGCGTACGCCGCGGACATCACCGATCCCGCCGAGGCGTTCGCCACCAACTTCCGCCTCGGTGGTCGACTCTTCCGGCGCCGTCCTCAAGAGGGCCAGCTGATATTGAACCGCGGATCGTCGGTGATCCTTTCGGATCGAGGAATCGCGCCGCGGGCGTTGCGCGACATTGTTGCCGCGATCGACGCCGGTCGCTTCACTATCCGCGATCCCGAAATGGCCTTATCGGTGGCCGGCGGCGCCTTGTTCGGCCTCGGCACACTACTGCGCGAGCAGCCCGACCGGGATGACGCCGCCGCCACTGACCAAGTCGCCGAGGGAGTTCTACGGGCTTTCGGGATGACTGCCAAACAGGCGCGTGCTCTGTGCCAGCGTCCTCTACCGGATCTATCGGCAATCGAGAGCGGTGGACTGGGCCAAGTCAGATTGGACTCGCAGTAGCGCGGGAACCGTCGACGGCGTTCGTGTTTTCAGTAATCGTTCGTGTTTTCAGTAATGAGGCGTCCGTGCATGCGCAGATCGACGGTGGGACGCACCATGCCGAACGGCGGCGTGATCCCGAAATCGCTCAGGGTAATTCGCGACGCTGTTGTGCCAACGATTTCGGCGCCCTGCCGCGAAATTGCGACCTCGACTTCGGTGTGGATCGCCCGTCCGCGGATGGTCAGTTCACCGCGGACTGTGAGCGTATCTGCGCGTTGCGCGGTCGCGTGCCCGTGGAAGCTGATCGTGGGATATGCGACCGCGTCGAGGAAATCGGGCGAACGCAGGTGGTGGTCGCGGCCCCTGAGCCCCGTGACAATACTGTCGGCTTGCACTTCGAGGTGTACCGCCGCGGAGCCGTCGGCATTCCACACCAGCGATCCCGCAGATTGTGCGAAATAGCCAGAGACGGGCAGCAATCCCCACATCCCGCGGGCCGCGAAGCCCATATGCGCGGTGGCAGGATCGAGTAGCCAAGTGCCCGTCAGTTGGGCGGCGGGCTCGCCAACAGCCGTGTCCGATGCGCGCCTCGACACCCGCTGGGCGATGTGGCGGATCGCGGAATCCAGGTCGTGGCGCGCGGGGTTGGCGCATACGTAGTGATCGGGTCGTACGACGACGAAGGGATGATCCCGGAACATGCGACGCGACGTCTCGCTGATGTCTTCGAGTACCTGTGGTGAGGCGCCCGGGGTGACCGGGCGGCCGCCCGGAGAACACAACGTGACGAAGGTTGCGTCCAAGACTTCCTGGGCCAAGCGCTGTCCTTGCACTGACAAGCCGGCCCGCGGATCGTCGCCCCAGCCGATGATGCGCCATCCCGATCCCGCGATGTCGTCGAGTCGATGCTCGTGGCCGCTATAGGTGCGAACGTACGGCTGGGGGAAAAGCATGCCGACCGAGGAACGCCGTGATGGTGCTCCGATCAGCAGTCCGCGCCGGTACCGCGCCGGTGGGCGGTAGCGCCCTTGGCGGACGTGTTGGCGCACTTGGGGAATGCGCATCAGCGCCGCGAGTGTGCTGTCGCGAACGGCTGCCGCCCGTGATGAGCGAAGCATGATGAGACGGCCGGCCCGCAGCGACAGGTTGGTCATCGCGACGACGTGTGGACGCCGCTCATCTTCGTATGTGTCGAGTAGCTCAAGGGGCGCGCCTGCGCGCAGCACCGCGCTCACCTTCCATGACAAGTTGGTGACATCGCGAATACCCGAATTGAGGCCCTGGCCGGCCATCGGCGGCATCAGATGGGCTGCGTCTCCGCACAACATGACTCGTCCTACCCGCCATCGTTGCGCTTGCTTGGCTTGGAACGTGTAGATGACGTGGCGCAGTATCTGTGCGGTATCAGGGTCGGCGTGCTCGGCGATCATCTGCGCTGCGGCATCCGGTTGCAGGATCTCGTCGCGATTTTCATGAGGCATCACCTTGCGTTCCCAACGGTGATTGCCGTCGGCGAGCCGACCGGTCATCCGTGGTCCCGCCGGATCCATCGTGAAGGAAAAGTACGGAACATGAGCAATCGGCTCAGGTAGTTTCGCGTCGACGATTACCCACGGCTCGTTGAAGCTCGATCCCTCGAGCTGGACCCCAACAGCTTCACGAACAGTGCTATTGGCGCCGTCGCAGCCCAGGACCAGTCGCGCACGGGCTCGACTGGCGACCCCGTCGGCGTCCCGAAACTCGAGAGTGACCCCATCTGTGTCCTGGACCAACCCGGTCAACCCGTGATTCACCCGAACGTCAACCTGTTGGTAATCCGCCAGAGCAGTCCGAAGGTGGCGATCCAGCAACGGCTGATAGATGGCCGTCAACCAGGGGTGCGCCTGGGGAGTTTCGCTGGGCAGTGTGGTGGCAAGAATCTTGCCGGACCGTGACGTCCATTGTGCGCCCGCTCCGCACATCATGTCGCGTACCGCCTGCTCGTAGACGCCCGCCTTCTGCAAACTACGTAGCGCTTCACCGTCGAGAACCCCGACGCGGGGGTTGCCATAGACATCGGCCTCCCGGTCGACGGCAAGGACCCGAAGGCCGCTACGGGCAAGCAAGATCGCCGCGAGCTCCCCAACGGGTCCTAATCCGATAACGGCGACGTCGAAACAAGTGCTGACCATTGTGCTGTCCTCCGTCACCTCACGATGTGTTCACGCGAACACATTCTGACGATATCCTCATATACGAGGATATCGTCAGTCAAGGTCGTCGGTCGGCCACCCGTGCGATTGTTCGCGCGCATCCCTGGTGCGCTGGCGTGGACGGCGCTCGAACGCGCGGCGAGGCAATGTTCCAGCGATCGACAGCCACCCCCGTCGGCCGCATCGGCCAGGACTCATCGTCATTCCGTTTGGCGGCGTCCGCTTACTAAACGGAATTGCCTATTCTGCAATGGTTTTGGGCGTGCTTCGGCGATGAAGCGAGTTGTGTGGCTGACTCGAGCATGTTGCGTCGGCCTTGGCCATTTCCCTGCCGCCATCGATATGGCGCCGCACTCCGCGGTGGGCGGCTACCTGTCGAAGCAGGACCCCGGCGGTGACGTGGTCATGGCGATCGCGGCCTGGTCGTCATCAAGGGCATCGACCGGCAGCGTGTCCTGTCCATCGCGAGCGCGCAGGCCGTCGAGGAAGATCGCCACATACCGCCGCCAGAGATCGGCGTCGACGTGCCCGGCGAATTCGCTGACGGTGCCCGCCAGGAGACCCAGGATCGGCATGTCGCTGTCGGAGATGCCCGGTCGCAGATAGCCGTCTTTCTGGGCGCGCTCAACAAGTTTCGCGATCTTCGGGACCAGGCGGGTACGTGCCGCGTCCACCCGATTGCCGCAGCCGTTCTGGCTGTACAGGATTTCTCTCAGACCGCGGTCGGTGGCCGTCTGCTGGCACATCTGTTCCACGAACCAGGCGAAGCCCTGCCAGGAATCGTCGAATGTCAATGCCTCGTCGGCCACCGCGGCGATCTCGTCGATCGCATCCTCGAAGATGGCCTCGAACAGCTCGTCTTTTGTGGGGAACCTGCGATACACCGTGCCCACGCCGATCCCGCCGTGGTGCGCAACTTCATTGAGTGTCGCACTCAGGCCCTGCGTCGCGAACAGGTCGCGGGCCGCGTCGATCACGCGCTGACGGTTGCGCACGGCATCCTTGCGCAGCGGTCGATCTGTGGTCGGGCGGGTCATCACCTACGCAGTGTAATCCGAGACACTCTTACAGTAAGTGGATTGACTTCATCCACTTGCCTGAATAGCTTCATGCCGGACGCTGCGATCGACTCACGGTTGTGGTGCTCCGCGATCAGGAGGGCGCGCAGCATGACGCGACATCACCGGGCCGTACCTGCGTTGGCCGCCGCCGGTATCGGACTTCTTGTGGCAGTGGCCAATTCGGGACCTGCGTACGCTGATCCCGATACAGACTTCGCCAATCAGCTACATACCTATGGGATCTATGGCCCGAAGGACTACAACGCCTGGCTGGGCAAGATCGCCTGCCAGCGGTTGAGCAACAACGTCGACCACGACGCCTACCAGTCGGCGAAGTTCCTTGCCACCAACTTGTCCCGGCAGAACGCTACTCAGCAGAACTGGCAGTTCCTCGGTGCCGCAATAGATTACTACTGCCCGGATAAGCGCTCTGTGCTGGAAGATGCCGCGCATCAGTCGCAAATGGGAGCCCCCGCATGATGTCGCCCTCGCTCCGTATCGGGTTGGCTGCCATGATGTTTGGCCTTGCGGCGACCGCTCTGCCGCTGGCCGGTCCCGCTGCCGCTGATGCGAGCGACGACTACCCGATCCCGCACCGGATCATCGTCACCACCTGCGATGCCGAGCAGTACCTGCAGGCGGTGCGTGACACGAGTCCGGTGTACTACCAGCGCTACATGATCGATCGGAACAACCGGCCCGCAGATATCCAGCAGATGGCCGAGGATCGTATTCATTGGTTCTTCTCCCTGGATCCGGCCGCCCGCCGGCAGTACTCCGAGGACACCGCCACCAACGTCTACTACGAGCAGGTGGCCACCCACTGGGGTAACTGGGCCAAGGTGTTCTTCAACAACAAGGGCGTGGTCGCCAAGGCCACCGACGTGTGCCTGAGCTACCCGGCCGGAAACATGCAGGTCTGGGACTTCGCGTCCAATAGCTGAGTGGCGTGGGCCTGGGTTTTCCGGCCACGTGTTTTCCGGCGCAATTCACGCCAACTCGCCCACGACAGGAATGCGGCAGGCCTGCGTCGGGTTGTAACGAAGACGACACTTAAATGGATGGACTCTATCCACTTTTTCCGTTAGGTTACCTAGCTAGATGTACGGGGGCCCGCCAATGGTGGTGCGTCTCCGCATGCCCGACGACCGCGCGGTCGGCCATTTCTGAAGAAGGCAGCGATGACAACAGTGTTTCGGCGGGCATGGCTACCGCTATTGATAATCGTTGCGGTTGCCGCCGGCGTGGTGATCGTGTCGAACGTGCGCCAGGTATTCGGCTCGAATCCTGTTGTGATCACCGAGAAGAGCTCGGACAACGCCGAGGATTTCAACCCGAAATTCGTGAAGTACGAGATTTTCGGCACGGGTAGCACAGCCGTCGTCAACTACATGGACCTCGAAGGCAAGCCCCAGCGCGCCGCAGGGGTTTCGTTGCCGTGGACGTTGACGCTGTCGACCACGCTGCCCTCGGTGCAGCCCAACATCCTGGCCCAGAGCGACGGCAACAGCATCAGCTGCCGGGTCAGTGTCGATGACGTGGTCAAAGAAGAGAGGACCGCCACCGGTATGAACGCCGAAACCTTCTGCTTTGTGAAGGCCGCATGAGCGCGCCGGCCGACGAGGCCCAGACCGACGCCATCCCGGTGGTAGAGAACAAGGGGCACAAGGGGATACCGCGATTCCTCCGCCGGTTCGCGGTGCTGATCATCCTGGCCTGGATCGGGGTCATCGCCGCACTGAACACCGTCGTTCCGCAGCTCGAGGAAGTCGGCAAGTTGCGCGCGGTGTCCATGAGCCCGAACGACGCGCCGTCGATGATCGCCACCAAACGCGTCGGCAAGGTGTTCGACGAATACAGCACCAGCAGTTCGGTGATGATCGTGCTCGAAGGCGACAATCCGCTGGGGGCCGACGCGCACGCCTTCTACGACAAGATGGTCGCTGACCTCCGCGCCGATACCACCCACGTCCAGCATGTCCAGGACTTCTGGGGTGACACCTTGACCGCCAAGGGTGCGCAGAGCCGCGACGGCAAGGCGGCCTACGTTCAGGTCTACATCGCCGGTGACCAAGGGGAGACGCTGGCCAACGACTCGGTCGCCGCGGTGCGCCACATCGCCACCGAAAGCCCCGCTCCGCCAGGGGTGAAGGCCTATGTGACCGGTCCCGCAGCGACGAGCACCGACCAGAACGTCGTCGGCGACAAGAGCATGGAACTGATCGAACTGGTGACCTTCGGCGTCATCGCGGTCATGCTTTTGCTGGTCTATCGATCCGTCATCGCGACCCTGATCGTGTTGGTGATGGTGGTGCTCGAGCTCTCCGGGGCGCGAGGTCTGGTGGCATTCCTGGGCTACCACAACGTTTTCGGGCTCACCACCTTCGCCACCAACCTGCTGGTGACGCTGGCGATCGCCGCGGCGACGGACTACGTCATCTTCCTGATCGGTCGCTATCAAGAAGCCCGGCGGGCCGGAGAAGACCGAGAATCGGCCTACTACACCATGTTTCACGGCACTGCGCACGTGGTGCTGGCCTCCGGCCTGACCATTGCCGGCGCCACCCTGTGCCTGCACTTCACCCGATTGCCGTACTTCCAGACCATGGGCTTCCCGCTGGCCATCGGCATGGTGATGGTGGTCGCGATGGCGCTGACCCTCGGGCCCGCGGTGATCTCGGTCGCAACCCGCTTCCGCCGGATCCTCGAGCCCCGAATGAACACGAGAACCGCCGGCTGGCATCGGGTCGGCACCGCGACGGTGCGCTGGCCCGGTGCCATCCTGGTCGGCGCCGTGGTGGCGGCACTGGTCGGTCTGATCGCGCTACCGGGCTATCACACCATCTACGACGACCGGATCTACCTGCCGAAGGACATCCCCGCCAACGTCGGCTATGACGCTGCGTTCCGGCACTTCTCGCAGGCCAAGATGAACCCGGACCTGATGATGGTCGAGTCCGATCACGATCTGCGGAACCCGGCGGACTTCCTGGTGATCGACAAGATCGCCAAGGCGCTGAAGAACGTGCACGGAATCGCACAGGTGCAGACCATCACCCGACCTGACGGTGACCCGATCAAGCACTCGACGATCCCGTACACCGTCGGACAGAGCGGCTCCACGCAGCTCATGAACAACGATTACACGCAGACGAACCTGGACAATCTGCTCTCTCAGGCCGACGACCTGCAAACCAGCATCGATGCGATGACCGAGATGATGAGCGTCCAGAAAGATCTGGCAGCGGTATCGCAACGCATGGCCGACAAGATGAAGACGACCTCGAATGACATGGCTGATACTCGGGATCACTTGTCGGACTTCGACGACTTCTTCCGGCCCATGCGCAACTACTTCTATTGGGAGCCGCACTGCTTCGACATCCCGGTGTGCTGGTCCATGCGGTCGGTCTTCGAGAGCATCGACGGCATCAGCCTGATGTCCGATGACTTCCAGGACCTGGTGCCCGACATGCAGCGCATGGCCGACCTCATGCCGAAGATGGTCGCGACGATGCCCAGGCAGATCGCGTCGATGAAGCATCAGAAGCAGGTGCTGCTGAACCAGTACCAGATGCAGAAGGCACAGCAGGATCAGACCATCGCGATGCAGAAGACCGGCACCGCGATGAGCGAGGCGTTCGACGCAGCCAAGAACGACGATTCGTTCTACCTGCCGCCGGAAGCCTTCGAGACCGCAGATTTCCAGCGGGGCCTCAAGCTGTTCATGTCGCCCGACGGACATGCGGTGCGGTTCACCATCATTCACCAGGGCAACCCGTTGACGCAGGAGGGCACCTCGCGCATCGAACCGCTCAAGGTCGCGGCGGCCGACGCGATCAAGGGCACGCCGCTCGAGGGCTCTTCGATCTATCTCGGTGGCAGCGCAGCCATGTACAACGACATGCAGATCGGCGCCGACTACGACTTGATGATCGTCGCGGCCGCGGCGCTGATCCTTATCTTCATCATCATGCTCGTCCTCACCCGTGCGGTCGTCGCATCGGCGGTGATCGTCGGCACCGTGGTACTCAGCCTGGCATCGGCCTTCGGTCTTTCGGTACTGCTGTGGCAGCACATCGTGGGTATTCCGCTGCACTGGATGGTGCTACCGATGTCGGTCATCGTGCTGCTGGCGGTGGGGGCGGACTACAACCTGCTGTTGGTCTCCCGCATCAAGGAGGAAATCCATGCGGGGCTGAACACCGGCATCATCCGCGCCATGGTCGGTACCGGCTCTGTGGTCACCTCGGCGGGCTTGGTGTTTGCCTTCACGATGATGTCCATGTCGGTGAGCAAGCTGATCATCATCGGCCAGGTCGGTACGACCATCGGTCTGGGGCTGCTGTTCGACACGCTGGTGGTGCGGTCGCTGATGACGCCGTCGATCGCCAGCCTGCTCGGACGCTGGTTCTGGTGGCCGCAGCGCGTGCGTCAGCGCCCGATTCCGCAGCCCTGGCCGAAGCCGGTCCCGCGCGAATCCGACCTGGCGTCGGTCTGATGCCAGTGCCTACAGCTACCCCGTCGGTGACATCTGACGGGGTAGCTGTAGACCTACGGCGATACACGCGGTGAATGCTGCGCATTGATAGTTCGAAGGGTCGGTCATGGTGAGTCCTGGTTCGGGCCAGCCGGTTTCGTCCGGCGGGCCCGGGGGTGCGTGGTGTGAATCACGCGACCGCGGAGGATTCGACCGATGCAGATGGGGTAGAGATGAATAAGGTGACCGCGGGGGCATCGCCCCTGCGACTTTCATGTCGAGTTGGGGGCGCGTCCAGATGAAGCGAAATGATCGATCGTTGATGGCTGTCGGTGCGGCGGCGTTGATCGCGGCAGGTGCAGGCGGCGTCGCCGCTGCCGGGCACGCTGCCGCGGAGGCGTGCCCCGACGTGCAGGTGGTGTTCGCCCGTGGCACCTTCGAGCCCGCGGGCGTCGGTGGCGTCGGGCAGGCGTTCGTGGATTCGCTCCGCGCCAAGACGCCGGGAAAGTCGGTCGACGTCTACGCCGTCGATTACCCTGCGTCGCTCGATTTCGCGACCGCCGCCGACGGCGTGATCGACGCGCGGAACAAGGTCACTGCCACCGCGAACGCCTGCCCGAACACCAAGGTCGTGCTCGGCGGCTACTCGCAGGGTGCGGCGGTCGCCGCGTACATCACCGAGGACAGCGTGCCGCAGGGCTTCACTCTGCCGCCGGGTCTGACCGGGCCGATGCCGGCCTCGACGGCCGACCATGTGGCCGCGGTCGTCCTGTTCGGGAAGCCGTCCAGCGGTTTCCTGCAGATGATCTACACGGGCGCGCCGCCCATCACCGTTGGCCCGCGCTACACGAGCAAGACCGACGACGTGTGCATCCCCGAGGATCCGGTGTGCTCGCCGACCGGCAACGATCAGGGCGCCCACGGTGCGTACCCGGTCCGCGGACTGACCGACCGCGCCGCCGACTTTGCGGTGAGCCGGCTCGGCGGCACCGCCAGGCCGGCCCAGGCGACCGCGCAGGCCTCCGGGCTCAACTAAACGAGCGTCGTAATCGCAACAGTGCCAAGGCAATCGGTGGGAGGCCCGGTAACCGGGCGGGCCGTCTGTCGACGTTGATCATCTCGTTGTTGCGTAGGCGGCCCCAAACGGGGTATTCCCTCCCGCATGACGCAGCCCCCCGCGGTTCTGTTCGATGTCGACGGCACCTTGGTTGATTCGAACTATCTGCACGTACACGCGTGGCTCTGCGCGTTTGCCGAGGAAGAACTGCCGGTGGAGGCATGGCGCGTGCACCGGCGCATCGGCATGGACGGGACGGCACTGATCCATGACCTGTGCGGCGATGTGCCCGACGAGATCGGGCAGCGGCTGAAGCAACTGCACAGTCGCTATTACCGTCAGACGGCTGGATTGATGCGGCCGTTGCCGGGCGCGCGCGAACTCCTACACAAGGTGGCCGACCTCGGTCTGCAGGTGGTCCTGGCGACGTCAGCGCCCGAGGACGAGCTGGAGCTGACGCGTCGGGTCCTCGACTGCGACGACGTCGTATCGGCAGTGACCATGTCCGGCGACGTCGATACGGCCAAGCCCGAGCCAGGCATCATCGAGGTGGCGCTCGACAAGGCCGGTGTCGGTCCGGCGCAGGCGGTCTTTGTGGGGGACGCGGTCTGGGATGCAGAGGCTTGTGCGCGAGCAGGGGTCAGGTGCATCGGCGTCCGGAGCGGCGGAGTGGGCGACGATGAACTGCGTGCGGCCGGGGTGGTCGAGGTCTTCGATGACCCTCGTGCGTTACTGGCCCACCTGCCGGAGAGCGCCATCGGCGCCTTGCTCGCCTGAGTGGCAGCGAATCGCCGGCTCCGCACCGTGGTGACTGATCGCCTGCGGTCCTCGCGGCGTCACTGCAGAGTATCGAGTAGCCGAAGCGCGTTGTTGATCCCGGCGTCGAGCACTTGAGCGGAAACGTCAGGGTCAGCGATCGCTCGGGAGAGTTGCAGAGACGTCACCAGAATGCTGAAGAGGCCCCACGCTGCCTGTGTTCGATCCGCCTCAGAGGCGAGATCTGGCAGATGCACGGCAATCTCCTGAACGATCGACTGTGCCCCCGCGGAGTAGGCGTTCCTGACGACGTCATCGCAACGTCCGATCTCACTCAGTAAGGCCGCCGTCGGGCAGCCTTCGGGTTGGTTGTCCCGGTGCTCGGTGGACAGATAGCCGCGGATGTAGCCCTCCAGTGAGTCCCGATCAGACGGTATGGCGCTGATCGCGGCACGCTGCTCTTCGAGTTGATCGGCGACGACGTTCGCGACCAGATCGTTCTTGGAGCCGAAGTGCGCGTAGAACGCGCCATTGGTGAGGTCGGCGTCGGACATCACCGCCGCGATCCCCGAGCCGTCGATACCGTCCTGCTTGAGCCGCCGGCTGGCCGCCGTGATGATGCGCCGACGCGTCTCCATCTTGTGTTCCGCTCCATACCTGGCCATGGAACCCACCTCCGCTTGTGTTGCCGACGACTCTTGACGATGATAATACAGTCATAATATTATGATCGTAATATCAAGTACCGCGGCGAGAGGCCCTGATGAACCCCCTGTACGAACCACTCCAGCTGCCCAACGGCCTGGTGTTGCCCAACCGGATCATGAAAGCCGCGATGAGCGAGGCGCTGGCCGATGCGCATCACGCGCCCGATCAGCGATTGGTGCGGCTCTACGACCGCTGGAGTCGCGGTGGTTACGGGCTGCTCATCACCGGCAACGTGATGGTCGACCGCACCCAGTTGGGGGAGCCGGGGAACGTGGTGATCGAGGACGACCGAGATCCGGGGGCGCTGTCGCGGTGGGTCAAGTCCACTCATGACGCGGGGGTGCCGATCTGGGCGCAGCTCAATCATCCTGGGCGGCAATCCAATCCGCTGGCGATCGGCCATACGCCTGTCGCGCCGAGTGCGGTGCCGCTGAGTCTGCCGGGCGCGCCCACGCCGCGCGCACTGACCGGGCCGCAGATCGAGGACATCGTCGAACGGTTCGTGATCGCAGCATCCGTGTGCGAGGCGGCGGGATTCGATGGCGTGCAGGTCCACGCTGCGCACGGATATCTGGTCACCCAGTTTCTGTCGCCATTGACCAATCTGCGTGATGACGAGTGGGGTGGCGACAGTGAGCGACGAATGCGTTTCCTGCTGGAAGTGATCCGCGGTATCCGAGCCCGCGTCTCACCGGCGTTCGCAGTGAGTGTGAAGCTCAACTCGGCTGACTTTCAACGGGGTGGATTCACCGAGGACGACTCCCGACAGGTGGTGAGCGCCCTGGCTCATGAGGCCATCGACTTGATCGAAATCAGCGGCGGGAACTACGAATCGCCGGCCATGTCGGGATCGGCAGCGGCCAGCACACGAGCCCGCGAAGCCTACTTCCTCGAATATGCCCGTACCGTACGCGCCGCGGCAGGGCAGGTACCGCTCGCGGTCACCGGCGGCTTCCGGTCGCAGGAGGCCATGACACAGGCGGTCGAATCGGGAGACTGCGACGTGGTCGGCCTGGCCCGCCCGACGGTGACCATGCCCGATGCCGCCGAGGCAATACTGACCGGCCGGCTCGACGTCCTTCCGACGCGCGAACTCAAGTACGGAATGCGAAATCTGATAGGTCGATTCGTCGATGTCAAAGCTCTCGACGGTGTGCTCAACATCAGTTGGAGCACCGATCAACTCCACCGGCTCGGCGCCGGGCTCGAGCCGGATCCGAACCGCGGCCGACTTGCCACCACTCTCGCGATGCTCAAGCGCAACGGAACGTCATCGATGCGTCCTAAACGCGGCATCCGGTAACACCTCCGATCTCCCGACTCCCACCAACGCCATGAGGATTGACATGCTCGACTGGAAAGACATACCCACCAAGACAATCGACGTCAACGGAGTGCCGTTCGCATACCGGCAACTCGGCGCCGAATCCGACGTCCCCGTCGTGTTCTTGCATCACTTCACCGCTGTGCTCGACGATTGGGACCCGAGAGTCGTCGACGGTATTGCGACCCGTCATCGCGTCATCGCCTTCGACAACCGGGGCATCGGGGCATCTGGATCGAAAGTCCCGGACAACGTCGATCAGATGGCCGACGATGCGATCGCGTTCATCCGAGCGCTCGGCTTGACGAAGGTGGATCTGCTCGGGTTCTCGCTCGGCGGTGCCGTCGCCCAGGTGGTGGCACTGAAGTCACCCGACCTGGTTCGCCGAATGATCCTGGCGGGCACCGGCCCTCGCGGTGGCGGTGGGATCGACGCGATGCGCAAGATAGTCGCAGTCGCCTACGCCAAGGCGTTCCTGACGCGCAAGGACCCGCGCGAGTACCTGTTCTTTCCCCGAACCGCGGAAGGTAAACGGGCCGCCTCCGACTACTTCACCCGGTTGCAGGAGCGAACCTTCGACAGGGACAAGAAGATCTCGATGCAAGCGCGGCTGGCGCAGCTCAAAGCGATCGTCAACGGCGGCAAGGCCGCACCCGACAACCTGTCGCGGATCGCGGTACCCGTCCTGGTAGCCAACGGCGATAACGACCTCATGGTGGCAAGCAGCCTGTCGGCGGATATGGCGCGCCGAATCCCCAACTCGGAGTTGAAAATCTATCCGAGTTCGGGACACGGCGGCATCTTCCAGCATCACACGACCTTCGTCCCTGACGCGCTCGAATTCCTCGCGGACTGAGTGTCAGTTCGGTAGACGTAAATCTCCTGCATAGCAGCACCATCGAAGAAACGAGTACCTCATGAACAACATCAGTGAAGCCGTCACCTCCTACGCCGAGGCGTCGTCGCGCACCGTGACCGCCGGCGGCACCACCTACGCCTACCGTGAACTCGGTCCCAAAGGCGGCGTCCCGGTGGTGTTCTTCGTGCACCTTGCCGCGACTCTGGACAATTGGGATCCCCGTATCATCGACCCGATCGCCAAGACCCGCCACGTGATCGCCTTCGACAACAAGGGCGTCGGCGGGTCCAGCGGGTCGGTTCCCGGCACCATCGAAGAAGCGGCCGACGATGCCTACACCTTCATCACAGCCCTGGGCTTCAACAAGATTGACGTGTTCTCGTTCTCGATGGGTGGCATGATCGCCCAGGATCTGGTGCTCAAGCACCCCCAACTGGTGCGCAGGCTGGTCTTGACCGGGACCGGGCCCCGCGGCGGGAAGGGCATCGACAAGGTCGCGGGGGTCACCTACTGGGACATGCTGCGGGCCACGCTGAATCGTTCCGACCCCAAGGAGTTCTTGTTCTTCAACCGAGACGCAGTAGGTAAGCGCGCCGGGAAGGAGTTTGTCAACCGGCTCAAGGAGCGCACCACCGATCGCGACAAGGACATCAAAATCAGTGCGCTCCTGACCCAGCTCAAAGCGATCAAGGCCTACGGCCGGTCCAGGCCGTCGGATCTGTCGAAGATCACCCAGCCGACGTTGATCGCCAACGGCGACCATGACCGCATGGTGCCTACGGCGCTATCTGAGGATCTCCATCGCCGCATCGCGGGATCAGAACTGATCATCTATCCCAACTCCGGGCACGGTGGCATCTTCCAGTACCACCAGCAGTTCGCCCCCGTCGCCGCGGCATTCCTCGCCGACGGCGAAAAGTAGCGAATCTGATCCAGCAGAAAGAATTTCGCAATGGCTCATCCGCGCCAGCAGCGCTACTCATTGAACAACAAGACCGTGTTCCTCACCGGCGCAGCCGGCGGTCTCGGCGCGGCGACCGTCTCGGCACTGACCCAGCGCGGCGCACGGGTTGCCCTTGCCGATATCGACCTACGTGCCGCAGAACGAACCGCCGGAATGCTGCCACCGGGACAAGTCCTACCCGTGCACTGCGACGTCACGGCAATCGACTCCGTCCACGCTGCCGTGCGCGAGGTCGAGGACAGGTTCGGGCCCGTCGACGTCGCCATCGCCAATGCGGGCTTGATGGGACGCGGCGGAACATTGCGCACCTTGTCGACCGATGAGGTCGACCGCGTGCTGTCGGTCAACGTATCCGGCGTGCTCAACACGGTGTCGGCGACGATCGAGTCGGTCATCCAAAACCGCGGCCAGATCGCCCTCATCAGTTCGGTTTTCGCCTACCTCAATGGTGCCGGAGCCATGCCCTATGCGATGAGCAAGTCCGCGGTCGAGCAAGCCGGCCGCGCCCTCGCCGTCGAACTGGCCAACCACGGTGCTACGGCCATGACCGCATACTTCTCGCTCATCGAGACCGGCATGATTCAGCACGGCATCGACGAAGATCCACACGTACAGGCCCTGCTCTCGGCGATGCCGAAGTTCATTCTCAAACGCATCCAGCCGACCACGGCCGCAGCAGCCATTGTCAATGGCCTCGAGCAACGTCGACGGACCGTCTCTGCGCCGGCGCGCTGGCGCCCCGTATCGGCATTGCGCGGTGTCCTCGGTCCTTTGGTCGATGGACGACTGGCGCGTGACGTCGGAGTGCAACGCGCGTTGTCCGAACTCGATGCACGACGTGGGGGATAGCGTCGTGCATAGCTGGCTGTCGGCGAAAAGTGCTGAGTCGCAATATATTCGGATCTGCGGCAAAGCTTGCCTATCAACTATAACCTCGTTATAGTCTGAATATAACTTCGTTATAGAACGTTCGCTCGAGAGGATGGCGATGACGCAGCAGGTACGAGGCGATCTGGTGATCGAGGATCGCGGGCGGGTGCTCGTCGCCCGAGTGGATGGTGGCCCGCACAGCCTGTTCGGCGTCCAGATCGCCGATCAGCTCGAGGCATTGGTGGATCGGGTCGATCGCGACCCGGGAGTGCATGCCGTGGTGTTCACCGGCGCACGTCCGGGTCGGTTCGTCAGCCACGCCGACGTGCGATGGCTACAGGCGGAGGGCGCTGCCGTACCTGAGATGGGCAGACGCAGCGCGTCGGCGGCCCTGCGCGTGGCCCGCGGCATGGACCGCGCCCGGGTCCTGAACCCGGTTGTGCAGAGAACGCCGCTGCGCGGCGTCGCACAACTCGATCGACTCCACGCGACCTTCCTGAAGATGAACGCCAGCGGCGTCATCTTCGTGGCCGCCCTCAACGGCTCGGCGCTCGGGCTGGGCGCCGAATTCGCGTGGGCATGCGATCTGCGGATCATGGCCGACGACGATCTCTTCATCGGCCAACCCGAAGTGCTGCTGGGCATCATGCCCGGTGGGGGCGGCAGCCAACGCCTGACCCGCCTCATCGGCACCCACAAATCACTGGTCGCCATTTTGGAGGGCAGGCCGTTCACTCCGGCGCAGGCATTGGCCAACGGTGCGGTCGACGAGGTCGTCCCCACCGAGGATGTCGTGACGCGGGCCATCGAAGTCGCTGAGTACTTCGGCAAACGCACCAAAGGCTCGGTCGAGGCGATCAAACGGTCGGTCTATTTCGGCGGGTCGATGTCACTGCAGGAGGGCCTGCACGTCGAGCGCACCGAGTTCCTCGGTACTGATCAATCCACGGAAGGCCAGCAGCTGATGCTGCAGTACCTCGCCGATATCGAGTCCTCGGGCGAACTGCCCTTGTATCACGAAGACGTCTACGACCGCGCGCTCGAAGCGGGCGCGGTGCCCGCCGTCGGCACGAACGGAGCGGCGGTGGCGCGGAAATGATTTCGGCACAGCCGTTTACGCGCCAAGATATCTCCTTCACCTCAGGGAAGGACACCTGTGCCGGATGGCTCTACTTGCCCACCGGTGTGACCGCGCCGCCGGTGGTGATCCTGGGCCACGGCCTGGGCGCGACACGGGAGATGCGTCTGGACGCCTACGCAGAGCGCTTCGCGCGGGCCGGCATCGCCGCATTGGCGTTCACCTACCGGCACTTCGGTGACAGTAGCGGTCAACCCCGCCAGCTCCTGTCGATCAAACGTCAACTCGCCGACTGGGATTCCGCGATAGCCTACGCGAAGGGCCGGCGCGAGACCGACGGCACCAGGATCGCGGTGTGGGGCAGTTCGTTCGGCGGTGGCCATGCCATCACGGTTGCGTCGCGGCATCCTGAGTTGAAAGCTGCGGTGGCCCAATGCCCGTTCACCGACGGGCTGGCTTCCGCAGTGGCTCTCGGGCCGGCCGCCACGATCAATGTGTTGCCGTTGGTGGCCCGGGACTATGCCTCGATCGTGAGACGACGCGAGCCGGTGATGATTCCGCTGGCGGGCGCCCCGGGGACGCTGGCGTTGATGAACGCGCCGGATGCACTGCCCGGCTATCAGGCCCTCCTGCCGGCGAATTCGAGCTTCCGCAACGAGGTCGCCGCGCGCGTGGCACCCACGATCATGATGTACCGGCCGGGGCGGGCCGCCAAGAAAGTCGCATTTCCGATCCTGTTCTGCATCAGCGACACCGACACCGTCACCCCACCCGCGGAGACCGAACGCTATGCACGCTCGGCACCCCGAGGTGAGATCAAGCATTACAGCGCCGGACATTTCGCGTTCTACCACGGCGATCCTTTCGAGCAGTTGGTCACCGATCAGATCGACTTCCTGACCCGGCACCTCTGAGCAACCAGGACACCTATGAAGCTCCCCGCACTGCCCGACCGCCGGGCCGAGCACGATCCGCACGGGCCCGCTCTGGCCGACGCACGCCAAGCGCTGACCAATGCCCAACTGCGCGACCGCGTGCAGGCTGCCGCACAACAATTGCGTGGCATGGGGATCGGTACCGGCGACGTGGTGGCCGTTGCCCTGCGTAACCGCGTCGAGTTCGTTGTGCTGTTGTTCGCCGCCTGGCGCGTGGGCGCCGCCATCACACCCGTCAACCCCAGCCTCACCGACGATGAGGTCAATCGCCAACTCGCCGATTCCGGGGCCCGGTTGCTGGTCATCGACGACGACCTCACCATCGCCACCGTGGTGCCCACCCTTGCCGTCGCTGACTTGGACACTGAGCCCGGGGGAGCGGATCAGCCGCCGCACGTGGATGTCTCGGCCCTGGCGCTACTGATTTACACCAGCGGCACCACCGGCGCACCCAAAGGTGTCATGCTCGATCACGCCAACCTCGACGCGATGGCCCAGATGGGACGTCAGGCGCTGCAGATCGGGCCGGCCGACCGATGCTTGCTGATCCTGCCGTTGTTCCATGTCAACGGCATTGTCGTCAGCGTGATCACGCCACTGCTGGCCGGCGCCAGCGTCGTCATCGCCGACCGCTTCTCGCCCGGTACCTTCTTCGACGTCATCGAACGCGAGCGACCCACCTATTTCAGTGCGGTGCCCACCGTCTACACCATGCTTGTCGCCCTGCCCGGCGACGTCATCCCCGACACGTCCTCGTTGCGCTTCGCGATCTGCGGAGCCGCACCGGCATCGCCGGAACTTTTGAACCGCTTTGAAACTCGCTTCGGGTTCCCGCTCGTCGAAGGCTACGGACTGTCGGAAGGCACCTGCGCATCGACCATCAACCCCATCGACGGCCCGCGTCGAGGTGCGGGGAAGCCCTTTCCCGGGCAACGGATTCGGATCATCGACATCCGTGGTGACGACGTTCCCACCGGGGAAACTGGTGAGGTGATCATCGCCGGACCCAACGTCATGCGTGGTTACCTCGGGTGCCCTGAAGCCACTGCCCACACCATCGTCGGTGGTTGGCTGCACACCGGCGACATCGGTCACCTCGACGCCGAGGGCTACTTGACCCTGGCCGGGCGGTCCAAAGACATGATCATCCGGGGCGGTGAGAACATCTATCCCCGCGAGATCGAGGACGTCCTCTCCAGCGAGCCGAATGTCCTTGATGTCGCGGTCATCGGGGTCCCTGACGCAAAATGGGGTGAAGTGGTGGTGGCATACGTCGCGCCACGTCCCGGTACCGCTATCGACATCAACGCCCTGCAGGCGCTGTGCGCGCTCAACCTGGCCGGCTACAAACGGCCGACCGAAATCCTGATCCTGGACGCGATCCCCAAGAATCCGGTCGGAAAAACCGACAAGGCGCCACTGCGCGCCGCCCACCTGGCGGCCACCAAGAACACCGAAAAGGCAATGTCATGAAAGCTTTTGCACTCACCCGCTATGGCAAGAAGAACAACGTCAGCGTCATGGAACGTGCGGTGCCAGACCTGCGCGACGATGACGTCCTGATTCAGATCCACGCCACCAGCGTCAATCCACTGGACCTCAAAATTCGGAACGGCGAACTCAAACCACTACTGCCGTACAAACTTCCGGTTGTCCTCGGTAATGACCTGGCCGGTGTCGTCGTCAAGACGGGGCCGCGAGTGCGACGCTTCGCTGTTGGCGATGCGGTGTACGCCAAACCCAACCAGGACCGCATCGGCACCTTCGCCGAATACCTCGCCGTCAACGAGGACGACGTCGCGCGTATACCCAAGACCGTCACCATGAACGAAGCCGCCGCGCTGCCGCTGGTCGGCCTGACCGCCTGGCAGGCGCTGGTCGACAAGGCGCACTTGCGGCCCGGACAGAAGGTGCTCATCCACGCCGGCTCCGGCGGCCTGGGCACCATCGCCATTCAATTGGCCAAACACCTGGGGGCCACGGTCGCGACCACCACGAGTACCAAGAACGTGGAATGGGTCAAGGCACTCGGCGCCGACATCGTGATCGATTACAAGACAAAGGATTTCGCGGCCGAACTGAGCGACTACGACGTCGTCTTGGACACTCAGGGCGGTGTGACCCTGGAGAAGTCGCTCTCGGTCGTCAAACCCGGCGGCGCGGTCATCTCGGTAGCCGGGCCGCCCGACCCCGGATTCGCCCGCGAGTTCGGGGCGAACTGGCTGCTGGTCCAAGGGATGCGCGCCTTGAGTTTCTCGGTGCGACGCAAGGCCAAACGACGTTCTGTGAACTACTCGTTCCTGTTCATGACCGCTAATGGAGACCAGCTCCAAGACCTGGCCGCCTTGGTCGACGATGGTGTCATCCGTCCGGTCATCGATCGGCTGTTCCCGTTCGACGCCACCCTCGACGCCTTGGCATATGTCGAGAATGGCCGCGCGACAGGAAAAGTCGTCATCACTGTCACGGGTGACCGTGAACAGTCCTGATCGGGACTTCGATTACGACTGGCTGGTGATCGGGTCGGGATTCGGCGGCAGCGTATCGGCATTACGCCTGTCGGAGAAGGGGTTCCGGGTCGGTGTAGTCGAACGCGGGCGCCGATACGCCCCACAGGACCTACCCGCGTCGGCGTGGCAGTCCGGCAAATATCTCTGGGCGCCGCGGCTGCGCAAGCTGGGTATCATGCGAATCTCGATGTTCCGACACATCTTCTTCCCCTCCCAGAGCGGCGTCGGCGGCGGTAGCCTGGTCTACGGCGGTGTGCTGTACCGCGCAAAGGACGAGTTCTTCAACGGCGCCCAGTGGCGCGACCTTGGGGACTGGGAGCAGCGCCTGCGGCCGCACTACGACACCGCTGAACGGATGCTCGGTGCGGCACTGGTCCCGTTCGATTCGGTTCACCAACAATGGATTCGGGAAATGGGCCGACACTTCGGCACGGAAGATACTGTCAGCCGTGCACCGACCGGGGTGTTCTTCGGAGAGCCCGGGAAAACCGTGCCCGACCCCTACTTCGGCGGCGCCGGGCCCGACCGCACCGGCTGCACCCGCTGCGGTGCCTGCATGGTCGGCTGCCGCGTCGGAGCGGTGAATTCACTGACCCAGAACTACCTGTGGTTCGCCGAACGCAACGGCGTGCACATCCTGCCCGAGCATCAGGCGATCGACGTGACCCCCGTCGGCGACCCGGACGGACGCGACGGCTATCACGTCACCACCATCCATCCTGCCGGCGGGCGCCGCCAGATCTACACCACACGCGGCGTCGTGTTCGCCGGCGGGGCCTTGGGCACCAACGAACTGCTGGCCAACTGCAAGCGCGGCGGTTCACTGCCGAACCTCAGCGACCGCCTGGGTGAATTGGTGCGCACCAACAGCGAATCCGTGCTGACCGTGCTGCTGCCCGAGGATCAGGAAAGCTGGCGCGATGTCACCGCGAGCAGCAGCGTGCACGTCGATGCCGACACCCACATCGAACTGCTCACCTACGGGCCCAACGCCGACATGCTCAGCCTGCTCTACACCATGCTGGTGGGTGACGGTACCCGGATCACCAGGCCACTGAAATGGATTGCGGCGATCGCGCGACACCCACGACGCTGGCTGGCAACGCTGTGGCCGGTGGGTTGGAGCCGACGCATGACGATGCTGCTGGTGATGCAGTCGCGCGACAACGCGATCTCCTTTCGCGCCCGAAAACACCGATGGGGCAATGGCTATCGACTGTCCACCGTCCAGAACACGGACAACCCCGCCCCCACCTTCATCGACAAAGGCAATCAAGCTGCGCGCTGGCTGGCCGAGCGCACCGGAGGCATCGCCCAGAGCAACGTCCTGGAGGCTCTGGGCAACATCCCCTCCACCGCGCACCTGCTGGGCGGGGCCGTCATCGGCGCCAGTCGCGCCATGGGAGTGGTTGATGCGAACCTACGGGTATTCGGGTATCACAACATGCTCGTCTGCGACGGCTCGGCGATGCCGGCAAACCCCGGTGTCAACCCGGCCCTGACCATCACCGCGCTCGCCGAATACGCCATGGCACAGATTCGCGCACGCACCGGGACCGCGTGAACACCTTCAGCGCAGCGCAAACATGATCGATGGAAGAGGGCTTGCATGACCATTCGCACCGGGCGGTCGCTTGTACTCTCAACTGGCGACGTCAACTGAACGGAGGTGCATGAGCGCGATGCCCCGACCTGCCAAGGCCGGTGTCACATCCAAGGCCGAGAAAGAGGCGGCGCCGCGGTTGGACCGTGAGCAGGCTGTCGCTCAGTTGGTCGGCGCCGCAACCGCACTGTTGGCCGAGCACGGGCCCGCCGCGATCAAGGCACGGACAGTCGCTGACGCTGCGGGGCTCTCGACGATGGCGGTGTATCACCACCTCGGTGGCGTTCCGGAACTGATCCAGGCCGTGGTGGATCGCGGCTTCAAAGATCTCGGTGATGTCTTCCTCGGCGCACCTGCCAGCGATGACCCGGTCACGTCACTGTTCGCGATGGCGCTGGAGGCTCACCGGTTCGCTCAAGCCAATCCGCACCTCTACGACCTCATGTTCGGGCTGTCCGCCCGCGGTAGCTACCGGCCGGTGACGGCCACCGACCGTGGCCGTTCCGCCGGCTTCGAGGACGCGTACGCACATTTGACCGAAGGCTGCACCCGGCTGGTCGCCAGTGGCCGAGTACGTCCGGATGAGGACCCCGAAGTGATTGCGCCACAACTGTGGAGTGCCGTTCACGGCTTCGTCACGCTTGACCTTGGCGGCCACCTATCTACGTTCAAAGACCCTGTCCGCCAGGTCTTCTCGCCGATGATGGTCAACCTCGTGGTAGGGCTGGGCGACGATCCGAAGCGGGCCACCGCATCCAATGTTGACGCCATTGAGGCATCGCGCCGGTCGAATCCCAACCCGTTCTGATCTGATCGATCAATAGCGAGCAGCGATGGGTTTCGCTGCCCCAACCATCAGCTCAACGTGCCGGCGGCGACCGCAGCCGCGTTGATTCTGGTCAGCACCGTGTGCAGGCGTTCCAGCTCGTCGAGACCCACGCCGAGTTGTTCGACAACCGCGGGCGGAATTTTCAGGGCACGGCGACGTAGCGCGACGCCTTTCGGCGTCAGCGTGATGTGGGTGGTGCGTTCATCGGTGGCGCTGCGCGTACGGCGGATGAACTCGAGCGTCTCGAGGCGTTTGAGCATCGGCGACACGGTGGCGGAATCCATCTGCAGCAGCGCGGCGATCTGCTTGACGGTCAACGGTTCCTGTTTGGCTTTCGCGTTGTCCCACAACGCCAGCAGCACCAGGTATTGCGGATGCGTCAGCCCGAGTGGTTCGAGCAGCGGCCGGTAGATCGCAAGTACCGCACGGTTGGTGATGGCCAGCGCGAAGCAGACCTGCCGTTCCAGGGCCAGGGGATCGACATCTTGGGGGACAGCGGTCATGCTGCTCAGCTTATTACCAATTAGGGCCCTAACAGTTTGCGCCCGGGATGTCAGGGGTCAGCGGTGGAATAGCGAGCTAACTGATAGCGTCCTAACTATTAGGGTACGAAGAGCATGGTGCTCGTCGATCCGATCAGTCAAAGGAGTCGTCATGGTCGCCGACAGTCCGACGTTCTGGCAGCGCATCACCTACGCCTACGGACGTCGCTTACCGGATCACCTGCGGGAATGGGTTCGCCAGGACCTGACCGACGACGGCGCCGTGCGCCGGCACATGATCCGATATGCCATCCCGCCGATCTTCGCACTGGCTCCGCTGTGGCTGCTGCCGGCGTCGGTGTACGTGCACTCTGAAATGACGCTGCCGATCTACTTCTGGGCCCTGGTGATGGCGTTCGTGCTCAACAAGGTGTGGCGCCGTTACCGCCTGAGCCAGCACGGTCTCGACCCGAACCTGATCGACGAAGTTTTGCGGCAGAAGCAGTCGCAGATGCACGACCGCTATGCCGAACGCTTCGGCCCACGGCCGGAATCCGCCAAATGGCAGGCGAACAGCCGGCCGTTCTGACAGTCGGCGGGCGTCGTCATCCCAAGAGGGCTTCGCTCGCTTCCCGGGCGCGCTGCGCTGCCGTGATGTCTCCGCTGATGGCGGCGGTCACCATCGCGCCTTCGGCCAACAGGCACAAGGGCTCCGCCGGCGCGTCGGTGGCGGCGGCGACCCAGCCGGCAATCTGTTCGTGGAACGCCTGTTTGTGGGCGCGGACCTCGGTCAGGACCGCTGGAGAGTTGGCGCCGAGTTCGCCGTACGCGTTGATCCAGGCGCAGCCGCGGAAATCAGGCTCGGCGAACCATCTCCCGAGCCAGTCGAAGACCGCGAGAACTCGTTCTCGCGGGTCCGCGTGCTGTTCGACGTAGTTGGTCAGGCTGCCGCGCCATCGCCGGTCGCGGCGCTGCAGCACGGCGACGACGAGATCTTCCTTGGTCGCGAAGAATCCGTAGATTCGCTTCAGCGCGATCCCTGCTGCGGCGCGGATGTCGTCCATGCCGACGGCTTGGATGCCACGCTCGTAGAAGAGCGCCTCGGCGGCGTCCAGCAGCGCTTCCCGGTCGCGGGACTTCTGTTCGTCGCTGATCGGCGCGGGCATCGAATCCATCCTTGACGTTGAGAACGTTCGTTCCCTACGATAGTCGAGTCACGTAGAGAACGCACGTTCTCGATAGCTGGAAGAAGGAACCATGAGCGAACAGCGCCCGCCCGTCCCGCCATTCACCCCAGAAACCGCACTCCAGAAGGTGCAAGCGGCCGAGGATGCCTGGAACACCCGCGACCCGCAGCGCGTCGCCCTGGCGTATACGCCGGACTCGGTCTGGCGTAACCGGGACGTGTTCGTCACCGGTCGCGAAGAAATCGTCCAGTTCCTGACCGCCAAGTGGGAGCGCGAGCACGACTACGCCCTGCGCAAGGCGCTGTGGGGGTTCCGTGGTAACCGCATGGCCGTGCGGTTCCAGTACGAGTGGCACGATGCCACGGGCCAGTGGTGGCGCAGCTACGGCAACGAACTCTGGCAGTTCGACACCGACGGTTTGATGGAACGCCGCGAGGCGAGCATCAACGACATGCGGATCAACGAGAGCGATCGGCGCATCTTCGGCCCCCGGCCCGAGGGCGAGCGTGGAGTCGAACTTCCGCTCCTGTAGGCCCCGCCCCGGGGACTCAAGCGAACCCCCGGGAGTACTGGGGTGGGTATGGCAGTGTCACCCCGAGGTGTTGCGAGGCGTCGCGGACCCAATTGGGATTACGCAGCAGGGCGCGCGCCACGAAGACGGCATCGGCCTCGCCGCCGGAGACGATCGCTTCGGCCTGTTCGGCCTCGGTGATCAATCCGACCGTCGCGGTGGGGATATCGGCCTCGGCGCGAACTTTTTTCGCGAATGGCACCTGATATCCGGGCGCCACCGGGATTCGGGCGTCGGGAACCGCGCCGCCGGTGGACACGTCGATGAGGTCGACCCCGGCCTCTTTCAAAGCGACGGCGAGGGCGACCGTGTCCTCGCCGGTCCAGCCCGGACGTGCGTCGTCGGTGTCTCCGGCGAGCCAGTCGGTGGCTGAAACCCGGAAGAACAACGGCAGGTGCTGCGGCCATGCGGCACGCACCGCTTCGGCGACCTGCAGCGCGAAGCGCATCCGGTTGGCGAGTGACCCGCCGTACGCGTCGGTGCGCGTGTTCGACTGCGGCGACAGGAACTGATGGATGAGATAGCCATGTGCACCGTGGATTTCGAGGACCTGGAAGCCGGCCGCGGCGGCTCGTCGGGCGGAATCGGCGAAGCTTGCCACGATTCTTTCGATGTCGTCGACTTCGAGTTCCGCGGGAACCGGACGATGTCCGTACGCAATGGCACTGGGGCCCAGTGTCGTCCAGGATTCGGGGGTCCGGCCGGGATCCGGCCAGGGCCGGCCCGTGGAGGCCTTGCGGCCGCCATGCACGATCTGGATGCCCGGTACCGAACCCTGCGCCGTGATGAAGTGGGTCAGGCGCTGGAATGCCGGGATCTGCCGGTCGTTCCACAATCCGAGGTCGTAGACGCTGCTGCGGCCGACGGGCTCCACGGACGTTGCCTCGACCATCGCCAGCGCGACGCCGCCGATCACCCGCGAACCGAAGTGTTGCAGATGCCAATCGGTCGGAGTGCCGGCTTCCGGCCCGTCGGCGACGCCCGAGAATTGCTGCATCGGCGACATCCACGCTCGGTGAGCGAAGGTGACGTCGCGAAGGGTGAGTGGTGTGAAGAGCACCGACATCAATTCACTCCCAAGAAGGTTCGGGTCGCACAGTTGGTGCGTCCTCGGCGGGTCAGCATTTGACCGCGAAGGTACCGGGTCCGATTCGGCCGGTCGACCGATGAAGCGGAGAACATCGGTCCCGGAACTGGTCTGGGGCCATTAGGCTCATTGATGTTGACGTCCCGTGACCCGCGGGATCAGACATTCTTGGGGGAGAGATGTTCACAAAATTTCGTCTGATTGCCGGGGCTGTTGCTGCCGCCGCCGCACTGTCTGTCGCCGGTGCGGGGTTCGCCTCGGCATGGCCGATGCCGTTCACGCCGGAACAGCAGCGGTTCATCAACCAGGCCCGCAATGCGGGCTTCCCCGGTGACGACGACGCGGTTATGCAGGCGGGGCTGCAGGCATGCCAGATGGCGTTCAGTGGCCAGTCGCGTCCCGACGTCATCGGCGCGCTGGCAGGGCAGTACGGCGCTGACGCGGGTCCGGCCGGGGCGCTCGCGAAAGCTGCGCACGGCATCCTGTGCACGTCGGCCCCGAACTGACCAGCCTGTGACGCAACCACCACCGCAGCACGGCCCGTCGGGCGACCCACGGCACCGACCGCCGGCCGGTGCACCCGGGCAACCGGTCCCGCCCGCACCGGGGCAGCCGGCATGGCAGCCTCAGCCCGGCTGGCCGGCGCCGAACCCGCAACCCTGGGCCGGCCAACAGCAGCCGTACTACGGTCCGCAGACCCCATTGCCGGGCTATCCGCCGCCACCGCGCAAGTCGGGGCTCAAGCCGTGGATGTGGATTGTGGGTGTGATGCTGCTACTGATCGTGCTCGGCGGCATCGGCAACGTTGCGCGCAAGGGACTGCACACCACCACGGCCTTCGGCGCCCAGCTGAAGACGGGGCAGTGCGTCACCACCGCCGACTACGAGAAGTTTCATTTCACCTCGACCAGCTGCGAATCCTCGGATGCTGTCTACGAATTGGCGGGCGAGACCTCGAAGGGACTGTGCCCGGACGGCAAGGCGCCGTCGGAGGGCCCGTACTTCTACGCCACCAGCAATCAGGATGACCCCAAGGCCGCAAGTTTGTGCTTCGCGCTGAACCTGCACGAGGGTGACTGCTACGCGCTGGATCTCACCGGCAAGAGCATCCGGAACATCGACTGCGCGCAGGCTCCGACGATCGCCAACTCGCACACCGGCGTGTTCAAGGTGGCCCAGCGCATCGATGGCAGCGTCGATGAATCGGCCTGTGCCACTGCGGCGAAGGCGATGGTCTTCACATCCCCGAAGCGGGTGTACTGCCTGACCAAACTTGTCGACTGAGGCCGCGGCGCGGTGCGCGCGACCCGCGCCGTGTACGTCGAACGTATGAAATTTGCTGGGGGTTCTCGTAGGAGCTGCTGTGGGAGTCCTACGATGGTGGATGCGTTTGCAGTGATTCGCGCAGGGTGGACGACGGGGCGGGGGGCTGGTTCTGTGCTGGAAACCCTTCTGGCAGTCCTGAATCCGGGGCCGGCGGCCCCACAGTAGGCATCCACGGCAAGGCGAGGCGCCTCATGACCGGTTCCGTTGGCCGCATACGTTCTCGTACAACACTATTGGCAGCGGTGGCCGCCGTCCTGACGTTGGTTGGCGGATGTCAGCGCGCCGCCCAGGTCGGCACCGAAGTGGCCCACGAATTCCATCCGGTGCCGGTGCCCAAGATCGAAGTGCCGTCCGGACTGCCGAGACCCGGGCATCCCGACTTGCCGGCTGTCGGAGTGCCGGCCGTCCTGCCGCCCACCGGATCGCTCGACCAGCTCCTGACCCGCTTCGCAACCGGAAGCCAGGAAGAGCGGGTGGTCAAGTTCGCCGCGTGTACCGCCATGCGCAAGTCCACCGATTCGACACAGACGACCGATCAGTGGAGATCCCAGATCTATGCCGCTACACCCGAATTGACCGCCGGAAAGCTCCGTAGGGCGGTCGTCGACAAGGCAGTGGATCGGGTCGCGTCTGCGCTGTCCGCGACACGCGACTACGGCGCCACCTACACCCGTATGTGCAAGTTCTGATCAGGAGTCGCGGTATGACGACCACAACGCCGGATACTCAATCTGACGATGCACCAGCGGGTCCGGGCGACCAAGACAAGCGGACACTGCTGTCCCGACTCACGAAGCCGGGGGTGCGGACTGCCCTGATGGCGTTGTTCCTGCTGTACGCAGGCTTCGGCGCCCTGTCGGTCATCGACGACACGCTTTCGCTCATGCACAAGCCGGGCCATGCTTCGGTATCGGCGTCTGCCATTCTGTCGCCGTCATCGATCGCGCACAGCAACGCCAGCACCAATGCGACGGCGATCGGCGAATGGTGGGGGTGGAATACATACTTCAACGACCACTTCGGTCAGGACGTGGTGTCCCCGTTCGGCCTGGCCTTCATGTACCTGGCCGTGGACGTCGTGTTCATCGCATTTCCGGTCACGCTACTGCTGCTCGGCGCGGTGAGATATTCCGAAGACCACCTTGCATTGGCGTCTACCGCCGACTGGCGCGCCGGCCTGGCGCAGCCGCTGCGGTTCGCCTCGTACGCCACGGCTGTGTATCTGGCTTTCGACGTCATCGAAGACGTTGTGTTGCTGGGTATCACGGTGCTCCTCAATCCCGATCTGGCGAAGGGGCCGAACACCTTTGGGGTCCACTGGCTCATTCAGCACGTCGACTGGGCGGTCCCGGCCGCAGGCATGATGTCGGCAGCGAAACTTCTGTTCCTGTTCACTGCTGCCCTCGGCTGTGCCGCAGGGCTGGCTGGAACGCTTGAACCGCCGGCTTACCCGAAGAAAGTGAGTCGCCGCCGTGCGGTGGTCGCGCTGCGCGCACATCTGGGTCTCGCCCTGATCCTCATCGCGCTACTTGCCCTGGGCTCTGACTTGGGCCGCCAGCTCGATGACGCATTTCTCCTGCTGTTCGAACCTCACCATGCGTACTTGGTGATCGCGACATTGGTCGCTGCCGTCGTTGCCACCGGCACGCTCGTACTCACCGCTCGCTCGGTCCTGCATGCATATCAGTCGGCACCGTCGGTGCCGACTGCTGCCCAGACCAAGAAGGCCAACAAGATCATCCTTTCTATTGGGTTGGGCGCCATGGTCATTGGCGGCGCCGCCATTGCTCTCCACTGGCCCCTCGGGCAGGTGGCGTTCGTACCTGGGGCCATCGCACTCCTGCTCGGATTGTTCGGGTTCAAACGCGACGCTGCCGTCGACGACCGGCTGGACGAGATTCCCATGAATACCCAGTGGGGTGCGCGGGTTGCCGGCGCGCTGTCGGCGGCCCCATTCGCAGTGCTGTTCGCGCTGTCGATGCGCAACGGCGTTCGTCTGTTCGCCGTCAAGGACGGCACCGGATGGTGGCTGGCACTGTGCATGGTGATCTGCATCGTGGTGGTGGCGGCGATTGTCCACTGGTCGCCCAACCTGTGTGACCACGACACCGGCCAGACGAAGGATCCGTCCCTGTGTCGACGCCTGGCGCTTGCCGCGGCATCGGCGATGGCGTTTGTGGTCCTTGGCTACTCGCCGCAGATGACGGGGAATGCGCTCGGGCCCTGGGGCGTGTTGTTCGCCCTGGTCTTCGCGCTGACGCTCGGCGTCACAGCGCTGGTGTTGTTCAGCGATGCCTACTATCCCGGAAACGTGCTTGCCGCCAGTGGATTACGCCGCCTGCCGGTGATCGCGATCATCCTGATCAGCGCGGTGGCGACGTCATTGACCGATGACCAGTCCACGTACCACTCCGTCCGGTTGAAGGATGCAGCTGCCGGCACCCGGGTGACCATCGATGAGGCGCTCGATCAATGGGGCAGAAGGCAGACGGAGGTCACCCCAACCCAACCGGCCAAGCCTGAGCCGATTCCGTTGGTGTTCGTCGCCTCCGCCGGCGGCGGTATTCGAGCTGCTTACTGGACGACGATCGTGCTGAATTGTCTTGTCAAAGGCCAGAGTGTCGGCGGCTGGAAGCCGATCGGTATGGACATGAACAACGTTTGCACCCAACCGATGTCGATGGATTCGATCTTTCTCGCCAGTGGAATTTCGGGCGGGAGTCTCGGCCTCGCGGTGACCAAGGCGTTCAAGGACGCCCCCGGGCGCCCGTGGTCGGAGCCTCTCGGCAAGGATTTCCTCGGACCTACGGTGGCCGGCGTCGCCTTTCGCGACCTGCCCAACGCCTTTCTGCGCCTACGGGTGGACGGCCGCGACAGTGCGGCGGTGTTGGAAAAGTCGTGGGAGAAATCGGTTCGCGACGCGAAGGGTGATCTGGAGTCGGGATTCCTGGCCACGGCGTGGTCGACACCTGACCGCCTTGACTTTCCGGTCTTGGCGCTCAGCGGCACCTCGGTCACCGACGGCTGCCGAGTGACGGTGTCAGCGGTCAAGTTGGCCGACACGGACGCCGCGTCCCGCGACTGCTTGTCGCTCGATCGCGTGGTGACGCCGATCGACGGGGCGCACACGCAACTGCAAACGCTGGCTGCCACCAAGGATGCGTTCGACAGCATGTGTCCGTCGGACGCCAAGAAGCCCGGTGAACCGAAAGACCTGGCATTGTCGACGGCGGCGTTGCTCAGCGCACGGTTCCCGTACGTGTCGCCGAACGGGACGTTGTACTGGTGCAAGGACCGGGCGGTACGGACGTTCGACCTTGACGGGGGACTGATCGACGCGTCTGCGGCGGCCCCGCTGGCACTGGCGTGGCCGGAGGTCGTGAAGTGGTTGGCGCGTGCGGAGCGGAACGGAAAGTGCTTCGCTCCCAAGCTGATCCTCATCGACAACGGTTATGTGACGTCAACGAAATCAGAGGTACCCAATCGACCGCCCGGGCTCATTGCGCCGCTTACCGCGTTCGGGGCGGTGGGCAATGCTCGCTCGGCTGCTGCCCGGCAGACCGCAGCCCTGGATTTCGAGAAGTTCTTCCCGCCTGGCCGGTGCGGTGGTGACACAGCGCCTGGCGCGGCGCGGCCCGACTGGTTGTTGCCGAACGTCGTCGACTTCTATCCCGTCGCACAGCCCGGCGTCGAAGCCCCGCTCGGCTGGACCCTGTCCGAGCGGTCGCAGAGATCTCTGGGCCACCAGCTGGAGAACAAGTACAACCGGTGCTCCGTGGAAATCGTCGGACGCTGGTTCAGCCACGAAACCGGGAAGCCGCCGGGCTGCAAGGGAACATGAGCGAGCGCAGCGCAATTGGCCCCGCAGCGCAATTGGCCCAGCCGGGTAATCCCGGCTGGGCCAATCGTCGAAACGTCAGGTCAGCGGCGCTGCTCAGCTTCCTGTCGCTGCTCCGCGGTCTTGGCGCCCGCCCGTGCGGCGTCCGCCTCGGCTTCCTTCTTCGCGGCGTCGCGTTGCGCGTCGGCCTTGTCCTGCTGGGCCTGGCCCTCGCGAACCACGTCGTCTCGGCCCGTCACCGTGCCGATGACTTCCTTGGCTTTGCCCTTCACACCTTCCACCACGCCGCGGACGGCTTCCTCGGGTCCAGTGTTCTGCTTGTCGGTCATTGTCTCCCCTTCCACTACCGATGGATGGATTCGTCAGGAGCGGTATCCGTGTGCCGCGCCCTGCTAGCAGAGTTTCCGGTCTGCCCGGACTCGAAACGCCGCGCCGTTGTGACCTGCCGTACATCGTGTGTTCCGGGTGAGAGGGGACATCTGGTCGTCAGGTGGCGTCGAGACGCGGGAACAACACCTCGCGTGCGATCAGCTGTACGGCGGCAGCGACCGGAATGGCCACCAAGGCCCCGACGATGCCGAGCAGCGCGCCTCCGATGAGTACCGCCACCACGGTGACCAATGCGGGCACTTTGACGGCATGTCCGATGATGCGGGGGACCAGCAGGTAGTCCTCGAGAGCTCGAAATACGATGAAAAAGACTGCGGTGGAAAGGCATACGGGTAATGACACCGTCAGAGCCACCGCCGCCACCACCACTCCGGCGATGGTCGAGCCCACGACCGGCACCAGATCGAAAAGTCCGACGAAGATGCCGAGCAGCAGCGGATAGGGCACATCGAAAGCGGTCAGCCACACCGCGGTGGCCACTGCGGCGATCGCGGATATCGCCACGTTGCCCAGTACGTAGGCACCCACCTTGGCGAAGACTTCGTCACCGATGAGGATCGCCCGCGGTCGACGGGTCTGGGGCACAAGGCGATAGAGGGTTGCGCGGATGCGGGGAAAGTCGATGAGGAAGTACACGGTGAGCACGATGACGATGAGCACATCGGCCAATGCGGCGAAAGCAGCCGAACTGGCGGTGACGATCTCGTTGAGTATCGAGCCGCCCGATCCGTTCATCGTGTCGGTGATCCGCTGCTGGATATGGAAGCGGTCGTTGAGCTTTCCGATCGTGGATGAATGGCTCTGGGCTTGCTGAATGTACTGCGGCGCCTGATGGATCAGCTGGGTGGCTTGCTGCGACAGCGGCGGAATGGCCGCTGCGACGAAAGCCGCCATCAGTGCGAGAAAGATGACGAAGACGGTTGTTGTGGCAAGCCAGCGCGGCAGATGGTGGTTGACGAACCAGGAGACGGCGGGCTCCAACCCCAACGCCAGGAAGAATGCCACGCCGATCAGCACCAGCACCGACTGCGCCGCGACCAGCATGTGCACGGCGCCGTAGATCACGGCAACGCCCCCCGCTGCCGTCATCCCGACGAAGAAGGGCGAATGCCGATCGAACCGCCGGCCCAGTTCGCCATGCGGACGGGCGTCGGTTTTCATCTCCGCGGCGACAGCTTCGGCGGCCGCTATGGGCTCCTCAGCTGTGCCGTGCGGCTGCGCCACCATGTCGTGGTGCGCCGGCTGGCCGGCATCGTCTACTGTCTCAACGTTTTTCGCGTTGCTGCTCGGTTGGCCCCTGGCGTCGGGGCTGGCACGCGTCACCACAGTGCCCGCCGTGTACAGGCCTGGTTACGACCCGGCTAGAACCACACCTTACGTCCTGCGACCGGCCGCCCCACGGCGCCCAGGATCCACAGGACCGCGCCGATCACGACCAAGATCGCACCGATGGTCTCCAGAATCGGCACCGCCAAGGCGTATCCCAGAACAAGCAAGATAATGCCCAAGATGATCATGTGCTGCGCTCCTCGCTCAGGGCGTTGACGGGTTCGTCAAGGCCGGCGGCTTTCAGATACCCATGTCGGTGCTCCGTCAAACCAACCGAGCAACTGGACCGCAGCGATGATTGGATGGCGGTGATCCGGGCTACCCTCCCACTCACCCCTCTCGCTCGAGGAGAGCACATGACAGAGTCCGCCGTCTCGGAGGACAACCGCCGCACCGAGGTATGGCCGGGCAAGGCATACCCGCTCGGCGCGACGTATGACGGCGTCGGAACGAACTTCGCCCTCTTCAGTGAGGCCGCAGAGCGGGTGGAGCTCTGCCTGTTTGCCGAGGACGGCACCGAAACGCGGGTGGTGCTGCCAGAAGTCGACGGGTTCATCTGGCACGGATTTCTCCCCGACGTCGTACCCGGACAGCGCTACGGCTATCGGGTCCATGGGCCGTACGAGCCGGCCGCGGGGCAGCGCTGCAACCCGAACAAACTACTGATCGACCCCTACGCGAAGGCGATCGACGGCGAATTCCGTTGGGACCAGACGCTCTTCGGGTACAACTTCGGTGACGAGGACAGCCGGAACGACGATGACTCTGCCGCCCGCATGCCCAAGTCGGTGGTGATCAACCCGTACTTCGACTGGGGGACGGACCGGCCGCCGCAGCGCGCGTACGCCGACTCGGTGATCTACGAGACCCACGTGAAGGGGCTGACGCAGCTTCACCCCGATGTTCCCGACCGCGACCGCGGCACGTACGGGGGCGTCGCAAATCCCGCGATAATCGACCATTTGAAGAGCTTCGGTGTCACCGCCGTCGAGTTGATGCCGGTGCACCACTTCGCCAACGACTCGGTGCTGATCGACAAAGGCCTGTCGAATTACTGGGGTTACAACACGATCGGCTTTTTCGCACCCGACCCCAAATACACGTCGGGGGCGACTCCCGGAGGACAGGTCCAAGAGTTCAAGGCCATGGTCCGCGACCTGCATCAGGCGGACATCGAGGTGATCCTCGATGTGGTCTACAACCACACCGCGGAAGGTAACCATCTGGGCCCGACGCTGTCCTTCCGGGGGATCGACAACGCCGCCTACTACCGGCTGGTCGATGGAGAGCAGAAGTTCTACATGGACTACACGGGCACGGGCAACAGTCTCAATGCCGGTCATCCGCACGCGCTGCAGCTCATCATGGACTCGTTGCGCTACTGGGTCACCGAGATGCATGTCGACGGTTTCCGTTTCGATTTGGCATCGACGCTGGCGCGGGAGTTCTACGACGTGGACCGGCTCTCGACGTTCTTCGAAATGGTGCAGCAGGATCCGGTCATCAGCCAGGTGAAGTTGATCGCCGAGCCGTGGGATGTCGGGCCCGGTGGCTATCAAGTCGGGAACTTCCCACCGCAGTGGACGGAATGGAACGGTAAGTACCGCGACGCCGTTCGGGACTTCTGGCGTGGTGAGGAGTCCACGCTCGGCGAGTTCGCCTCGCGGCTCACGGGATCGGCGGACCTCTACGAGCACACCTCGCGCCGGCCGGTCGCCTCGATCAATTTCGTCACCGCCCACGATGGTTTCACGTTGCGGGACCTGGTTTCCTACAACGAGAAACACAACGAGGCCAATGGCGACGACAACGCCGACGGCGAATCGAACAACCGATCTTGGAACTGCGGCGTCGAAGGTCCGACCGACGATCCCGACATCGAGCTGTTGCGTCGGCGCCAGGAGCGCAACTTTCTGGCCACGACGCTGCTGAGCCAGGGCGTGCCCATGATTTCCCACGGCGATGAACTGGGCCGCACGCAAAGGGGAAACAACAATGGCTACTGCCAAGACAACGAAATCACCTGGATCGATTGGGAATCCGCTGACGCCGAGTTGACCGCGTTCGTCGGTGGCGTCGCCGCCATCCGCACCGCGCACCCGCTTTTTCGGCGTCGTCGCTTCTTCACCGGTCGGCCGGTGCGAGCCCGGGGCTCGCAGGACGTGCCGGATGTCGCCTTCTTCACCCCGAGCGCCTCCGAGATGACCGACGACGATTGGAACACCGCCTTCGGCAAGTCCGTCGCGGTGTACCTCAACGGACAGGGCATACCGGACCTCGACGAGCGTGGGCAGCGGGTCGTCGACGACTCCTTTGTGCTGTGTTTCAATGCCCACCACGACGCCATCGAATTCACGCTGCCGCCAGGACAATTCGGCTCGAGTTGGCAACTCGTACTCGACACCGCCAGTGGTTTGGCTGACGTCGACGCCGACACGACGCCACTGGCGGCGGAGGCCACGGTGACGGTCGAGGGCCGTGCCCTCACGGTATTTCGGTCTGTTTCGTGAAGCGAACAAGCGCAGCCTGCGGTGACGCTTCACCGTTTGGTCGCGTCCGCCAGCTAGCGTTGCTGCCGGTATCCACGAAGTGCTGGGAGGTCGGGCGAGGTGACGAGAACCAGTGACTCTGATGTCTCCGCAGCTGCGGGCGACTCTGACGCAGTGCCGGGTGACGGCTTGCGTGATGGCCACCCGGCATCGTTGTCCCGCGAGTTCATCTTGGACACCGCGATCGAGTTCATCGACCAGCATGGGCTGGACAAGCTGACCATGCGCCGGTTGGGCGCGGCATGCGGTGTGGAAGCGATGGCCCTGTACCGGTATGTACACAGTAGGGGCGACCTGCTGACCGGCGTGGTCGAACATGTCGTCGACCGCTTGTACGCCGAGCAGTTGGCGGCCCGTCGGCAAGAAGACGGCTGGCAGGACTATCTGATCCGGCTTGCTCACGGGGTGCGCCAGATCGCGCTGCAGCATCCCGAACTCTTCCCGCTGGTGGCCACGCAGGCACCGGAAGCGCCTTGGGTGCGCCCCCCGCTGCGCAGCATGCGCTGGATGGAGAGTTTCCTCGACACCTTGCTTTCTTACGGGTTCGATGATGCTGCTGCAGTGGCGGCCTATCGGGCCTACACGACGTTCTTGGTGGGGCAGCTCTTGCTGGAGGTGTCGGCCCGCGGCGCCCAGTTGAGTCCCGCCGAGGCGATCCTCGAAGAAGCCGACCGCCCGAGGGCCAAGCTGTCGGACTTTCCGCAGTTGCAGCGGCTGCAACCCTTGCTGTCGGAGGACTACGGGGAGGCCGAGTTCGAGGAAGCGCTCGAAGCGTTGCTGGATCGGATCGAGTCGAACCTGCCGCGACACTGAAGCGGGCGTACGACGGCAGCCCGGGGGACGGCAGGCCTGTTTACAATGTAAACTGATGGTGTTCGGGGATGTGCGCCATGGCAGGAGGCTGTCGGTAGGAGCTGCCGAACCCGCCGTGTTTCACATTCCCGGCGCGGCCCGACGATGGATCGAACGTCATCTACGTATAGGTGGGGAAGGTGTGCACGTGACCGTGCCGCGGGACAGCAGGGCGATCGACATCTTGTTGATCGAGGACGACCCCGGCGATCAGTTGATCACCCGGGAAGCCTTTGCGGACAACAAGATCAAGAATGTTCTGCATGTCGCCCACGATGGTGAGGAAGGCCTGGACTTCCTCTATCGACGCGGTGCCCATGTGGGGGCGCCGCGACCGGACCTGATCCTGCTCGACTTGAATCTGCCCAAGTATGACGGCCGGCAGTTGCTCGAAAAGGTCAAGTCGGACATCGAACTGTGCGACATTCCCATCGTCGTGCTCACCACGTCGTCGGCGCAGGAAGACATCTTGCGCAGCTACAAGCTGCATGCGAACGCCTACGTGACGAAGCCGGTCGATCTCGAGCAGTTTTTGCGTGCAGTACGCCAGATCGACGATTTCTTCGTTCAGGTGGTCCGGTTGCCGCGGGCCTGACAGCGGCCGGCTCGGTCTCTAGACCTGCATGGCCAGACACAGCTCGGTGCCCGGTAGCGCTGCGGGCGTCGGGAAGCCGAAGCGGTCCATCCACTGCACGCCGCCGGCGTTGCCGGCCAATGGCTCACTGCGCTGCTCGGCAGCGCTCGCGGCCAGCTGTCGCTGCAGGTCTGTCGCGCTCAGCGGGCTGACGTCATTGGGATGCTGCGCCGGGCCGAACGGTGAGGCGGTGGAGTCGGCATGGTGCCGAGCGCGGTAGTGGACGACCGCGCTTCGCAACGTCGGATGCGCGGGTCGTGCCAAGGTCAGCACGTAGAACGCCCCCGCCGCGACGGAATTGATGGCGAGAACCTCTTCGCCCATACCCTCGAGCAGATCGATGAAGTCGGCCGCCTCATGGCCACCGATCGCGTCGCCGGCGATGCCGGTGGTCACCGCTATGCCCAGGGCCGCCCGACCGTCGCGGTCGACGGGAATGAACCGGAAAGCGCGTCCGTCCACCGACGGCAGGCTGTCCCCGGCGGGGCACTGGACGGCGCCCGCCGGCTGCTCGGTGTCGAACAGCCAGCGCAGGCCCACCAGCAATACCGGCAGGTGGACAGCCACGCCGGGTGCTGCGGCTTCGCCGGGCACGGGCTCAACACTCACCGCCGTCTCGTCCGCACTTCGTGGCGCCGCCATCAGTTCGATTGCCATCCCTGATTCCTTCGAGTCGGGCAACGCGCGAGTGCGTCAGCTGACTTCACAGTTACCCAGTCCATCGGAGCGGCAAACACTCAGATGGTGCGGCTGGCTTTGTGGGTGCCGTTGTCCTTGGTGTATCGAAAGCTCTTTTAACGCTGGCGCTTCCGGGCAAAGACCACAGAGACGAGAGCGGCCCAGTCCAGCATGCCGCTGGACTGGGCCGTGGAACTGCGCTGCAGTCTTGCCCGTCGCCTAGTTCTACTGCTCGGCTCGCTCGCGCGCCTCAGCGGCCTTGGCGCCCGCGCGTGCGGCGTCGGCCTCGGCTTCCTTCTTCGCGGCGTCGCGCTGCGCATCGGCCTTGTCCTGCTGAGCCTGGCCTTCACGGACCAGGTCGTCACGTCCGGCCACGGTGCCGATGACTTCCTTGGCTTTGCCCTTGACGCCTTCGACGACGCCCCGGATGGCTTCTTCGGGTCCGGTGTTCTTGTCCTCGCTCATGGCTGCCCTTCCGCTCACGGATCGGATGATCGCACGGAGAACCGTTCCCCACGCCTGCCGAGAATTCCCAGCTCGGGCGCACGTCAAACGGCGGGTATTGCGATATGCGCCACACGGATGTGGGTGCCCCACAGGGCATTCCGGTGCTCGGTTCGGAAATGTTTGGGCAGCTGATCCCCGTGGGTACGGAAGGACTGCCGCTGGCCGGCTAGGTCAGACGGGGCAGGCACCACGACTTCGCGCGTGCGCTGCCCACAACGGAAAGAGGCACCATGATTCTGGTCGGGGCTGTACTGCTCGCTCTCGGGCTGATCTTCAATATCTACCCCTTGTGGGTAGCCGGCGTTGTCGTGTTGGTGGTTGGCGCGGTTTTTTGGCTGCTTGGGGCGACAGGACGGCCGATCGCCCGCCGCCGCTACTGGTACTAGCGGGCTGTGCCCGCGTGCGTTCACCTTGGCGGTCGAGAGCCGCCGCGGATCGGCGAGATGGCTTGCGGTACAAGATGAATCGGACGGCCGCGCAAGCCGCGAAGCGTGCTGACGCGGTCAGTCGCCTTCGGGTATTGCCCCCGCCGACAACGGGCGGCGGCGGGCGATGCACGTTTGTTTGAGCAGACATGGACAATGGGTACACAAAGTGCGACGTGGAGTGGCCTGCACAGGGACGCTGGAGGAAATACGTGGTTGAGGCAGTAGGACAGGGGAACATGGCGTCCGGTGACCGGTCCGTGGAACTGATCGTGGCGGCGTCTCCGGAAAGCCTGGCTGTCCTGCGGACCCTCGTGGCAGCGGTGGCCGCCTTCGAGGATTTCGATCTGGACGCCATCGCCGATATCCGGCTGGCGGTCGACGAGGCCTGTACCGGGCTCATCCGGGCTGCGGTGCCGGGGTCGAGCCTGCGGGTCGTCGTCGATCCGGCGAATGATGCTGTGATGATTCGCGCTTCGGCACGCTGCACAGCCGACGACAGTCGCGGCAGTGCGGTCGTGAAGCCGGACAGCTTCAGTTGGCACGTGCTCAACTCGCTCGCCGACGAGGTGTCGACGTTCGCCGACGAGCAGGCTATCGACGGCACCCAGGTGCTGGGTGTTTCGTTGACTTCGAGGCGAGTGAGTCTGCAGCGGTGACGGCGGAGTATGCGGACGTTCTCGAGATGTTCCGTCAGCTCCAGCGGACAACCGAGGGCTCAGCTGACTACATCGAGCAGCGCGATGCGATCATCGAGCGCTGCCTACCGTTGGCCGACCACATCGCACGGCGCTTCGAGAACAAGGGCGAAGCGCGCGATGATCTGCTGCAGGTGGCGCGCATCGGCCTCATCAACGCGGTGAAACGTTTCGACGTCGAAATGGGTTCGGACTTCGCCTCTTTCGCCGTCCCGACGATCATGGGAGAGCTGCGCCGCCACTTCCGCGACAACAGCTGGTCGGTCAAAGTCCCACGGCGCATGAAAGAGCTGCACCTGCAGATCGGCACGGCCAGCGCCGAGATGTCGCAACGCCTCGGGCGCGCGCCCACTGCGTCTGAACTGGCCGCCGAGTTGGACATCGATCGCGATGAGGTCCTCGACGGCCTGATGGCAGGGAGCTCGTATAGAACGACGTCGATCGACGGAGCCGCAGGAAGCGCCAGCGAGGACCGCCCGTCTCTGGCCGAGACGCTCGGCGACGTCGACCCAGGCATGGAGAAGGTCGAGTATCGCGAGGCGCTCCGGCCGCTGCTGGCGGAACTGCCGGAGCGCGAGCGGACCGTGCTGGTCCTGCGATTCTTCGAATCGATGACGCAGTCTCAGATCGCGGCCAAGGTGGGCATCTCCCAGATGCACGTCTCGAGGTTGCTGGCGAAAACCCTGGCGCAGCTTCGGGAGAAGCTGGAGTAGCTCGCGGGCAGCGCCCGGCGACGTGCTGCGCGTCGATGGCCGGGAGTGGTGCGGACCAACTGGTAACGTCCGCCACGGTAAGACCAGCGAAACAAGAAGGTCAGCACGAGGTAGGTGGCCCCTTGGTGAAGGATGTGACCACTTGTCCATGCCTGCGGAGCCACGGATGAACCGCTCCACTTCCCCGAAGGCGGCGTCTGCGGGGGACCGGCCGCTGTCACTGCTGCTGGTAGAGGACGACCGTGGGGATGCCCTGCTGGTCGAGGAACTGATCGCCGATGCGGCGATCGAGATCGACTTCCACTGGTCGTCCACATTGACCCAGGCGGCGGCCGCGCTGGAAGCTATCCGGCCGGACTGTGTGCTGCTCGACCTGCACCTACCTGATGCCGGCGGCGTCGACGCTCTCGACCGCTTGGGCGCCCTGGCGCCGAGCCTGCCGATCGTCGTTCTCACTGGTCTGAACGACGAGCATTTCGGCGTCTCTGCCATGGCGTCTGGTGCGCAGGACTACCTCGTGAAGGGCCGGGTGGACCCGGACACGCTGCGCCGTGCGGTGCTGTACGCGATCGAACGCAAGCGGGCCGAGGTCACCGCGGTGGACCTGCATGCCAGTCGGCTGCGTGCTCAGGAGAATGCCCGCCTGGAGCGGGGCCTGCTGCCGTCGCCCCTGCTCGCGGACAGTCCGGGCGTCGAGATCGTCACTCAGTCGCTGCCGAGCCGGCGTGACGCGCTGATCGGCGGTGACTTCTACGACGTCGTGCAGACGCCCGACCGCACCGTTCACGTCATGATCGGTGACGTGGCCGGCCACGGGCCGGATGAGGCCGCATTGGGGGTGGCGCTGCGAATCGGATGGCGCGCACTGACTTTCGCCGGTCTGCGGGGCAATGAGCGGATGCGTCAGCTCGACCGCATCCTCACCACCGAGCGTCCGAGCCGCGGCACCTTCGCGACCCTGCTGAGTGTGGCACTGACACCCGATACCGGGCAGTTCGACGTGGTTCGGGCAGGCCATCCCGGCTTGCTCATGCACGGGACGGGTACCGTCGACTGGCTCGAACCGACCGCCGGCCCGGCACTTGGCCTCGGAGCCAGGGAATGGCCGGTCAACCGTTTGCAGTTGCGGCCGGGCGACGGATTGATGCTGTTGACGGACGGCTTGTTCGAGGGAGCCGCAGGGGGTGGGGGTGAACGCCTCGGCGAGGAAGGACTGCTGGCGACGGCCCGCTCACTGGCGCGCCTGCCCGGCACCGAGTTCGTCAAGGCGCTGATAAGCGAGGTGGAAGCGCGGGCCGAGCCGTTCGGGGGTCTCACCGACGACATCGCCGTTATACGGGTGGAGCGCTCGGTTCGATGAAGTTGACGGTGCAGGGCTGGCAGAACCTGGTTTTGTCCGCGATGGGTGTGGTGGTGCTCTCCGGTGCCGTCGGCGGTGCGCTTCTGATGAACCGGACCGACACGGTGTCGAGCGAACTGATCGAGCACCTGCAACCAGCGCGCGTGGCCGCCTACCGCTTGCAGGCCGGATTGCGTGATCAGGAAACCGCGGTTCGCGGTTATACGAGCGCCGCCGACAGCCAATTCCTGGCGCCGTATGAGGACGGACAACGCGCTGAAACTGCTGCGGTGCAGGATATTCGGCGGCTGCTGGGCGGTCACGCTGACCTCATGGCCGACCTCGATGCCATCGAACGAGCTGCCGGTACCTGGCGCGCCACCTATGCCCAGCCGTTGATCGCGAGCGTCGTCGTGGGACATCCTGTCGTCGTCGACAGCCGCACCAATGAGTACGGCAAGAAAGAGTTCGACAATCTCCGCGCGCTCTTCGACGCGCAGAACCGGGACCTGGCGCAGGCGCGCGATGTCGACACAGCTCGGCTGGAGTCGATACGCCAATGGCGCGACCGGGTGCTGGCCACCATGGTCGGCGCCTTTGTCGTCATGGCGGTGGTGCTGGCCATGCTGGTGCGCAGCTCGGTCACCCGCCCGCTGGGCGCACTCGCTGCCGCGTGCCGCCGGATCACTCAGGGTAACTTCGATGAGCGAATAGTTCCCCAGGGGCCCACGGACATTCGTGCGATCGCCGCTGACGTCGAGGAGATGCGGCAGCGCATCGTCGAGGAACTCGACGCCTCCCAGTTCGCCCGCCTGGCTCTCGACGAGCAAGCCGAGGAGTTGCGTCGGTCCAACGCCGAACTCGAACAGTTCGCCTACGTCGCGTCGCATGACCTGCAGGAGCCGCTGCGCAAGGTGGCGTCCTTCTGCCAGCTGCTCGAGAAGCGGTACGGTGATCAGCTCGATGACCGCGGGATCGAGTACATCAACTTCGCGGTCGACGGCGCCAAACGTATGCAGGTGCTGATCAACGACCTACTCACCTTCTCCCGCGTCGGCCGGCTCAACGCCAGGCACACCGAGGTGGACCTGGGCGAGACTGTCGCGTCGGCCATGCACAACCTCGCGACCTCGATCTCCGAGTCGGGAGCAGAGGTGGTGATGCCACCCGCGGGCCTGCCGCGCGTCGACGGCGACCCCACCTTGTTCACGATGCTGTGGCAGAACCTGATCGGTAACGCGGTGAAGTTCCGGCGCGAGGGCCAAATGCCCCGGGTCGTGATCGACTGCACACCGGGAACGGGTGAGGACGCCGACAACTGGGTATTCACGGTGACGGACAACGGTATCGGGATCGCAGAGGAGTTCGTGGACAAGGTGTTCGTCATCTTTCAGCGCTTGCATGGCCGCGACGCCTACAGCGGCACGGGCATCGGCTTGGCACTGTGCAAGAAGATCGTCGAACATCACGGCGGCACCATCGGGATCGACACGTCGTACACCGATGGCACGCGGTTCGTGTTCACCTTGCCGGCTACCCCGATCACCGAACCGAACGTCATCGCATCAGAGCAGCCGGGAGGAAGTAATCCATGAATGCGTCGTCAGCCGGCCGAGTGGTCGACATCCTGTTGGTCGAGGACGATGCAGGGGACGAGTTGATCACCCGTGAAGCGTTCGCGGACAACAAGATCAAGAACACTCTGCATGTCGCCCGCGACGGTCAAGAAGGTCTGGATTTCCTCTACCGGCGCGGCGTCCATGCGGACGCCCCGATCCCGGACCTCATCCTGCTCGACTTGAATCTGCCGAAGTACGACGGAAGGCAGTTGCTGGAGGCGATCAAGTCCGACGCCGATTTGTGTCACATCCCGGTCGTCGTCCTGACCACGTCGTCGGCCGAGGAGGACATCCTGCGCAGTTACAAACTGCATGCGAACGCCTACGTGACCAAGCCGGTCGACCTCGATCAGTTCATGAAGGCGGTGCGGGAGATCGACGAGTTCTTCGTCCAGGTGGTGCGGCTGCCGCAGTAAGCGAGGGTCACCCGCCGCCGGCGGGCACGGCGTCGATGACATCCCATTGCAGGCGCACCTCGGTACCGGCGTCGGTCGGTTCGATCGAGGCATGATCGGTCAGCGCCCGCATCAATGGAATTCCGCGTCCGCGGGCAGAGTTCGCGAGCTGGGCTGTGGCGGGGCGCCACGTGCCCTCGTCGGTCACCGTCACGGTCAGCCGTCGTGACTCGCGGTCGAAGTCGGCGCGAACGTGCATGACACCGGGCGACGGTGCATCGGCATACGCGGCCTCGACGGCGTTGGCCAATGCCTCGTTGACGGCGAGCACGATGTCGCTGGCTTTGACGCGGTCCAGTGCGAAGTGGCCCGTCAACCAGGTCGAGAACTCCTGACGGACGGATGCGGCATGTTCGGGGATCGCCACCACGTCCTTCTTACTGAAACGTGCCCCGCTGCTCGACTGGTCCGGCTCCGTCATAACGACCTGCTCGACCTACCTTCCGATTGACAACGACCGCGCTAGGCGGTGACAGCCGCGAGGGCCTCGTCTCGCGTGGCGAACAGCTCGATCAGGTCCGCGATGCCGACCAGCTTGAGCGGCCGGCTGGTGGTGGGGCTGTCGGCGACGATGACGAGCCTTACCGCCGGCGACAAGTCCGCGTGCGCCGCCACCAGCACGCCCATCCCGGCCGAGGCCAGGAAGTCCACGCCGCTCAAATCGACGACGACCGCCTGGGCTGTGCCGACAGCCGCCGGGTTCAGCGCGGATTCGAGCTGCGGAGCGGTGAGCATGTCCACCGTTCCGGATACCGTGACCACGCTGACCGCGCCGATCTGGCTCTGTTCGACTGCGCAGCTCGCCGCGGCAGGGTTGCCGCTTCCCTGGACTGGCTGGCCTGTCATTGTCACCTCCGAGGGGCTCACACACGTGAGCCGACAGTTCCAAATACTATCGGCGCTTTTGCTGCCCGCTGCACCAAACCTAGTAGGACACCGCCTGTCCGTCGGTGTGGCAAATAACATGTTTAGCCCGGATCATCGGCGGGTATTGATATTCGCCGATTTTGTGGGCCGGTACCTCCCTGAACCACCGCGACCGCGGGCCGGACCGATGCGCAATCCGATTGTGCCGCAAATCGATTGCCCAGGCAGCGTGAGTTGGTCGCCGTTGCGGATTGTCTTGCGGGGTGTGCGTGGGCGTCGGGAGCTGAATTCCCCTTGCCATCTGGACATAACGGTGTTATGAATGTCCATAACACCGTTATGGCGAATGGAGTTGCACCATGCACCACCATGAGTACTTCCCGATGCCCGAGGCGGCGCACCCCAGCGCCGGCGGCGCCGCGACCGACACCCTGGGTCATCACATCCGGGCCGGCGATGCCGAGCGCGACGTCATTGCCCGCCGGCTCAGCCATGCGGTCGCTGATGGCCGGCTGAACCTCACGGAGTACGACACCCGCCTGCAAACGCTCTACCGGGCCGAAACCCGTGGCGAGCTCGCCGAAATCGTCTCGGATCTACCGCGATCCGACGCGCGCGGCGAGCCGAGACGGGAACGGAAGTACACGATTCCGGCGTGGGTCGTCATCATGTGGCTGCCGTGGGTCGCGGTGAACATCCTGTGCGTCGCGATTTGGCTCAGCACCGGCGCCGGCTACTTCTGGCCGTTCTGGGTCGCCGTCCCCTGGGGATGCGCGTTGTTGATTCCCAGTGCAATCGGCGTACTGGCCAGTGGTGGGGCTCGGGCAGGAGGGGGTTCGAAGGAGGCCGCGTCGGCCGCCCGGCGACGATCCTGCGGCGTGGCGTCCGACCGCCTACCTCAGCGTTTGTGACTCGTCACAAGCGGCGAGTCTGATACTTCTGCCCTCGGTGTAGAGACGGCGGTCACCGGGACGTCGATACTGGTTCGGACAACGAGGCAGCATCGGCGCTGCCGCAGCCACCGAACGGGGCTCGTTGATACAGGAGGGCTACAACGTGGTTGCCGCACCCGAGAATCTGTTCCCGCTGGACCTGGGTCACCCCCGTCGCGTCGAGTTCGAAGGCGGCAGCATCCAGTCCCGCCTCCTCGCGTTGACGCTGAACGCCACGGTCAAGCCGGTATTGACGGTCTGGGCGATGGCGCCCGGTCTGCCCTGGCCGTACCGCGCGGTCGATCACGTCGGTCGCGTGTTGCGGTCGGTCGCGGGCACCACCAGAAGGCCTGTCAGGCTGGGGCGTTGCGCTGCCGAGACGACGCGCCCGGCGTCCATGCGCGGGGACCGCTACGTCGTGTACATGCACGGCGGTGCCTTTCTCGTCGGTGGCCGGCACCTGCACCGACAGATGATCTCGCGGATTGCCGCGTCGCTGCAGAGCGAGATCGTTGCGGTGGACTACCGCAAGCTGCCCGAGCACACCATCGCCGACGGTATCGAGGACTGCATCGATGCTTATCGGTTCGCACTCGGACGAGGCATCGCGCCTGAGAACATCGCATTCATCGGTGACTCGGCCGGCGCCTACCTGGTCTTCATCACGGCCCTTTTCGCGGCTCAGCGTGGACTGCCGATGCCCGGCGCCATCGTCTCGATGGCGCCGCTGACCGACTTCGATCTGCAGGCCAAGATCGACGCGCCCTCGGGATCAACCGATGTGCTGTTCTCGAAGGCCTTTGCCCGCGCGTTCCATCAGTTCGTCATGCGGCACAGCCCGCCCGAAGAGGATCATCGGTTGCTCGACGCCGACCTGGGTGGGCTTCCGCCGTCGTTGATCCAGGTGAGTTCTACTGAACTGCTCAGCCCTGACGCCGAGCAGCTGGCCGTCGAACTGACGAAGGCCGGTGTGCCGCATCAATTGCAGGTGTGGCGGGACCAGGTCCACGTGTTCCAGGCCGCGGCTTCGATCGTCCCGGAAGCGGCGCGTGCCCTTCGTGAGGTGACGGAGTTCGTCGAGTCGGCCTTCGCGCGAAGCGCAACGCAGGAGCAGTCTGCCTAGGCGCTCATTGTTCGGTGAATCCGAGAGCGTGCGCGACCGCGTCCATCGTCGCCTCCTTGAGGTGCTCCGGAACGGCGTGCCTGCCGAGCGCCGCCTGGGTGAGGATCACGCCGGTGACCAGATGAAAGATCGACTGCGAATCGTCATCCGGGCACTGTGACGACATCTCGCCGGTCCGGCATCCGGCGTGAATCGCCTCGCGCAGCGGCTCGATCAACTCGTCCACCAGCGCATCGTTCTGGTCGACGTGGTGTCCGGAACGCTCGAGCCAGATGGTCGCCAGCGCGGAGGCTCTGCCGCGGCGCTCCACCGGATAGGCGTAGTCGATCATCGTCGCGGTGTACGACAGAACGCGTTCGATCGGGCGCTTGCCCGGCATGGCCGCGTGCCGCAACTGTCTTGCCGCGCTGCGGAGTTCGTCTGCCAGCAACTCGGAAAACAGGCTGTCCAGGCAACTGAAATGCCGACGGAAGCTCCGGTCGCACACGCCGGCGTGCCGCAGGACGTCCTCGAGCTGCACCACTTGCCAGCCCGAGTGGCCAACCAGTTCCCTTGCGGTGCACAGGATATGGGTGCGCTCCAACTCTTGATAGTTCACTACTGGATTCACATCTCGTTCCGTAGGGATACGAATGACTCGAGTTCGATGACCGATGTCTGGTCGTGCTAGCCGGGGTTGCCTGCGTCGGTCGCGGTGATCGGCGGGCCGGCATGGTCGACGGCGTAGATGGTCATCGCGGCAGCAAGCAAGCGGGATTGGTGGGGATCGGTGGGGTCGGCTCCGGTGATGTCCTGGACGCGCCGCAGGCGATAGGTCAAGGTGTTCGGATGAATGAAAAGCTCTGCCGCGGCGGCCTTCCGGTCGGCCCCGTGCCGCAGATGTGCTTGGAGTGCTTGGAGCAGCCCCGGGTGATCGCGCAGCGGCGCGATGTGGCGGGCGAGCAGGTCGCGGGCGGGCCCGGGGCGTGTCGACTGGTACTCGAACAAGACGTCGGCCAGTTGATAGATGCCGGGTTCTCTGTTCAGTTGCCTTGCCAGGCGGGTGATTTCGTCGGCTTCCGAGACCGCAGCAGGAATGGTTCCCAGCGTGGCGCCGGGATGATACGCAGCGTAGATCGCGACATCGAGTCGGTCGCTGAGCGCGTCGACCAGAGCGCGCAGGTGTGCGTCCATGGCGGCGTCGTCGCGCGGTTCCACGATGGGCGAGGGCAGCAAGATGGCGCCCGTGTGACCGTCGAACGTGTTGAGGATTTCGCCGGCGCCGCGCCCGTAGAACACTTGGTTGGCGAGCCGTAACCGCCGGCGCGCCGCCAATGTCTCATGGGTGGTGCGCGGTTCGTCGGCGTCCACCCGGATCACCAACACGTCGTAGTGGTCGCTGAGCTTGATACCTACTTGTTTGGCGAGCACGTCGCTGCCGGGCTCGCCGTCGATGAGGCCGGCGCAGAGGGCGCTGAGCTGATGGCGGGCGGTGGCCCGGAGCGCGAAATCCGAGTCCTGGTAGACCTCGGTCATCAGCACGCTGATGGTCCCCGTGAAGTCGGCGAGGTACATGCCCAGCGCGGCGATCGTTTCCGAGTCGCCTTCGGAGGCCGATTCCAGCACAATCTCCCACAGTTTTCGGATGCCGGCATGGAGCGCGGTGAAGAGGAAAGGCAACGGGATCCCGTCCTCGGCATGCCGCTCCGCGACGGGCAGCACGAAGGTCGCCGCGTCGGCACGGGTCACCCTGCGTCCTTCGGTGATCAGGTCAAGCCCGTACAGGAATCCGCTGATGATGTACGGAGTGACCTCGCCATCGAAATGTTCGAGCGGCATGGGCGTGGGCCATTCGATGGATTGGACGGCCTCGTGGAGAAGAGACGTGGCGATCTCGTCGATCCGGTCCTCGATCACCTTCCGCAACGGTGCGTCCGCCGGGATCGGCGGCAGTTCGGCGGGGGACGGCACGTGCCGATTGTGATCCATCACAACAGGGTCGCGGAAGATGGCGGGACAAATCGCATGAAGTTTTGTTTCCGGCACCAAAAGTACCGCCGATTTTTGTCACCACCCGCGCGGCGTTTTCAGCGTCAGATCACATACGGTGCGATGAGGGTGGTGGCGCCCAACACCGCCACGCCGATCAGGAATGCGACGACGGTGAAGCCCATGACCTGGCGGACGTTCAGTTTTGCGATGGCGAGCAGGGGCAACAACCAGAACGGCTGGATCATGTTCGCGACGCCCTCACCGACGGCGACCGCCATCGAGATCAACCCCAGGTACGCCGGGGAATCCCGGCCGACCGCCAGCGCCGAGTCGACCGCGATTGGGCCCTGCACCGCCCAGTGCCCGCCGCCGGACGGGACGAACAGGCTGATGATCAATGAACCGATGAACGTCAGGAACGGCAACGTGTGCTCCGTCGCGCCGTTGACGAGGGCCTCGGCAAGCAGCGTCTGCAGCGGCTTGTCGGTCTTCGTCGCTTGATAACCGAGCAGGCCGACCAGGCCGCCGTACAGCGGATACTGCAGGAGCAGTGGGCCGGATACCTTGGCGGCGCCGGTGAACGCCCGGATGAAGCGGATCGGGGTGCGGTGCAGCAGCGCGCTGGTGATGGTGAACAGCATGATCATCGACGAGATGTTCAGGGCGAATCCACTGAGCACGAAATAGGCCATGCCGGCGGCGAATACGAGGACGTTGAGGATCCAGAGGTTCTCGAGCCACTCGGCGAAGGTCCTCTTGTGCGTTGCCGGCGAAGCCGGCAATCCGGCTTTGGCTGCGGCGTCCGACAGGTCTTCGTCCTCGAACACCGCGGGATCCGGTGCCAGGCTCTGCGCCGGAGCCATCCGCCAGATCGCGAGCGCGAGCAGTGCGAGCACCGCGATCGCCGACAGCCAGCTGTAGGGCTGGAAAATGGTCTGGCTCAACGGAACAGTGATGCCGGTCAACTTGTGGATCACGTTGATCGGGCTGCTGCTGTCGGTGTTGGCGAGGGCGATCGATGACGAGAGTCCCTGCGTCCAGACGATGAAGCCCATGAAGGCGGCCGCGATCAGGTAGCCGAAATGTGCGTCGGCGAAACGTTTTGCGACCTGCCGTGCGACCAGTGCTCCGGCGACCAAGCCCAGGCCCCAGTTCAGCAGGGACAGCACGGCGCTGACGCTGAAACAGAGCAGGGCGCCCTGGACCTGGTTGTTCGGCTTGCCCGCGATGTGGACGATGGCCCGCTTGAGGGCGGGCGCTTCAGCGAGCGTGTAGCCCGTCACGAGGATCAGCACCATCTGGAAGGCGAACGTGAAGATGTTCTGCGAACCCCACACTCCGCCGTACCAGGCCTTGAGCATGCCGTCAGGGGTGGCGCCGCGCACCAGAAGTGCAACCATTCCGGCGACCAGGATGGTCAGGATGACGGCGAACAGATACGGGTCGGGCATCAGCCGTTCGACGTAGCGGACACACAGTGCCGTGAGGGCCTGCATGACGCCGCGGCGTTCGGGCTTCGTGTCCGACGCGGTACCCGGGCCCTTCGGATGTTCGCTCGCTGCCACGTGATCCACCTTCGCCGTATCTGGTTACGGCACTCATCATGGCGGGTGAGTGGCGTCCGGGTGGCGCCTTTGTGCAACGGCTTCGTCCGTCCGGGATCGTCTGGTCGACGCCCGAGGGCCCTGTCCGAATGGGTAGTACCGGACCCGCCCGGGCGGGTCCGGTACTCGGCCCGATCGGGGCATGCGCCGGCACGTAGCCGTCAATAGCGTTGTGTGTTATCAGCTTTACCCCACCGCGATCCTCAAAGACCTTTTCCTGGAACAATTCTCACGAATGGAGCGAATCGATGACACAGACACTGGCCACTGAAACCGTGGCGGGACACACTGACACCATGCGGGCCGCCGTCGTCACGGACTTCGGCATGCCGCTGCAGGTGCACGACCTGAAACTGCCGACACCGGGCTACGGCGAAGCCCTGGTCAAGCTCGAGACGTCCGGTGTCTGCCACACGGATCTGCATGCCGCGCACGGCGATTGGCCGGTCAAGCCGCAGCCGCCGTTCGTGCCGGGGCATGAAGGCTATGGCACGGTCGTGGCGCTCGGCGAGGGCGTGGTCGACCTGGCGGTCGGGGACAAGGTCGGTAACGCCTGGTTGTGGTCGGCTTGTGGCCGCTGCGAATACTGCCGTACGGGCTGGGAGACCTTGTGCGAGAGCCAGCGCAACGGCGGGTACTCCGTGAACGGAAGTTTCGGCACCTACATGCTGGTCAACGCGGACTACGCGGCACGGATCCCCGACGGTGCCGATCCGCTGGAGATCGCGCCGATCCTCTGCGCCGGCGTCACCGTCTACAAGGGTCTCAAAGTCACCGATACCCGGCCGGGCCAGTGGGTAGCGATCTCCGGCATCGGCGGGCTGGGGCACATCGCAGTTCAATATGCCCGCGCAATGGGTCTACGTGTGGTTGCGATCGACGTCGATGACGCCAAACTCGCACTCGCCACCCGACTCGGCGCCGAGGTCGCCATCAACGCCCGCACCGCCGACGTCGTCGAGTCGGTGCAGCAGGCCACCGGCGGTGTGCATGGTGTGCTGGTCACCGCCGTGCACCCGCAGGCGTTCGGTCAGGCAATCGCCCTGGCCCGTCGCGGTGGCACCATCGTGTTCAACGGACTTCCGCCGGGCGACTTCCCGGCACCGATCTTCGACATCGT